>JACKQG010004513.1_pt1 | contig 16080 bp, 15 predicted proteins | sample 8237621 | NCBI WGS metagenome assembly JACKQG01 (sample SAMN15677084, study PRJNA649215) | marine metagenome | biome: marine; feature: Black Sea; material: saline water; isolation source: suspended particulate matter (SPM) from the Black Sea western gyre | collected 2013-06-09/2013-06-10 | depth... | reverse complement strand
TAGAAAACTAAGGATTGCGGTAATTTATATTTTATAAAAAACTCTTGAGCAATCAGGAGTTTTTTTATTTACATTTGTTCCTCATTCCAAGTAAAATAAGAAGATGTTACATATAAATAAGATAAGAGAAAATAAAGAAGACTATATTGCTTTATTAAAAGTAAAAAATATGGATGCCACTGAGCTATTCAATGCTGTAATTTCTTTAGATGATGAAAGAAAATCAACTCAGCAAAAGGCAGACGAATTTTTAGCTAAAGGAAATCAATTGGCAATCCAAATTGGAGAACTGTACAAAAGGGGTAAGTCGCAAGAAGCAAATGCTCTGAAAGAAGAATCATCACGTATTAAAGAAGAATCAAAAGTACTGCAACACAAACAAGCAGAATTAGAAAAAGATATTCAAAATATTTTAGTCCAAATTCCAAATATTCCACATTCTTCCGTGCCTCAAGGTAAGTCCGATACTGATAATATAACAATTAAAGAATCAGGAAAAATTCCAACTTTAATGGCTGGAGCTAAGCCCCATTGGGAATTAACTTCTAAGTATAGTTTAATTGATTTTGAATTAGGAAATAAAATTTCTGGGGCAGGCTTTCCTGTTTATACTAATAAAGGAGCAAGATTACAAAGAGCATTAATTGCTTATTTTTTAGATAAAAATATTGCTGCAGGGTATACCGAATATTTGCCTCCTCATTTAGTAAATGCAGCATCAGGATTTGGTACAGGGCAGTTGCCAGACAAAGAGGGACAAATGTATCATGTAGCTGAGGATGATTTATATTTAATACCAACAGCTGAGGTTCCGGTAACTAACTTTTTTAGAGATGTAATTGTAAAAGATTTCCCAATTAAATGTACGGCCTATACTCCTTGTTTTAGGCGTGAAGCAGGTTCATACGGTAAAGATGTAAGGGGTTTAAATCGATTGCATCAATTTGATAAGGTAGAAATTGTTCAGATTCAGCATCCTGAAAAATCGTACGAGACTTTGGATGCTATGGTTAATCATGTTGCCAGTATTTTAGATGAATTGGAATTGCCTTACAGAATATTGCAATTGTGTGGTGGCGATTTAAGTTTTACTTCTTCACTTACTTTTGATTTTGAAGTATATTCAGCGGGTCAAGAAAAATGGCTAGAGGTAAGTTCCGTTTCTAATTTTGAAAGTTATCAAGCGAATCGATTAAAGTTAAGATATAAAGATGAAAATGGCAAGACTCAGCTATGTCATACTTTAAATGGAAGTGCTTTAGCTTTGCCAAGAATTTATGCTGCTCTTATTGAGAACAATCAAACTCCTGATGGAGTAAAAATACCAAAGGCATTACAGTCTTATACAGGATTTGATATTATAAAATAAATGCGTTTACTAGTAGTATTTTTACTAATTTCTACTCTTGCTTTTTCCCAGCAAAGTAATCAGCAAATAGCATATCAGTATTATATTAATGGAGAATATGAAAAAGCAATTGCTCTATATGAGGAGTTGATGAATTCCCATTTTTCAGTAGCTTATTACGAGCCTTACTATACTTCTCTTTTAAAATTGGAGAAATATAAGCAAGCAGAAGATTTAGCTAAGAAACTGGTTAAAAAATATCCTAAAGAATTACACTATCAATTGGGAGTTATAATTGCTCAAGAAAAATCTGGGAATATTAAAAAAGCAGATATTGCTTACGGGGTACTTCTCAAAAAATTTGATGGAGAGCGCTCACAAACAATAAATTTAGCCAATACTTTTACTAGACATGAAATCTATCTAAAAGCTCTTGATTTGTATAAATTATCTGAAAAAATAAATCCCCAGAATAATTTTGGGATGGAAAAAGCACAACTTTTCGCAAAAATTGAAGAGGTAGACTTGATGATTAAAGAGTATTTAGATGAGATGGAGAGAAATCCTGGACAAAAGCAAATGGTTACATCTCAAATCCAAAGATTTTTGGATAATGATGGGATTAAAAGTGATAAGAATTATGAGTTAGTAAAGAAATTATTATTACTAAAAGTGAGAGTCGAACAGCAAAGAACAGATTTCACTGAGATGTTAATTTGGCTTTTTATGCAAAATCATCAGTTTAATATGGCATTAATTCAGGCCAAGGCTTTGGATAAACGAATAATTTCAGATGGAGAAGCAGTGTATGATTTAGCAGAGTCCTTCTTAGATAAAGAATATTTTGAGTTAGCTGTAGATGCTTATGATTATGTGATTGCAAAGGGAAAACAAAACCCTCTTTTTGTTGAGGCTAATATCAATAAGTTATATGCTTTAACTAAAAGTATGACTATTAAAAATCAGGATGTGAGCATTTTAGATAATGAGTATAAAAAAATAGTAACTGATTTAGGGATAAAAAAGGAGACTGTTATTCTTTTATCTAATTACGCGCATTTTAAAGCTTTTTATTTGCATGATCTAACAGCTGCTGAGAGTTTGCTTCAGGATGCTATGGGAATTCCGGGGATTGATAATTATGACTTGGCAGAATGTAAAATGGAGTATGCGGATGTGTTATTGTTACAAGGAGATATTTGGGAGTCAATGTTATATTTCGCTCAAGTTGAGAAAGATCTTAAAGAACATCCTATAGGGCATGAAGCTAAGTTAAGAATAGCCAAAATATCTTATTACCAAGGTGATTTTCAGTGGGCACAAGCACAATTGGGAACTTTGAAAGCATCTACATCTAAACTGATTGCTAATAATGCAATGGAGTTGTCATTATTAATAACTGATAATTTTAATTTAGATACTACTGAAATCTCAATGCGCGTTTTTGCCAATGCTGATTTGCTTCATTATCAACAAAAATATGATGAGGCAATACTAAAATACGATTCAGTATTAACTGCATTTCCAGGACATTCCTTATCAGATGAAATTTATATGAGAAAGGCAGCTATTTATTTGAATAATGGAAAAGTTGAAGACGCTTTAGCTAATTATGAAAAAATAGAAGCAGATTGGAGTTATGATATTTTGGCTGATGATGCTCTTTACAAAAGAGCAAAAATATATGATACTATTTTAAAAGATTCTGAAAAAGCCATGAAATTATATGAACAAATTTTATTAGAGCACAACAGTAGTATTTATGTTGCAGAATCGCGAAAACGATTCAGAGATTTAAGAGGAGATAATTTAAAAGACGAGTAATGATAATTTATAATGTTACTGTAAGTGTTGAAGAAAGTATTAAAGCCGATTGGTTAAATTGGATGAAAACGGAGCATATTCCTGAAGTGATGGCTTGTGGCGTTTTTACCAAAGCACAAATAAATAGAGTTATTGCCCAGGGGGATAGCAATAATACTTTCGCTATTGCTTACTCCTGCTCCAGCATGAAGGATTTACATCACTATCAAATTAAATTCTCTACTGAGTTGCAACAAAAACATATAGCTCGTTATGGCGATAAAGCAGTTGCCTTTCGCACTATTATGGAGGTGATAGAGGAGTTCTAAGAGACACATAATTTGATTTGAAAAAAGTTATTAAGCGATACTTGCAATTAGAAGAACATGTTCTTTTAATGATAAAAGCAGAATTTTTTATTCAATTAATTGGTGCCGCTTTTTTCTTAATTTTAAATATCTATTTGGCAAAAAAGGGTTTTTCTGATCCTGAAATAGCTAATTTTATTTCCTATCGTTTTTTGGCGGTTATGTTATTGGCATTTCCTTTGGGAATTTATATAAAAGGAAAACCTCTCAAACCTTTTTTTATGATAGGTGGGTTGGGAGTCCCAATAGTTGCTATTGTACTTGTTCTTTTAGTTCACTATGGTTGGTATCAGTATTTGCCGGCATTATTTATCCTTTGGGGGGTTGTATTTACGTTATTTCAAGTCTGTTCTTTACCTTATTTAATGCGCAATACAATTATTGAAAATCAATCACATGCTATTTCATTAAACTACGCCACTAATAGTTTTGGGACTATTTTTAGTGGATTCATCATTTTTGGTGCTGGTCAATTTATGAGAGAATTTGATGAAGGTAAGATATTACTTGGAATATCAATTCTTGGCTTTATAGGAGTGTATTATGTATTAAAAATGAAGGTGGATGTGGTAGAGTCTGTTAAAGAACGCTTGCAATGGAAATCCTATGATTGGGTTTTGCTTATGAAAGCCATTGTTCCAACTTTAATTATTGCAGTCGGAGCTGGATTAACCATTCCATTTATTAATTTGTTTTTCTTTCATAATTTTCAAATAGATTCTTCAGGATTTGCTGTTATAGGAGGAATTGCAAGTGTTTTAGTGGCTATTTTATCATTATTAGTGCCTAATTTAAAAAGTAAGTTGGGATTTCAAAAAGGAATAACTTATGTTCAAACAATTGCTGTTATCGCTTTAGTTGTATTAGCTACAACTGAGTTTTTTAAGGATTACTGGTGGGGACTTCCTTTAGCAATAATGTGTTATTGGGTGCGCACCCCCTTAATGAATATGGCTGCTCCTATGACTTCTGAACTTACTATGAATTATGTTGGAGCAAAAAATCAAGAAATGTTAAGCGCAATTATAGCTGCTATATGGAGTGGGAGTTGGTTTTTCAGTTCACAAATATTTAGATTCTTAAAAGCAGAAGGATTGCCTTATGCTCATATTTTTTATATAACTGCTGTTTTGTATGCTTTTGGAGTGTTTATGTATTCTCTTTTGATAAAAGATTATGAAAGAAAAAAATAATTTTAGAAAGGGATTTCTTAGCTATTTCTTACTGCAAAAAAGGATTGTGTTCTTTTTCATATCCTAAATTGGTAGAAGGCCCGTGTCCACAAAATATTTGAGTTTCGTTGGGCAATGGAAATAGTTTGCCAATTATGCTTTGAATTAAAGTGTCGTAATCTCCACCTGGTAAATCAGTACGCCCTATACTTCTTTGAAAAATAAGATCACCAGCTATAAGTAAATTATTTTCTTTGCTGTAAAGGCAAATATGTCCAGGAGCATGACCCGGAGTAAATAGAATTTCAAAACTACTTTTTCCAAAAGTAAGTGTATCCCCCTGATCTAAAAAATGTTTTGGATAAGGAGATCCTTCATAATTTTCCAAATCATACATTTTTCCAATTTTGGCTGCATTCTCCAGCAGAGGCAAATCTTCTTTATGCATGTATAATTGTATGTCCCACTGCTCGCTGGTAAATTTATTTCCTAGTATATGATCAATATGGCAATGAGTATTAATGAGTTTTACAGGCTTTAATTCTTCATTAATTATAAATTGATTCAGTATGTTTTTTTCCTCATTAGTATAGCATCCAGGGTCAATAATGATACATTCTTTAGTTTCATCATAAATGACATAAGTATTTTCTTGAAAAGGATTAAAGGTAAAGGATTTAATCTTCATGATTTTTTCTACTTCCTGCTTTTTGTTAGTTGCAAATGTATGTTAATTAGTAATATAAAATTATCTCTTTTAGCATGCCTTTACTGACAATTCCTTTTTTACATTTGTACTATAAATAGTTTAACTGTTTTTTTTGGTATTTATACAAATAGGTGCGATACAACTTATTTTTTCAAAATGATACAAAAGATTAAAGAACTAGCCGAAAATATTTTTGATGATGTTGTTGCTATTAGAAGGCATATTCATAAAAATCCTGAGCTTTCGTTTAAGGAGCACAAAACTTCAGCTTATATAAAATCTATTTTAAAGAGTTGGAAAATTCCTTTTACTGAGAATATTGCCGATACCGGTATAGTAGTTTTATTGGAAGGTAATAATCCAAATTCAAAAATACTTGCTTTGCGTGCTGATTTTGATGCTTTGCCAATTATTGAAGAGAATAATGTTGAATATTGTTCTCAAAATAAAGGAGTAATGCATGCTTGTGGCCATGATGCTCATACCGCCTCTTTGTTAGGTGCTGTGAAAATATTAGATGCTTTAAGCAAAGAATGGGAGGGGAGTATAAAATGTATCTTTCAGCCAGCTGAAGAGCAATATCCTGGAGGAGCACAGCAAATGATAAAGGAAGGAGTTTTGGAGAATCCAAAAGTTCAAAAAATGTTTGGGCAACACGTATTCCCTGATTTAGAAGTAGGAAAAGTTGGTTTCTGCCCTGGCAAATACATGGCATCAGCTGATGAGATTCACATAACTATTACCGGTTTTGGTGGCCATGCAGCCCTACCAGAAACTTACAATAGTCCTATTATTGCTGCAGCAAAATTAATTACTTGTTTAGATGATCATTTTTTGTCTTATCGTAATATTCCTGCTGTTTTTGCAATAGGTTTTGTAGAGGCAAATGGATATTGTAATGTAATTCCAAATAAAGTGGAGCTAAAAGGAACTTTCCGAACCATTGATGAAGAGTTTAGAAGTTCAGCACATTTGCAAATGCAAGAAATTGCAAATAAGATTGCCAAAGAATGTGCTCTTGATATCAATTTTCAGGTTTTTAGAGGATATCCATCTTTACATAATGATGAAGCATTAACAAATAAGGCCATTACTTATGCTAAAGAATATATGGGGAAAGATAACGTACTTGATCTTTCTCTAAGGATGACAGCAGAGGATTTTGCATATTATTGTAATGAAGTTCCTTCTTGTTTTTACCGCTTAGGCACGGCTAATAGCTCAAAAGGAATTACATACGGATTACATACTTCTCGTTTTGATATTGATGAAAATGCTTTGAAAATTGGGATGGGACTTATGGCTTATTTAGCTATCAAAAACTAGCTCAATAATTTATTACCTATTGAGTGGAATTCTTCTGAAAAAAGGGCTATTCTTTCCAATAATTCAGTTGATAAGATGCTATCTCCTTCAAAATCTTTTCCAGTTGCATAGACTATTCTTGGCAATTGGATCATCCGCCATTCGTTCATGCATATTTGAGTTAGATGCATAGTAGATAAATAACTTCTCTCTCCTCCTGCGGCACATAATATTCCATAGAATTTTGCTGTAGCATTTGAAAAACAGGTATCTAATAATATTTTTAAAGAATCATTTACGCTATAACAATGGACTCCCATGCCAATAATTATGTTGTCAGTTTCTTTTATCTGATCAGCAAAAGCCTCCATTTCAAAAGTGAGTTCATAATGCTTAGGACGCATTGGAATATTTCTTGCATCTACAATAGTACAGTCAACACCTTTTTTTGAGAGGCTTTTTGAAACTTCATTACATAGAATAAAGGAGCGTGAATTTTTAGATAAGGAACTTGATAAAATTAAAGTTTTCATTGCTTCTAATTCGCTACTTGAGAAATAAAATCAATTCTTAAAAGTCTAATTTCATCATCAGAAAATACTTTTTCTTCAAACTCAACTCTTGCCTCATCAAATGAAAACTTTTCAGTTTCTTTAAAAAAGTTATGAATTTCTTCTCGCTCCTCTTGATCTATCATGTCTAATATAATGTGATCAAGATTAAGCCGAGTTCCTGTCTCTACAATTTCTTCCATTTCTTCAAGTAATTCATCACTAGACAATCCTTTGCCATTTGCAATATCATTAATATACAGTTTTTTGTCCAATGACTGAATGATATAGATTTTGCTTGACGATTTGTTGGCTATAGTTCTAACTGAAAAATCTTGAGGTCTTATAATTTCATTTTCTTCAACATATTTACTGATATACTCAATAAAGTTTTTACCATATTTTTTGGCTTTTCCAATTCCAACTCCTTGAATTTTTGACATTTCTTCCATATTAATTGGATAGTGATTTGCCATATCAATGAGTGAGGGTTCAGTAAAAATAATTGCTGGAGGAAGTCCAATTTCTTTCGCCAATTTCTTTCTTATATCTTTTAGAATATTAAATAGCACCTCATCTGCTGCTGCTGCTTTTTCTCCTCCAGATTCTGTTAAAGTTTCGTCATATTCATGATCTTGCATGATTTCAAAACTATAAGGGGTTTTCATGAATTCTCGCCCTGCATCAGTTAATTTAACGATACCGTAACTTTCAATCTCTTTTATGATTAATTTTTTTACATAGGCCTGACGAATTACTGCATGCCAAAAGTTTAGTGATTTTTCATCCCCACTGCCAAAAACATCTTCTAATTGGTGTATGTTTTGCTTGATAAGAGAATTGCTTTCTCCCATCATTATTTTTGCTAATTCTTTTGGCTTGAATCTTTCATGTGAACCTTCAATAGCGTCTAATAATAGTTTTACGTATTGTTTTCCTTCAATTTTTGGTTTAGGATTTTTGCAATTATCACACATTTCATTGCAATTTTGAGCATCAAATTCTTCTCCAAAATAATAAAGAAGGTACTTTCTTCTACAGATAGAGGTTTCGGAGAAGGCGATGGTTTCCATAATAAGCAAACGACCAACTTCTTGCTCTGCAACAGGCTTTCCTTGCAAGAAGTTTTCTAACTTTTCAATGTCTTTATAATCATAAAAAGTAATCAAGTCCCCTTTTCCTCCATCTCTTCCAGCTCTTCCAGTTTCTTGATAATACCCCTCTAAACTTTTAGGTATATCATGATGTATTACATATCTAATATCTGGTTTATCAATTCCCATACCAAAAGCAATTGTAGCTACCATTACAGCACAATCATCCATTAAAAATGCATCTTGATGCTCAACTCTCTTTTTTGAATCTAGCCCAGCATGATAAGGCAAGGCATTTATTCCATTAATTTGTAAAATCTCGGCTATTTCTTCTACTTTTTTTCTGCTTAAGCAGTAAATAACTCCTGATTCTCCTTTTCGATTGTTTATATACTGTATGATTTGCTTGGCAACATCTTTTTTGGGTTGAATTTCATAAAAAAGGTTGCTTCTATTAAATGAATCAAGAAATAATTTTCCTTTATCAATTTGAAGGTTTTTTATGATGTCTTGTCTAACTTTAGGTGTTGCAGTAGCTGTAAGGGCAATAATAGGAGCTTTACCAATAGCATTTATAATTTGCCTAAGTTTTCGGTATTCTGGCCTAAAATCATGTCCCCATTCAGAGATGCAGTGAGCCTCATCAATTGCATAGAATGAAACTTTAGCAGCTTTAAAGAAATCAGTATTTTCAGTTTTTACTAATGATTCAGGAGCGACATAGAGTAGTTTGGTTTTTCCACTGGTAATATCTTTTTTAACCTGTGCAGTTTCTGTTTTTGATAATGATGAGTTGAGGACATGGGCGATACTCTCATTGTTATAATGACCTCTGAGTACATCAACTTGATTTTTCATAAGTGCTATTAAAGGAGAAACTATAATAGCACAACCCTCTGAGAGAAGCGCCGGTAATTGATAGCACATTGATTTTCCTCCTCCAGTTGGCATAATTACCATGGAATCATTGCCATCAAGAAGATTCATGATTATTTCTTCTTGGTCTGCTCTAAAACTATTGTAGCCAAAGATATCCTTAAGTTGTTTGTGTAGTGTTTGTGTTGAAATGCTCATTAAATTATAAAAATGTGATACTTTTGTTTTTGGTTTTTTACACGAAAATACTATATTTATTTTATGAAATCCTCATCCGAGATAAAAAAAATTGCAAAAGAAACAATTGCCTTAGAATTAGCTGCAATAGCAAAACTTGAGAGCAGTATTAATGATGATTTTGTAAGTGTTATCAATTTGATTATTAACACAAAAGGACGACTGATAGTTGCTGGGATTGGCAAGAGTGCTAATATTGCAAGTAAGATGGTTGCTACATTTAATTCTACAGGACAACCAGCTGTTTTCCTACATGCATCTGATGCAATACATGGCGATTTAGGCAATATTCAAGATGGAGATGTGGTAATTTGTATTTCGAAAAGTGGAAATACCCCTGAGGTTAAAGTACTTGTCCCGTTTATTAAAAGTATGGGCAATAAGATTATTGCATTAACAGGAAATCCAAAATCTTTTTTAGCAAAAGAATCTGATTTTACATTAGACGTAAGTGTGGATAAAGAAGCATGTCCAAATAATTTAGCCCCAACATCCTCCACTACGGCTCAACTGGTAATGGGAGATGCTATTGCTGTTAGTTTATTAGCGTGTAAAGATTTTTCGGATAAAGATTTTGCTCGTTTTCATCCAGGAGGTACTCTTGGAAAAAGACTGTATTTAAAATTAGCGGATATTTTATCAGATAACAGTAATCCTAAAGTTGATGTAAATGCAACTATTAATGAAGTAATTATTGAGATTTCTCAAAAAAGATTAGGAGCTACAGCTGTCCTTAAAAATGAAAAATTAGAAGGTATTATTACTGATGGAGATTTGAGAAGAATGTTGGAAAAAGGAACTGCTTTCTCTAATTTATCAGCCAAAGATATTATGAGTTCAAATCCCAAAACAATTGCTGTTAATAGTTTAGCTTATGATGCATTACAAATTATGGAAAACAATAATATTAGTCAGATAATTGTGATGGACAAGAATGTTTATGTTGGAATTGTACATATACATGAACTATTAAAAGAGGGGATTCTATAATGAGTAGTCAGGACAAAGAGATGTCTTTTTTAGATCATCTGGAAATATTCAGATGGCACTTAATACGATCAGCTATAGCTGTATTATTTTTTGCAATTATTGCATTTATATTCAGGGATATTGTTTTTGATGTAATTCTTTTAGGTCCTAAAGACCCTAACTTCCCAACTTATAAAGCTCTTTGTGCAATATCTCAATATTTAGGATTAGAAGATGCTCTTTGCCTTAAAGAATCTCCTTTTACTTTAATGAATATTACTATGAGTGGGCAGTTTTCTTCTCATGTTACTACTTCTATTTTTGCAGGTTTTATAGTAGCTTTTCCATATGTTTTTTGGGAGTTTTGGCGTTTTATTCGCCCTGCTTTACATGCTAATGAAAGTACAATGGCAAGAGGAATTGTTTTTTTTAGTTCTGTTTTATTTCTGCTTGGTGTTTTGTTTGGCTATTATGTAATTGCTCCATTATCGGTAAACTTCTTAGGATCCTATCAAGTAAGCAGTACTGTTGCTAATCAGATAACGTTAAGTTCATTTATATCCACAGTTACAACTGTTAGTTTTGCAAATGGAATAATTTTTGAGTTACCTATATTGGTGTATTTCTTAACTAAGATTGGCTTGCTGACACCTGAGTTTATGCGCGTTTATCGTAAACACGCAATAGTGGTAATACTTATTTTGACAGCTATTATCACCCCTCCAGATGTTACTTCACAAATTTTAGTATCATTGCCCTTAATTGTGCTTTATGAAATAAGCATAAAAATATCAGCAAGAGTTATTAAAAATCAAAAAAAGAATACAGCATGATTTTAAGAGCCGATAATATTGTAAAATACTATGGAAAAAGAGCGGTTGTAAATGGCGTTTCTGTTGAGGTAAAACAAGGAGAAATTGTTGGACTTTTAGGCCCCAATGGAGCAGGCAAAACTACTTCTTTTTACATGATGGTTGGTTTGGTAAAACCTCATGAAGGAAATGTATATTTAGATGAGGTAAACATAACTAAATTACCTATGTATAAGCGGGCTCAAATGGGTGTTGGATATTTAGCTCAAGAAGCATCAGTTTTTAGAACAATGAGTGTTGAGGACAATCTTTTGTCGGTATTAGAAATGACTAATTTGTCAAAAGAAGATCGGCATAAAAAATGCGAATCTTTATTGAATGAGTTTGGCTTGCAAGGGGTTCGTAAAAACAAAGGAGGGTTACTTTCAGGTGGAGAAAGAAGAAGAACTGAAATTGCTAGGGCTTTGGCTACTAATCCAAAGTTTATATTATTAGACGAACCATTTGCTGGTGTTGATCCTATTGCTGTTGAAGATATTCAGGAGATAGTTGCTGCATTAAAGAACAAGAATATCGGGATATTGATTACCGATCATAATGTGCACGAGACTTTAAATATTACCGATAGAGCCTACCTTTTATTTGAAGGAAAAATATTAAAACAAGGTACTGCAGAGGAACTTGCATCAGATGAGCAGGTTCGAAAAGTATATCTAGGTAAGAATTTTGAACTTAGAAGGTAATTATACTGCTTTTATAGTAAATTCGTAAGATTCCATAATTTGATTGCAAAGCATTTTTTTACAAGCCTCATCAACTTTTTTTGAAGCAATTTCTTTGTTTTCTGCCTCAATTTCTAATGTAATATGTTTCCCGATTCTTACATTTTCAATTTCAGATAAACCAACATTTCCCATACTTGCGCTTACGGCTTTTCCTTGTGGATCTAATAACGATTTAAGTGGCATTACATCTATTTCTGCGGTGAACTTCATAATTACAATATATTATTTAAGAGTGATAAAATCAGGTATAAAATTACAATAAATGGAATGGCAGCAAACTCAAATAGCAAGAATAATACAAGGGCAGCTAAAATAAGTGAAATCCTAAAGATATTTACTCTAGAATAAATACTTTCATCCTTGCTGAATTTTAATGAAAATAAAGGCATTTCTACTACCAATAGTATTGGCATTATTACTGCAAGCACTGTAAGTAATTGCATATCGGTAAACATAGGAAATCTATTGAAATCAATATGAGGAATTGCCGCAATAAAAATAGCTAATGCAGGAGTTGGCAAGCCAATAAATGAATCCGTTTGCCTAGAGTCAATATTGAAATTAGCCAAACGGTAAGCTGAAAAAATTGGAATTAAAAGCGCTAATGATGCAGGAAAAAAGAAACTATTATTTTGCATGGAATGACGAAAAATCACATCATTATTTAGGTAGAACATAAAATGAAAAAGAATAAATCCTGGAGCTACTCCAAAAGTAACCATATCAGCCATGGAATCAAGTTGTTTGCCAAACTCTCCACTTATTTTTAAAAGTCGCGCTGCAAGTCCGTCAAAAAAATCTAAAAAAGCACCTAAAAATATACAAAGTGAGGCTGTTGTTAGGTTTCCCTTAAAAGCAAAAATGATGGCAAACAGACCACAAGTTAAGTTTGCTAGAGTAATAAAATTTGGGATATTTCTTTTTATTGCATTCATTTGAGCAAAAATATGATAATATTTGTAAAGAGTATGAATAAATTATTTTTAGCCTTATTAAGTGGATTATTGTTGGCATTTTCTTGGCCATCAATTGGAGTATTTCCGTTGGTTTTTATTGCTTTTATCCCTTTGTTTATTGTAGAGAAAAAATCTGAAAAGGGCAAGCAAGTTTTTTGGTATTCTTTTTTAGCATTTTTTATATTTAATGCTATTACTACTTACTGGGTATATCATGCAACCCTTTTTGGAGCAATTGCGGCATTTTTTGTGAATGCAACTTTAATGGCAACAGCTTTTTGGGTCTTTCATAAAATAAAAAAGGCAACTTCAAATAGATTGGGGTATTTCTCTTTTATTGTGCTATGGATATCCATGGAATATTTGCACTTAAATTGGGATTTGTCGTGGCCATGGCTTACTTTAGGAAATGCATTTGCAAATTCACCTTCAGTAGTTCAGTGGTATGAGTTTACTGGATTTTTAGGAGGATCTCTTTGGATTATTTTGATAAATCTATTGTTATTTAGAGCGTATCAAAAACAGGATAAAAAGAAAGCAATCTTATTTCCAATATTGGTGCTATTGCTTCCAATGAGTATTTCTTTTTATAGCTATTTTAATTTTAAAGAAGAAAATAAAAAAAGCATCAATGTATTGATTGTGCAGCCCAATGTCGATCCATATATTGATAAATTCAGCAAAGGATATGAGCAGCAATTAGATGATTTTATTTCATTGGCAAAAACAAAGTTAACACAAGAAACGGAGCTTTTAGTTGGGCCTGAAACCGCTCTTTTAGAAGATATTTGGGAAAATAATTTGGAAGTTAGTTATAGCGTAAGGGTTTTTAGAGAACTGCAAAGGGAGTTTCCTAATTTGAATATTTTGGTTGGGGCAACTACTTTTAAAATGTTTGGTCATGGAGATAAGAAAACAAATACTGCTAGAGAACTAAGAGATGAAAATATCTTTTATGATGTATATAATTCTGGAGTTTTTATTCCTGATAGCGGAGATGTTCAGGTGTATCATAAAACTAAATTAGTTCCAGGGGCGGAAAAGATGCCTTTTCCTGCTTTACTCGATCCTCTAGCAAAATTGGCTGTTAATTTAGGAGGGACAAGTGGTTCTCTTGGTAGTGAAAATTATCTTAATTCATTTTTAGCTGATGAAAATGTGGTTTCGCCACTGATTTGTTATGAGAGTGTTTATGGTGAAATGAACTTAGGTAAAACAAATTTATTGGCAATAATCACTAATGATGGTTGGTGGAAAAATACGGCAGGTTATAAGCAACATTTTCAATATGCCAGATTAAGAGCCATTGAGCAAAGAAAATCCATTGTCCGCTCGGCAAATACAGGCATTTCATGTGTTATAAATGCTAAAGGAGAGGTGTTGCAACAAACCAATTGGGATGAAGCAGCTTGCTTAAGAGCAACAATAAATTTAAATAATACAACTACTTTTTATGCAAATTTTGGTGATTATATCGGCAGGATTTCTGTGTTTATTGCCGCTATGCTTTTGATAGTAAGTTTTGTAAAGGGTAGGTTAAAAAAATAAACTGGACTTTTGTTATTTAAACGCTTGTCCCGCCATTTTGCCAAAACGCGTTTACTTGCGTTTTGATTTTTACCAATCAGAATTACTATTGCTAAAAATTATTTAAGCTGTTTAGGGATGATGCAAATTGGAATTTTAGTCATTTTATGTTGGTTTTTATGATTGAGTTTGGTATAGATTTGGAGTACTTCTTTCTCCCTTTCTGATAATGAATTTTTATTTCCATTAACGTCCATTGCCCATTCTAATTCTGGGTAAGTAGCTCCAATCTGCTGTTCATCCGTTTTGCCATTTTCCCAAAGCCCATCAGTAGGAGGGGCAATTAAAATATCATTATTTACCCCTAGTTCCTTACCAAGAGCATAAACTTCAGATTTTAACAAATCAGCAATGGGGCTAATATCTACTCCACCATCACCATATTTTGTAAAAAATCCAATTCCAAAATCTTCCACTTTATTTCCAGTTCCTAAAACAAGAGAGTTATTGGCCTGAGCAAAATAATATAAAGTAGTCATCCTTAGTCTTGCCCTAGTATTTACTAAGGCGAGTTCGTTCCTATTGTCAGAGGGTAGTTTTGTAATAAATTCATCAAAAATGGAAGTGAGTTCTATTTCTATTGAACTTACATTCGAAAACTTTTCTTTGAGCCCCTTAATGTGTTTTAATCCTCTTTCACCTTGTATTTTGTTTTGATGAATCGGCATCTCCAACCAGAAGACGGCGGTCAGGACACCGTCGTTCATGTGGAATGACCCATGCGGCGTTTCGTCGTCCCGCCGGGGCTTGTAACTGAACAAATTTTCCCAACCCCGTCCGCATAACAGAATTGGCTAGACGGTTAAGTAAAATGGAGGAAGGGGCTGATTAGCGTTGTGACGGCGCAATGCGGGCCGCACGGCACATTTGCATTAGTGATGCATGCGTTTCATATCGCAAAAATAGACATTGGCAGATATCAGTCAAAATTCTATGGCGGGAAAATCTAACAGAATTGCCAATTCTGTTAAGCGACATCCTCCCAAAACGATTCATCGGACGTGAAGGCTCGGTACTGGGGCAACAGCGGAAGTTGCGGTTCAGGACCATTGCCGTCGAAAAGTGCCAGCAGCAGACTGTTAGGAATTTCTAATATATGGCACCTGATGCCGGCGGGTGGGAGCCTTCTACAGCATCAAAAGCAGAAATCATTAAGATTCCTCATTCTTTGGCCAGACGACGTCGGTGCTGAGTTCGGGCCAACCAGCTTCACGGGAAGCGCTTCGCGCGGCCTCCTCCGGTTCAAGTTTGTTTTCCCATTGCGCCGCAATGATCCGCTTTCCGCTCATGGCCTGGGAAGCGTCTGAAATCAGCCAGGAGACAGGCGGCCCCATGATTTCCGGCCTCAGCATCCTGTGACGTGGAATGCCGGAGCTACCTCCAATGAACTCGGTGTCCGTCGGACCGCCGGGAATTAGCACGTTCACCGTAATTCCCGTGTTTGCCAACTCCTTTGCCCAGACGGCCGACATCGCTTCCATGGCCGCTTTACTGGCACCATATGGCAG
>JACKQG010004512.1_pt1 | contig 16081 bp, 14 predicted proteins | sample 8237621 | NCBI WGS metagenome assembly JACKQG01 (sample SAMN15677084, study PRJNA649215) | marine metagenome | biome: marine; feature: Black Sea; material: saline water; isolation source: suspended particulate matter (SPM) from the Black Sea western gyre | collected 2013-06-09/2013-06-10 | depth... | reverse complement strand
GGCTGCAACCTGGGGCATTCCCTGGTGGGCGTGCCGCTGCTCTCAGTTGGCAGCATCGTCACGACTGTGTCGATGGCTGTGGGCGTATTTTTGATGGATCGAGTTGTTCGACTATTATCCGTTCTTAATGGTTTTGGATTAAACTAATATTATGATCGATATCTTACTGGTAAACCCAGTCTTCCTCAGCCAAAACGAAGCTGAACGCGAGCTGATGAATCCCTACTTCCCCTTGGGATTGCTTTATCTTGCTGCCTTCATTCGAGAGCAAGGATTCAGCGTTGAGATTTTTGATGGCACTTTCCAGGATGGCTTGGATGACTTCAATAAATCACTAAAGAAATTCGCGCCAAATTTTGTAGGCATCACTGCTGTCAAACCCAATCGTGAATTAGCACTGGCTGTAGCTGAAATCGCACACGCCTTTGGTGGCAAAGTCATTCTTGGCGGTCCCGACCCAACATACACGCCCAAAACTTATTTAGCATCATCTCATGTAGATATTGTTGTCCATCACGAGGGCGAACTGACTCTCCTTGAGCTGCTGCAGATGGGAAAAGAAATTCGTGATCTCAATCAAATCGATGGGATTGCCTTTCGTGACCAGGATGGTGCAGTTGTTATCAATCCGCGGCGGGATTTCATTCTCAACCTGGACGAATTACCCCTACCGGCACGCGACCTGATTGATATGGATCAATATCTTAATGTCTGGCGCGAGCACAACGGCTACGCCTCACTGACCATTTCTGTAGGACGCGGCTGCCCCTTTGGCTGTGAGTGGTGTCAAGATGCTGTCCATGGCCCTAAACTGCGCCAGCGCTCACCCGAAAGTGTTGTTGAAGAGGTCAAATCCTTGATGGCTATTTATAACATTGACCGATTGCGCGTAATCGATGATGTCGATGGCCTTGACAGCGAATGGCTCGCAGAATGGGAACGGGTGGCTGTAGCCGAAAATGCCATTGTGCCTTTTGAAGCATTGAACGACCTGGAGCGACAAGATATCCCTATGCTGGATGTGCGCGACAGCCTCTGACGTAAACGCAATGTTTATTTCCCCACCGTGAGTGGGAACCTGCATGCACCACCGATAGGTTAGTTTAATATAAGGTGACAGTCACTTACGAAGTGACTGTCACCTCAATGTCAATATGGTAACCCCAAACTTCTTCACCTCTGGCTCGCCCTATCTCAACCATCCCCTGTTGACAGCTGAACGCACTTCCAAGGAGGTTGATTTTGTAATCGCCCAAACTGCATTGGAACAGGGCTCTTCGATCCTCGATGTCGGCTGCGGCTTTGGACGGCACAGCATCGAGTTAGCCCGACGGGGATACGATGTTGTGGGTATCGATCCTTCTGAAGCCATGATCAGCGCGGCCAATCAACGCGCCGCCGAAGTTTGGGAGAACCCAAAGTTTATGCAGGCGCGTGGTGAAGAATTCTCATCAGAAGACAAATTCGATGCCGCCATCTGCTTATTCACGACCCTGGGGCAGATCGACGAAATTGGTGAGAACACTGGGTTAGTAAAACGTGTTGCGGAAGCATTGAGTCCTGAGGGAATGTTTATCATCGAAGTGCCAAACCTTCATTGGTTGGCAGAAAATATAAAAACATCTGAGCGCTTTGGGGATGATGAGAATTACACAGAAATCACGAGAGAACTGAATCAAGAAACCAATATTGTCACTGAAAATTTTGAAGTGGTTTCTCCTGAAAAGAATAAAGAATACCTTTTGAGGTACCGCCTTTTGACGCAAAAGGAATTAGGCAAACTGCTAAGCGAAGCCAGGTTTGCTACCAAAGCCATCTATGGGGATTATGATGGCCACCCTTACACCTATTACACAAAAAATATCATCCTCATCGCCAAAAAACAGTAAGAAAAGATTGCTGTGAGGCGTCATTCCTGTGTACCCCGGGCACTGGGACATATTTATGGTGCCCAAATTAGGCATGAATATGCTTTACGAATGGTTGACTAACGATATCATCTCTCTTTTGATCAGGGGATTTGCCCTCACAATCTGGCTCAGCGCAGCTACTTCAGTTCTGTCGCTGATTGTTGGGGTTTTTGTCGGCATTGTAAAGATCAATAGAGATCCTATACTTTCACGCATCGCGAGCGTGTTTATTGAAATTCACCGTAATGTACCAGCATTGGTGTTGATCATATTTTGGGCATTTGCGCTGCCAAGTCTATTTCCCCTGGAAATAAGAAAGGCGCTATTCTTTGACAACAATTTCATGCGTCAATTTGAAATCCTTAGCGGGTTGTCCATTCCCTATTACGCATTAGCAGCGGGATTAGCGATAACGTTGAATACAAGTGCTTATATTGCTGAGCTGTTCCGAGCGGGCGTTGGCACAATTCATCAAGAGCATCTCGAAGCCTCTCGAACGCTGGGTGCTTCAAAATGGATTCAACGCTGGCAGATTGTCATCCCCCAAGGAATTCGGGCTGCCTTTCCTGCAATCTCTACCCGCCTGATTCACAATATGAAGAATACGGCTCTGGCAGCTTTTGTCTCAACACCCGAATTCTTTCACACCATTCAGACAGCCATTACGCGCTCCTTTCACGCAGTGGAAATGCTACTGATTGCGAGTGTCGTTTACCTGATTATTTCGATTGCATTCGCTAACTTTTTAGGATGGATTGAGAGACGCCTAAACCGTTTCCCTGCCAGGAGCGAAGCGTAAGATGAGCGCACAGATGAGCTTCATCATTGACAACCTGCCTAACCTGTTGTTTGGTTTTCCCGGTCAGCGCCCAGGGGGCTTATTGATGAGCGTGATCCTGGCGATCATCAGCGTTGGGATTGGTTTTGTCCTCGGTATTTTTGTTGGGGCGAGCAGAGGATCTTCAAGTCGCTGGCTGCAAGGGAGTAGCAAAATATTTGTTGATATCTTTCGAGGGCTGCCCTTGATCCTGTTGATAGTTTTGGTGCACCAGGTTCTGGGAGGTCGTCGATTTGGCCTTGATTTGAGTCCCATGACTGCGGTGCTGATATCGCTTTCCCTGTATAGTGGCGCATACCAGGCCGAAATCGTTTACAGCGGTTTGAAGGCAGTACCTACACAAATTGTAGAATCAGCCCGACTGGTTGGAGGGTCAGCATGGCAAGTATTCCTAAAAATAAAATTGCGTTACGCATTACGAGTTATGCTGCCTGCTTTTGTTGGTCAGGCGATTAGCCTTTTCAAAGATACATCGGTCGTTTTGATCGTCGCTGTTCCCGACCTGATGACTGTTGCCCGCTCTGTGTTAGGCAGTGATGTACGAAATCTGTCCAATTGGGTGAGCCTATATCTATTTGTGGGCCTGTTGTATTTTATTGTTGCCTTTAGTTTTTCTACGCTGGCAAAACGTTGGGAGCAACGATTGCAAGCATCTGACTTGATTCTTTCATTAGCACAATCCTGATATGGAGAAATATTATGAAACACAATACACTACTTGTTAGCATTCTTTTCGTTAGTTTGGCTTTCATCGCCAGCGCCTGTGCAGGTATCAACAATCAAGACCCTAACACATCAACCTTCGAACAAGTTGCCAAAAATGGAACTGTGCGCGTGGGTGTGCGCTTCGACAATCCACCATTGAGCTTCATTACCGAAGATGGCCAATGGGTAGGCTTTGATGTTGATCTGGCAAACGCACTGGTCGATGAACTTGGATTTGAGATCGATATGGTCAAGGTTGATGGGACCACGCGCATCAGTTTCTTGCAAGAAGACAAGATCGATTTGGCCGTTGCCAGCATGAACCACACGCGCTCACGCGATGATGCCATTGATTTCAGCATCACCTATTTTTGGGATAACCAATCATTTTTGATCCGCAAAGGGACGTACTCTTCACTCGATGAAATCATGGGTGCCAAGGTAGCAGCCAATGCGGGCAGCTCGACGATCGATTCGTGGAAGTCGTTCTCAGAAAAAAATGGCGGCCCTGATCCGGAGATTGTAGAATTCACAGACAAATTGGCCGCTATGCAAGCCCTGCGTGATGGTGTAGTCGAAGGCTATACCGAAGACAATATCACCTTGCTGGCCTTGGCCGCAGGCGACCCCAACCTGGAGCTGATCCCTGGTGGGCACAACCAAGTTCAGTTCGGCATTGGTTTGCCAGTCAATGACTCAAAATGGCGTGATCAGGTCAACTACGCTTTGCAGGAACTCTGGAAAAACGGGACCTACCAGGAGATCTACGATAAGTGGTTTGTCGGGTCTGATGCTGCCGTTCCCTTGCCCCTGAGCGGGCAGATGGAAATTTGGCCCTAAACTCAAATGAACATAGTTATTGAGTGGTCGTTATGACAACGTTAATCTTAAAACACCTGTCCAAGGAATATTCGCCTGGAAATCCCGTCTTCAGGGACATCAACCTTGAAATCGCAGAAGGCGAGATGTTGGCCTTATTGGGTCCCTCGGGTTGTGGCAAGACCACATTGCTGCGCCTGGTTGCAGGGCTATCGCAGCCCACCCAAGGCGATATATTCTTTGACGATCAATCGGTTCTTTCCATTCCCGCCGAAAAGCGCGGCGTGGCAATGGTATTTCAAGAGCATTCCATATTCCCCTTCATGTCCGTGGGAGAAAACATCGCCTTTGGATTGAAATTGAAACGTTTCAGCCGAAGTCAAATAGCCGATCGGGTAGCAAAGGCCTTGGCACAGGTTCAGCTCTCAGGATTTGAAAATCGTAACCCTGCTGAGATTTCCGGGGGTCAGCGTCAGAGAGTAGCCTTGGCGCGAGCATTAGCAATTGAACCCAATTTTTTGTTGTTAGATGAACCTCTGAGTAACCTTGAATCTGTTTTGCGAGAAGAATTGCGCTACATGATTCGAGATTTGCAAAATGAATCTGGCATCACAACGATCTTTGTAACCCACGATCAAGCTGAGGCAGTGGCAGTTGCAGACCGAGTTGCGCTTTTGCTCGACGGCAGTTTGCGTCAGGTTGGCCAGCCAAGAAGTTTCTTTGATCATCCCCGAGATGTTGAGGTGGCGAGATTTTTCGGTGGAACTAACTTTGTTCAGGGCAAAAAATATGGCACAATCGTACAAACTCACCTGGGAGAATTGGAAATCGCTCCCAGCCAACAGCCAGATGGCGATGTTTTGCTCACAATTCGCCCAGAAGCTATTACAATAGGAGCTAATGGACACAATAATCTTCCCGCAAAATTAATTTCTTTTGACTATCGTGGGTTGAATACCCAATGTGAATACCAGGTAAATGGTGATAGGCTGATCGTTGCGGCACACCCAAATACACACTACAAGATTGGTGAAACAACCTTCCTACACTTACCAAAGGAACGCATTCATTTAATATCCAAATGAGAAGATCAAAACTGGAGGCAACATGAACACAAGTGATTCCCCAAATACAAAATTATATTGGATCGCCCTTTTGCGAATTATGCTCGGGGTTTTATTTTTGACCACCTGGTGGAGTAATTTCAATAAAGGCTTTTATTCAGGTGGTGGATTACTAAATTTCTTCACTTATGTATTCCCCCAGAGTACTAATCCTTTGTGGTGGTATGCAGCATTTATTGACACTGTGATCCTGCCTATTCGAGAGGTTTTTGCTCCTTTTCTTTTGGTTGGGGAATTCCTGATCGGGTTCGCATTGCTGGTCGGTGTATTGACACCACTGACGAGTATTTTCGCAGCGATTTTTATTATCAATACTTATTTCGCCACTTTCGGCCATGATTGGCCTTGGAGCTATGTAATGATCTTGGGCATATTGTTCGTGGTCTTTGTTACCAAGGCTGGGCGCAGTATGGGCTTAGATGCCAAACTATTTGAACGTCGCGGGGATCCTCCGATCGATATTCTATGGTGAGTTTGTGATTGTCCTCGAGATCATCTACGTTATCAGTGCAGCGTTGCTGGGTGTCTATGGATACAACTCCTTAGTTTTGGCCTTGATCAGGGCGAGGCGGCACCGGCCCGTTCCGGTCAAGGATGTAGGCACAAGTTATCAATGGCCACAGGTCACTGTACAGTTGCCTATCTACAATGAACGCTATGTTGGTGAGCGTCTGATCGAAGCCGTTGGGAAGTTAGATTATCCTCGCGATCGCCTGCACATACAGGTATTGGATGATTCTACCGATATCACCAAAGAGATCGTCGCAAAAGCAGTAAAGAAAGCTCAAGCGCAAGGCAGGGATATCGTCCATATCCGACGCCCCGAACGAGTGGGCTTCAAAGGCGGCGCATTGGAGTATGGGCTATCTTCTGCAAAAGGCGAATACGTCGCTATCTTCGATGCCGATTTTCTGCCGCCGGAAACTTTCATCAAAGAACTTATTCCCTACTTTGATGATGATCCACAGATAGGTTGTTTGCAAGCTCGTTGGGGACATCTAAATTCGAATTCTTCCTGGCTGACACGTACACAAGCAAATGGCATCGATGGCCATTTTATCGTAGAGCAAGAGGTGCGCAGTGGTAGCAAGGTGTTTCTGAATTTCAATGGTACTGCTGGAATTTGGCGGCGAACTTGTATCCAAGATGCGGGCGGCTGGCATCACGACACGCTGACTGAAGATCTTGATTTGAGCTACCGGGCCCAACTGAAAGGCTGGAAAATCCGTTTCATTCCGCATGTGATCGCACCTGCGGAACTGCCTGTGCACATCAACGCGTTTAAAAGGCAGCAATTCCGCTGGGCGAAGGGAAGTATCCAAACTGCGCGCAAATTACTGGGAAAGCTGTGGAAATCTAAAAATTCTGCGTTAATCAAGATAGAAGGCACCATTCACCTGACGAATTACATCGTCCATCCGTTGATCTTGCTAAATCTAGCCTTAACCCTGCCTTTGGTTACATCTCAAAGCCCGATATTGTGGATTACGCCTCTGTTTACATTTGCCGCAATAGGCCCCGCGCTCATGTATTGGGTTGCGATGGGCAATGAAGGAAAGAGTCGTTGGGAGAGAGCAGTTAATTTGTCTATGTTGGTTGTAATGGGAATGGGCCTCTCATTGAACAATACCCGGGCAGTTGTCGAAGCTCTTGTGGGAAAACAAAGCTCATTTCTTCGAACTCCCAAGTTCAATATCAGGGGACGAAAAAACACGCTGAGAAAGAGCGAATATACCCTCCCCATTGATCCCAACGCCTGGATCGAAACGCTAATTGCTTTGTATGCGCTGGGTTTATTTATCTATGTGCTTACCAATGGGGTATGGAGTTTGGTATTTTGGTTGTTGTTGTACGCAAGTGGGTATAGCTATATTGCAAGTCTAAATTTCCGTCAGAATTTTGCAGCTTGATTGGTTTATTTTTGGGGAATTGTACATTTGAAAAATATTTATAGTGTAATGGCTATGCGCATTATTTGGATTTCAACACTCGATCCCATTTTTTTGATCCACACAAACATCCGGTATAATCATTAAGGAAATATTTTTATTCGGTTTCTCTTCTCTTCATGCTGATACCACAAGTAATTCGCACAAAAATAACCCCCCCCACCCCACTGGGGCGTGTCATGCAACGCCCACGGCTATCGAGAGCATTGCAAGAGGTATCTGACTACCGTCTAACCTTGCTTCAAGCCAGCGCGGGATATGGTAAAAGCACAGCCCTCACTACCCTAGCTCAAGAAATGCCCGTCATCTGGTATCAAGTCACAGAGGACGATAACGACATTTTTGTCTTTTTACTCCACTTGCTCCACGCAACGCAACGAGCATTTCCCCACATCGACAATCTCCCTACCCCACTGCTGGAAAGCTGGGATAACATCCAAAACCCTCTCCCTCTGGTGGAGATTATCCATCAATATTTGAATGCCGTAAGCGGTTCGCTTGATGAGATTACTATCCTGATCTTGGATGACATCCACTTGGTGGCTAATATCCCAGAGATTGCAAATGCACTTGACCGTCTGGTTGGGTTGGCTCCGCCCGAATTGAGGATCTTGTTCTCGACGCGTCTGCCAATAAAATTGCCCAACCTGACTCGCTGGCAATCTCGAGGGGACGTGCTCTCAATTGATCAGAATACACTGAAATTTACCCAAGATGAGATCGCTGACCTTTTTGCCAATCAATATCAACACGAGTTACCTGAAGAAGACGTAAAAAGCCTCACCAGCCTAACCGAAGGTTGGGCAATTGCCTTGCAGCTTACCTGGCAAAGCTTACGCAGTGGTGCGGTTACTTCCCTTGAGGATGTAATGCTCAGAGGCGCGAAATCTCGCAGTAACCTCTTCGAGGTGCTGACCCACGAAGTTATGGGGCATCAAAGCCAAGAGATCCAGGAATTCTTGATGATATCAGCCACCCTACGGGTGATGACCCCTGATGCCTGTGACGCAATGCGCGGCAGCTCCGACAGCGAAGACATTTTAGAGCATCTGCGGCAACACGAACTATTCGTTGTTGATTTAGGAAATGGGGCGCTTCGCTATCATCATATCTTTCATCGATTCTTACACGGCCAAACAGATGTTGATCAACGTAAATCTTGGCACAAAAAAGCGGCTGCTTTTTATGAAGAACAGAACGATACTGATTCGGCAATTTACCATCACTTTCTGGCAGAAGAATTCAACCAGGCAGCTACTTTGCTCAGCGCATATGGGCCCCGTCTGCTAGCCATGGGGCGTCTCGATACCCTGACGGCTCACCTCGACAATCTGTCCCCAGAAACGCTTCACCAACACCCCATACTGCTGACTTATCTTGGGGATTTAGCGCGGCTGCGTAGTCGTTTTCAAGAAGCCTTAGGTTGGTATCAACAGGCTGAAGCACTCTGCAAAGAACGCAACCTCGCCGATGGCCTTAGCCGATCTTTGCGCGGCCAGGCGCGCGTGTATCTCGATACCGTCAGCCCTCGGCGCGCTGAAGAACTCCTCCAGCAGGCACTACGGGTCAGTGACGGTACGGCAGATCGTGAAGCGCAGGCTCGTTTGTACCAGCTACTCGCTGAGAACAAGCTCGATACAGGCAGGGTTGAAGAGGCCGAAGAGCTGCGACAACAATCTGATGCGCTGGTGAGGGAAGGGCCAGGCGATTCTCAATTGCTCATCCGAGTGCTGCTGCGCACTGGGCGAATCGCAGAGGCCAGGGAACAACTCGAAGTGCTTGTTGAATCAGAAAGGCAAGAGCCAGTCCATGTTGCGCGCTCACACAGAGAGACGCTGTTACTTCTCTCTTTCATCTATGCCATGCAAGGCAATCGACAGGCCGCACTGTTAACCGCAAAGGAGGGAATAGAACGCGGTGAAGCCCTGAATTCTCCTTTCATCACAGCAGTAGGGCATATGCGTTTAGGACATGCCATGATGCTGAGCGTTGAACCCGATCATTTCTCTCGTTCTAGGGAGCAATTCGAGAAAGCTCTTGAAATCAGTCGCTCGTTGGCCATCCCACGTTTGCGCGTTGAGGCGTGCTGGGGACTATGCCGAAGTTATGGGTATCAGGGCGACTTGGAACAAGCATCCAACATAGCTGAGGAGGGAATTGAACTTGCCACGCAAGCTGGGGACGAATGGATCGCTTCTCTGGTGCGCTTAGCAATGGGGGCAAGTTTGACCCTTGCCGAAAGCTACGAAGAGGCAGCAGATTGGTTGAGACAGGCGGCGCGCGGGTTTCGCGAATGCAGCGATCCCTTTGGAACAAACGCCGCTCGTTTGTGGTCATGCCTGGGACGATATCAACAGGGAGATATTGAGCGGCTTTCCAAGAATTTGGTAGATCTTCTCTCCGCTTGCCGCCAGCAAAAGTACGACTACCTTTTCACGCATTCAACGCTATTTGGTTTACCAGACAAACGGCTTTCAATTCCGCTGCTCATTCTCGCCCGTGAACACGGCTGGGTTGGCACTTACCCCGAAAAATTACTCACTGACATGGGCTTGGCCGGGATCAAGAGTCACCCAGGGTATCAGTTAAAGGTACATACTCTGGGAACATTCCAGGTTTGGCGCGGCGCGCAGGAAATCCCACATAATGGTTGGCGAAGAGAAAAAACTCGTCAGCTCTTCCAAATTCTACTCACATATCGTCACGCTCATCTAAACCGCGAACAATTATGCGAACACCTTTGGCCTGGGGTTGATCCCGAGACATCCCAGCGCAATTTCAAGGTTGCGTTGAGCACGCTTTACAATGTTCTCGAGCCCGACCGCGAAGCGGGCAGCGATTCAGCGTTTATTGTTCGAGAGGGCATAACCTATGCCCTACGACCTGAGGCAGATGCCCGAATTGACGCCGAAGTATTTTCTTCAACGATTCAGCAAGCAGAGAAAATCCTTGCAAGTGATCCTCAGAAAGCAATTAAACTGATGGAAGATGCGTTGGCACTCTATCACGGCGAGTATCTCCCTGACGCACGCTATGAGACCTGGGCTGCGGCAGAACGAGAGCATCTCTCGGTTTTATATTTGCGCACAGCTGATCAGTTCTGCGAGTTGAGCTTGAAAAACAACAATGTTGAGGAAGCGATCGATTTATGCCAGCAAATCTTGAGCTATGATAATTGCTGGGAACGCGCTTATCGTCACTTGATGACTGCCTACGACCAACTAGGGGATCATGGCCAGGTTGCCCGCACATATCAAAGATGCCAGGAAACACTCAAAGAAGAACTTGATGTGAATCCCGCGCCGGAAACAGAAGAGCTTTACCAGCGCCTCACCAACACCGAGTGAGTGATTTGTAACTTCCGCGTTACAGCCCTTTGATATCCTAAAACTGGATTTCAAAGGGCTTTTCATTACCCCAAAAAACAAATCGTTAGGACATACGATGAGCCAAGAAACTCAACCTTCCATTAGTTCGTTCGTCATCCGCTTTGTGAGAGACCCCCTAGAAGAAAAAGAAAAAGTGGGTTCATACCGGGGCGCAATCCGCCATATTCAAACAGATGAAGAAGTCGGATTTACCCGATGGCAAGATGCCGTAAACTTCATTGAACAATATATTCCCATTCATGATCTCAATCAAAAGGAGTAATCAATGCGTCTGAAAGACAAAGTATGTTTGATCACCGGGGGAGCAGCCGGGATTGGTAAAGCAACCGCAAAACGATTTGCTGAAGAGGGCGCTAAAGTTATCATTTGCGACCTGGCTGAGGATGCGGGCGAGAAAACTGCTGCTGAGCTTAGGGTGGATTTCTACATGGTCAATGTCGCTGACCGACAGGATGTGCAGGCCTGGGTTGACGGCGTAGTCGAAAAATATGGTCGAGTGGATGTGCTGGTTAATAATGCCGGTGTGCTGCGTGATGGGTTGTTCGTCAAGGTCAAGGAAGGCGAACTGGCTGGCCAGATGTCCGAGGAGAATTTTGATCTGGTCATCGACGTCAACTTGAAGGGTGTATTCAACTGTGCACAGGCTGTAGCACCCTATTTGATCAAACAAGGCGATGGCGGGGCTATCATCAACACAACCTCCATTGTTGGCCTGGATGGTAATTTTGGGCAAACCAATTATGTCGCCTCGAAGGCTGGCGTGATCGGCATGACCAAAGTTTGGGCGCGTGAGTTGGGGCGTCACCAAATCCGCGTCAATGCCATTGCCCCAGGTTTCACGCTGACCGAAATGGTCAAACAAATGCCAGAGAAGATCCTCGATGGCATGATCGCCAAAACCCCGATGAAACGGATGGGCGAGCCTGTTGACATTGCCAATGCCTTCCTCTTTTTGGCATCGGATGAAGCCACTTACATCTCCGGAGTCACGCTGCGGGTTGACGGTGGCATTGTTGTAGGAACATAAAATAATTTTCGGACACGGATGAACACGGATTTTACGGATTTCTTTATGACTCCACTGAAAAAACTACCAGACGATGGCTTCAGGCGGGAAACTCGCTTGGTGGCTTTTTGCAGTAGAGTCATTTATTCCTTTTTCCGTGTTTATCCGTGAAATCCGTGTCCAAAAAGAAAATGACTAAATACGCACAAATTCTTTCCACAGGGAGTTATGTCCCCGAGCGCATTGTAACGAATGCCGAAGTTGACGAACTCATCGGTATCTCGACTAACCAGTGGCTGATCGATAATGTCGGCATACGCGAGCGGCGCTGGATGGCCGATGATCAAACCACATCAGATCTGATCGTCGAAGCCAGCGAGAAAGCGCTGGAAAAAGCGGGGGTTTTGCCCGAAGAGATTGACCTGATCATTGTATCGACCGACACGCCTGATTATCTTTCTCCCAGCACATCGATCGTGGTGCAGCATAAGCTGGGTGCTGATAACGCTGGCTGCTACGATGTCAACAGCGCCTGCGCGGGCTGGGTCACCGCGCTGGATCAGGGGGCGCGCTATCTGGCAACCGAACCCAATTTCAAATATATTTTGGTCGCCGGCGGGTATGGCATGAGCCGATATCTCAACCATGCTGATAAAACAACGGCCAATCTCTTCGCTGATGGCGCAGGCGCAGCACTGCTGGGCGTTGGGGATAAACCAGGATTTCTGGCAAGTAATTTGTTGGCTAAGGGTGAATTCCACGATGCTTTGGGGATTTATTGCGGTGGAACCTATCTGCCCGCTTCTACAAAAAATCTTGAACAATATGGCGGTAAGCCGGTTGTGCAGTTTGTCAAGAAATTTCCTAAAACCTTCAACACAGAATACTGGCCCAAATTAATCCAGGGCGCGCTGGACAAGGTTGATCTATCCTTCGATGATGTAGATTTTTACTTACTAACTCAGTTGAACTTACGCACCATCGAAGCAATGATGGAACTACTCGGTCAACCCATCGAGAAGACGCATTGGGTGATGGATAAATGGGGCTACACTGGCTCACCATGTGTGATCATGGCGCTGGACGATGCCATCAATCAAGGGCGCGGTCCCAAGTCGGGAGACAAAGTGCTCTTCTGCGCCAGCGGCGGTGGGATCAGTATGGCGGCGTCCCTTTGGGAGTGGACGGTAACAAGTGGTTAGTGGATAGTTATTTTTGAGGTGGGATCCGTGAATAAGAAAGTACAGAGTTATCGGGATTTGTTGATTTGGCAGAACGGAATTGAATTAGTAACTGATTGATGCCTTCAATCGAAACGCAGACCCTTACCATCCAATATCGACAAGCCGGGGATGGAAACATTCCATTAGTTTTCTTGCATGGGAATTATGCATCATCCCGCTGGTGGCTGCCGCAGATGGAACGGCTGCCGCAAGATGTGCAAGCCTATGCACCTGATTTACGAGGATGCGGCACATCCCAAGGGAAGACTCTTCCCCTGAAGAGAACGAATGGCCAACTCACCATCCAGGATTTGGCGAATGATCTAGCAGAGTTTATTACGGTGCTGAACCTTAAAAACCCAATTCTGGTCGGCCACTCCCTTGGAGGTGTGGTCGCCACAGAGTATTCGCTCAGATATCCAGATACTGTACGTGGATTGCTCTTGGAAGATACTGGCCCTCCAAAAGGATTGCCCCTCAGCGCCTTTCACGGGCCATTTTTATTGCCACTCGAGTTTGGCAGCAAGCTACTCATGCGAAATGCGCTGCGCTTGGCGGGGCTGCCAAGGCGAGGGATGCTGGCCAAAGCTCTAGTAGAAGATGCGCTAGCAGCCTCCTCGGGGCAATACATTGATTTCGGGATAGCAGTATCCCGCTGGAACGTAGAATCTGAACTTCCGAGTCTCGATCTGCCCGTCCTCTTAGTTTGGGGAGGCAAAGATCGCATCATGTCGCCAAGAATCGCACAGCACTATTTACAGACCTTACCTCAAGCCGATTTGCTGATTATTCCTGATGCAGGGCATTCTCCGCACTTGGAACGACCGAATGCATTCGCAAGCATTCTGAAGCAATTTGTTGATCAATGTGCTTCAGCCGAATCTACTTCTGAATTCGACGAGATTTCTCCACGAAACCTTCGAAACAGGATTATTCGATGGATGCGCATGACTTTATTCGATTAGGCCGCACTGCCACTTTCACTATGCCCCCGGTACTTTTATCTAGTTTTCACGCAAATGATGGAGGTGTGAAATGACCGAATGGACCAAGCAAGCTGAAGAAATGTTCAAGTCCTGGAGTGAGACGCAAAAAGGTTTCATGGACAAATGGGCCGAAAGTGTCAAATCTTTCAGCGGTTCCCCCGACACTGAGATGTGGAAGAAAACGCTCGAAACCTGGGAGGAGACAGCCAAGAGCACTTTCAGCTCCCAAGCAGAGTGGACTCAAAGCTGGGTCGAAAATCTCAAATCTATCGAGGGAATGCCTGAGCAAGCTGTTGAATCCGTGGACAAATTCCAGGAGATGGCTGGTCGCTGGGGAGCGACCCAGGAAGAACTCTGGGCCAAGTGGTTCGAAATGGTCAAGGGCTTAGATTTTTCCCAGGCCTCAGATACATTTTCAGAGGCGATGCAAAACCCTCTGAAATCCTGGCAGGATGCTACCAAGAAGGTCATGGATGCCCAGGCAGATTGGATGAAGATCTGGACAGGTACAAAAGAGGATTAACAGACACTTTTAAACATGGCTGACGCGGATCAGACGGATATACGCGGATCTTGTTTTATTTTGGAGATACGCAGTTGCCCCCCTTACCCCCCCTGCCTTGGGGGAATCTTTGTGAATCTTCCCCCAGAATTGAGGAGCCGGGGGGACTAATCCAGAAAACGCATATATCAGCGTAAGCCCTATTATTATATTTTTTGCTATCTGTGTTTTATTTGGTTTCAATCGGAGATCTGGCTAATGTGGAAGACAATGTTTGAGACGATGAACAAAACAGTGGCGGCCATAGGCCAGATTCAGCAGGCCAGCACAGTCGCGGCACTGAAGGGTATGGAATTGACGGCCAATACCTATGCCAGTTTATGGGGTGGCTCAACGAGCGAGGTTGTCGAAACAGATGCTCGCTTCAAAGAAGAAGCCTGGCGTGAAAATCTGGGCGCGGATGTGGTGAAACAGGCCTATCTGATTACTTCTGAATGGATGGAGGACATGGCAGATAGCTATGAAGTTATCGACCCAGAAATTCACCAGCGCACCAAGTTTTGGACGAAACAGATTGCCGACGCACTGAGCCCTTCCAACTTTATAATGACTAATCCCGTTGTGATGCAAGAAATTGTCAAAACGGGAGGGACCAACTTGATGCAGGGATTCCAGAACTTATTGGATGATATGCAGCGAGGCCGCGTTAGTCATACGCGCAAAGATGCCTTCAAAGTTGGCGTTGACCTGGCGAACACCCCTGGCAAAGTGGTTTACCGCAACCCACTCATCGAGCTTATCCAATACACACCAACAACCAAGAAGGTGCATGCTGTTCCCATGCTGATGATCCCACCTTGGATCAACAAATATTACGTCATGGATATGAAACCCGAGAACTCTATGTTCAAGTATCTAGTAGATTCGGGTTTCACTGTATTCGTGATCAGTTGGAAGAATCCCGACGAATCTGTTCTGCATTTGGAATGGGATGACTATCTCGATCTTGGTCCCTTGGATGCGATACGGGTTATCAAGGCAATTACCGGCTCTGAAGTAGTGAATATGGCAGGGTATTGCCTGGGCGGCATTATTGAACAGACTGCCCTGGCTTACATGGCAGCCACAGGGGATGATTCGGTTAATTCGGCCACCTATTTCACCACTCACCAAGATTTCACCATCGCTGGGGATGTGACCGTCTTCATTGATGAACCTCAGGTGCAATTCCTGGAATGGCTGATCGATGTTAGCGGCGGTTACCTTGATGGAAAGAATATCGCTGCCACCTTCAACATGTTGCGCTCCAATGATCTGTTGTGGAATTACATTGTGCATAACTACATGTTAGGTAAAACACCCCCGGACTTCGATCTGCTGTACTGGAACAGCGACAATACCCGCGTCCCGGGCAAAGTGCACAAATTCCTGGTGCGCGAATTTTTCATGGGCAACAAGTTGATCAAGAAGAACGAACTGACCGTGAAGGGCGTTGGTGTTGATTTGGCAAATATCAAAACTCCAACATATACCGTTGCCGCCATGGGAGATCATATTGTTCCCTGGGAAGGCGCCTTTTTGATGCGCGAACTGCTGGGGGGTCCCGTTCGCTTTGTCCTTACCACAGGTG
>JACKQG010004511.1_pt1 | contig 16087 bp, 10 predicted proteins | sample 8237621 | NCBI WGS metagenome assembly JACKQG01 (sample SAMN15677084, study PRJNA649215) | marine metagenome | biome: marine; feature: Black Sea; material: saline water; isolation source: suspended particulate matter (SPM) from the Black Sea western gyre | collected 2013-06-09/2013-06-10 | depth... | reverse complement strand
GTTTTTCAGAAGCCGCCAGCGGACCTTTTGTCAGGAGTTCGTATCATGCCGAGGCCCTCTATCAGCCCACGAACCCCCTCTATTCTTGACACCCCACTATTTCTCCCCTATACTTCCTTCGTCCTGTCGGGAAGCCCACAGTCACCCGGCTACGGCATTAATGCTTGTGTGATCATGTTGAGAGGAGGTTAAAATGAGTTTTGACGCAAATAATTTCAGAGATGTTGATCCGGGCGAACGGGTCCTGATGGGCCCGGGTCCAAGCGATGTTCCTGTTCGTGTCCTGCGGGCCATGTCTGCACCGTGTATCGGCCACCTTGATCCGGTTTTTCTGTCCATCATGGATGAAACCCAGCGTCTGCTCCGGTTTCTCTTCCAGACGGAAAATGCACTGACCATACCGGTCTCCGGGACCGGAAGCGCCGGCATGGAGACCTGTTTTGTCAACCTGGTCGAGCCGGGAGACGAGGTGGTCGTCTGCGTGAACGGTGTTTTCGGGACCCGGATGTCTGACATCGTCAACCGGTTAGGCGGCAAACTGATCCGGGTGGACGCTGAGTGGGGAAAGACGATTGATCCGGATGCAGTGCGTCAGGCCGTGAAGGGGAAGCATCCAAAGGTCCTCGCGGTGGTCCATGCCGAGACCTCCACCGGCGTCTGCCAGCCCCTCGGAGACCTTTGTACGATTGCAAAGGAATCCGGTGCCCTCTTCCTTGTGGATATGGTGACATCCTTGGCCGGTATGGAGGTCGGCCTGGACAGGATGGGGATCGATGCGGCCTACAGCGGGACCCAGAAGTGTATCTCCTGCCCGCCCGGCCTTTCCCCGATCTCATTCAGCGCTGCTGCCATGGAGGCCCTGAAAAACCGGAAAAGCCCGGTTGCAAGCTGGTATCTTGACATGAGTATGGTCAGCAGTTACTGGGGAGCGGACAGGAAATACCACCATACGGCCCCTATCAATATGATTTATGCGCTCCGGGAGGCCCTCCGCATCATTGCAGAAGAGGGGCTTGAGGCCCGGTTTGCCAGGCATCTTCTGAACCACAGGGCACTCGTCGCAGGGATAGAGGCGATGGGGCTGTCCATGCTCGTCGCCGAAGGGGAACGGCTCCCGATGCTCAACGCCATCCGTATCCCGGAAGGGGCCGACGACCTGAAGGTCCGCAAGGCCTTGTTGAATGATTTTGGTATGGAGATCGGCGGGGGGTTAGGCGCTCTTGCAGGCAAGATATGGCGGGTAGGTCTGATGGGCCATACGTCTCGCCGCAGGAATGTCTTCCTTTTTCTCTCGGCCTTAGAGACAATCCTCAAGGCCCAGGCTGTAGATGTCCGTCCGGTGGCGCTTGAAGCGGCTTCTTCCATATATTAGCAGAGATGTGGTGAAGGGGCGCCCCGGGGAACACCTTAGTGCGGATGGGTGACCGCTGTTTTTTTGGATTCGATGGTGGCCTTTTTGTCCGTGCGGTCATCGATTTTTAGATCGATGACGACCCGGCGCGCCCCTTCGGCCACGTGGGCCGCGTGGATCTTTTTTACAAGATCGAACAAAGCGTCCAGGTCCGGCACCTCGATGGTGGTGCCCATGCCTCCGATTTCATACGTGTAGCCGGAACCTTCTATGACGGCGACACCCTTTTTGACAAATCGGCTCAGGCTTGTTCCTTCACCGATGGGATAAACTGAGATTTGTGCGATCATTTCCTGCCTCCTTGTCAATTCATGGCTTCAACTACCATCTCTGTCAGATCCTTTACATTGAGATTCATCTTCTGCCGGCGTGCCCGGGTGGCAACGGTCCTGAGGCATTGCTGACAGGCGGACACCACCGTATCCGCCCCGGTCTCCGCAATCTCGTCCAACTTCATCTGGGCCACCCTGGCTGACAGGTCCGGGTTTACCATTTCCACATTGCCGCCACCGCCGCAGCAGACAGACAACTGCCGGTTGTTGGCAAGTTCCACTAATCGAATGCCGGGGATGGCCTTGAGCACTTCGCGGGGTTCTTCAAAGACACCGCTGTTTCGCCCCAGGTCGCAGGGGTCATGATAGGTAACGGTGGCGTTGATCCCCTTGAGGGTGATACGCCCATCTTTGATCATCCGGTCCAACATCTGGCTCGCATGATAGAGTTCCACATCCGGCTGATAAAGGTTCTTCCAGGTGTGGAAGCAGGAGGGGCAGGTAAACACAATCGCTTTGGCGCCCACGTCTCTTATCTTTTCGAGGTTGTGATCCATCAGGGATCTCACCTTGTCCGGCATACCGGCGCCGATCAGGGGAAAACCGCAGCACCATTCTTCCCCGCCTAAAATGGCGAAGTCCACCCCGCCTTTCTGCATGATGCGCGCCATGTTGGCGGGTATCTTCTGGGCCATCGGGAAAAACGAGGCCACGCAACCTACAAAGAAGATAACGTCCGCATGTTTCTTTTCAAATGCCTGATCGGGCAGGCCCTTGATCAATTCCTGCCATTCACCCCGCTCCTCGTTGTCATCATCTGATATGTTGTGTTCCGATTCAAGGAATTTTGCGACCCGGTCCGCGATTTTCGGATAGAGATCCCCGGCCACCTGGCATTCCCGGTCACGAAAGATAAGATCTTTGGTTACCACTCCGGATAGACAGACCTGGGTGCATGCCCCGCATCCCAGGCAACTGAAGATCGATTGTTCGGTGTCCCCGCTCAACGGAAGCTTTCCCTCTATAACGGCCCGGGTAATGGCATTTCTTCCTCTGGGTGAGGCGGATTCTTTTTTCTCTACCTTATAGACAGGGCAGTTGGGGAGGCAGAATCCGCACCGGTTGCACTTGGCCACCTCATCATAAGAAAGTTTTTTCAACTGGACAATATTCATAGGGTTGCACCTCTTCAGTTTTCTTCAATCGACAATAGTCAATCCTCAATCTTCAATCCCAAATCAAAGCCCGCCGACAAAACGTCCCGGGCTGAAGATACCGGAGGGGTCCAGTTGTTTCTTCAGGCGCTTCATCACGAGCAGATCCGATCCCGGTTCACCCCACATCTTCAGTTCTGGTTTGAGTCCGGCCGGCGCGTGCTTTACCATCAGGTTGCCGCCTGTTTCGAGACATCGGGCCAGAAGGGTCTGGGTCGCCTGAACGGTTTTTCCCCTTGCCCCGTCTCGGTTCAGGTCTTCGATCAGATGGATCAAACAGCCGCCGCTTCCGGCATGTACCAGAATCGTGTGTTCGATGTCCTTCTGGGATAAGGTTTTCTCGGCAAATGAAACGACTTCCTTCATGAGAGAAATGGGATAGCTGAGTTGCAGGGTGATAAGTCCCGCCGATATCTTTGCCACAGATGATTGAAGATGGCTGACTGTCAACCAGAAGCGCCGGTGATCGTCCTCTTTCAGACATGCATTCCCCCTTGACTCGCGGACGCGGGCCATATCCATCATTTCCTCCCGCATCCGGTTGACCGCCTGCTCAAAGGCCTCCAAGGCGACCGCTACTACATACGCGCCGGGATCGAAATCGGGTCCGTCTTTTAAACCTAAGCCTTTATAGGCGGCCGGGTTCATGATTTCCACCGCCGCCGGCAACAGGGGGGTCTCCAGGATGGCCTCTGCCAGGGCACAGCCGTCTGAAAAGGAGCCGAAGGAAAAAAGGAGAGTCTCCATTTTTTCAGGAAGGGGAAGGAGCTTGAACGTCATTTCGCACAACATACCGAGACTTCCGGCCGATCCGGTCATCAGTTTTGAGATGTCATACCCGGATACGTTCTTGACGGTCTTCCCTCCTGTTCCAACGATATCACCATTCGGCGCAACAAACCGGACCCCGAGAATCAGATCACGGGGCAACCGGTAAAGAAGGCGCCGCGGCCCGCTGGAATTGGCGGCCACAATCCCGCCGATGGTCGCCGTTTCACTGAAAGGGGGGTCCATGGGGAGGAAACATCCGCTGTTGGACCGATCGGAGCAGATAAACTCGTCCTGACTTGTGGTCAGATCCGCCAAGGGCAGGTAGCACCGATCTTCTTCTGTTGCCAGTCTTGCCTGGATATCCCTGAACTTGACCCCCGCCTCCACGGTGATCGTAAGATTGGCCGTATCAACATCCAGCATATGATTCATGCGGGAGGAACTGACCACCAGGTCCAGCCTCAAGGAGGCATTTCCCATGCCGATCTTTGAGCCGCTTCCCCGCGGGACAATGCTTAGGTTTTCCCGGTTGGCCATCTTGACCACTTCGGATACTTCCCGCCCATTTCTTGGAAATATCACCGCCCTGGGCCTCAGATTGTCCACGGCGTACTGATCAATGAAGGCCCAGTCGGTTTCAATCCTGTCCTCTCCGATTGCTTTTGAGAGCCGTGCCAGTTTTTCCTTAAATTGAGCCACGTGAAAACTCCTAAACCTTTACAGCGCCACCCTCCATGCGCTGTACGACTACTCGCCGCAGGGTTGATCCGGAATCATCTTGCCTGGATTCAGAATGTCGTCCGGGTCAAAGGCGCTTTTTATACTGCGTTCAAATTCCAGGTCTTTGTCGCTGAAAACAAAACAGGTCTCGCTGATCTTCTCGAGGCCGACCCCGTGTTCGCCGCTGATGGTTCCGCCTGCCTCAGCGCAGAGTTTCAGGATCTCCGAGGAAGCCTTCAGAACCCTTGCCTTCTCATCCGGGTCTCTGTCGTCAAACATGATGAGCGGATGCAGGTTTCCATCTCCCGCATGAAAGACATTCCCGATAGGGACATTGTATTTCCTGCCCACCTCCAGGACCTTGTTCAGGACCTCCGGGAGTCGGGTGCGCGGGACCGTCCCGTCGCAGCAGACATAGCTCGGCCTGACCTGCCCCACGGCCCCAAAGGCACCCTTGCGCCCGGCCCAGAGAACGGCGCGTTCTGCGTCATCCTTTGCCAGCTTTACCTCCCGCACATTGTTTTTCCGGCAGATTTCCATAATCCTTTCAGCGTTTCTATCCATCCCCTGGGGCATGCCATCCAGCTCAATGATGAGGACGGCTGCGGCATCCAAAGGATACCCGACCTTGATGGTCTTTTCAACGGCCCGCATGACAATGTTGTCCATCATCTCGAGGGTGGCGGGCACAATCCCTTCGGCAATGATGGCCGAAACCGTATTGGCCCCGTCCTCAATCGTATCGTAGATGGCGAGCATGGTCTTGACCGCCTCCGGGGCCTGCTCCAGCCTCAACATGATTTTGGTTACCAGGCCTAAGGTCCCTTCGCTTCCCACAAGGAGACCCTTGATATCATAGCCGGGATTGTCCTGGCATTTTCCCCCTGTCCAGATGACCGTCCCATCAGTCAGGACGACCTCCATCCCCATCACATGGTTGGTGGTCACCCCGTATTTGAGACAGTGAGGTCCGCCCGAGTTCTCACCAATGTTGCCACCGAGGGTCGAAACCTTCTGGCTTGCCGGATCCGGCTGATAGACAAACCCCTTTTTCAACACTTTGGTCTGAAAATCCAGGGTGATAACTCCCGGCTCCACAGTCGCCGTACGGTTGGGGATATCGATCTCCAAAATGTGGTTCATCCTCGAAAAATGAACCACGATCCCCCCTGCAATCGGCACGGTACCGCCGGTCAGGTTGGTCCCGGACCCTCTCCCTAAGATGGGAATTTTTTCTCTGTATGCCAGGGCCATGATCTTCGACACCTCTTCAGTGGAACCGGGCAGCACCACCACATCCGGCATGGCCCTTTCCAAAGAGGCATCATAACTGTACAAGACCAGGTCCATATCCGATGAAAGGACATATTTGGCCCCCACGATATCTTTCAAACGGTCAATGAGTCGTTGTTTGTCCAGAAGAACCCCTTTAGCCCTGGGCATTTCATTTCAGTCACTTAATGGATCCAGGCAAGATCCGCATGCAGGTGGAGAACCGTCTTGTTGCGATGACGAGTAGAGAGGGGCCTTGGAGGATCCCAAAGAAAGATGAAACTCCTTCTCAATGGATCGTACCTCGTTCACCCTGCCGGGGTCAAGGAACGTCCGATAAATGGGGGCACGCCTGTTTATTGATTTGCCGAGCAATTTCTCTTCAAGGAGGGAAAGCGCTTCAATCGACTTGTCACAGACCGGGTAGCCTCTGTCGTCGCGCGGGATAGAGGGGTCGAATGAGACTTTGGAGATATTGTTGATATCCACAAGTTTGATATTTCCAGTCCGTGTTAGTAGAAGATTGCCGATGCCCGCCAAGTCCGGGACATAATTTGCCTCCACGATCATCGCCTTGATCCTTCCCAAAATTTTATCAGCATGTTTCCGGATTTTCTGCCCCCATGTTTCAATTGTCGGGAGGGCATCTTTGATTCCTCCGGAATCGATGCGCCAGAAGAGGGATGTCAAATGATCCTTATCCAGACAGCCCCACGGATCCAGTACCTCGCCAATAACGTATTCCTGGAGCCCACAGAGGAGCGGTTCATATTTGCCTTGCAGCAGATAATCTACCAAAAATTCGTTGGATCTTGCAACATGCGCGGGTGCAAGATACGTTTCGACGATCTTCACTCGCCTCAATTCTTCTTCCGCATTCCTCAGGCTGTCAAATCTTGTCCTGAAAATCCTCAGCATTTTTAACGGCCTGGCCCTTGGAAACCACCTTATCCCCTCTCTGATTACCCCCTCTGTTTCCCTGGCCACATCCGCAGATCTCAGCACCTCCATGATGTGAGAACGCAGGCCCATGCGGTAATGTCTCCTGAATAGGAAGTCCGCCCGACCTCTGATAAAGTTTAACCGCGTTATGTCATGGTGCTCTAACCGCGGCCGATCTCTGATATCTTCAAACATCAAATCCGGGTTCCCACTTCCAATTTAAGGCTATCTATTTCCCGACACGGACTTTGCGGGTTACCATGATCAGCGTTAAAATAGATAGAACGATAGATAGAGAAACCCCAGTCAAGGCCACAAATACCGCCGGTAAGGACCAGACCTCTTTGATCCAGCCGACCAAATGGACTGCCGCGGCCCCGACCCCAAAGGTAAGGACGAATTTGGTGCCGAATGCGCTGTGTCTCAGTTGGTCCGGGGTAAAATAGGCCACAAGGGTGTTTTCAATCGGTTGCATCCCTAACAAAAAGAGCATGTAGCCCATGGTTATGAACAGGAGGGGAACATCTGTCGCATAGGCCATGGCCAAGGCCATAGGTAAGGCGAACAGGTGGAATACAAGATATGCGCGACGGGGCTCAAACCGTTCAGCGGCGAATCCGCCCAAGAACTGCCCGAGCATGCCCACCAGGAACACCAGGGATGAGAGCGCCGTGGCCGCAACATTCCTGGAGGCAGGCATCCACGCCAACCCGCCTAACCAATCGAGCAACGCCGGATTTCTAAGCTCAAAATAGGAAGGCAGAATCACGGTGACCGACCGATACGCAATGCCCCCTAACATCATGCATATACACAATATGGCAAAGCCCAGGAGAAGTCTCTTTGATCCCCGGGATTCGGTTTTCTGATTCACTTTCGGCTCGATGATAGGGAGGAACAGCATGATGACGGTACCCAGGAGATTGAGGCAGGCAAGGAAGAGAAACGCAGCCCGAATTCCATAGAAGTGGTTGATGATGCCCGCCAAAATGGGAGCCGCAGCCAGACCGGCATTGCCCGCCATGCCGTTGTATCCCAAGGCTACGCTCATCCGGCCGATCCCCCTGGAGATCAGCCCCAGGCCCGCCGGGTGATAGATGCCTGAGAAGAGGCCGAGTCCTGCCAAGCAAAGAGAAAATGCTCCGGGGGAGTCGACAAAGTACCCTGCTGCCAATCCGCACAACCCCGCACCTGCGTAGAAGACAAGCAGGAGGGGCCTGGCCCCAAGCCTGTCGCTAAGCAACCCCCATGGCAAGGCCGTCAGTCCGAACAGGAGGTACATCCAGAAAGAGAGGGCTAAGACATGACTCAGGTCCATGCCATACCTGTCCATGAGCGGCAAGACCAGGGCCGGAAACATCAGCATATTGAAATGGCTCATGAAATGGCCAAAACAGGTCGTCGTAAGAATTTTTCGCTCGTTTGGATTCATGGTGGCTTAAGAGTTGAGCGCGAGGCTTGTTAAGCGTGCATGGTTGCTGACTGTTCAGATTGACTTTTCAGATTTCAGGGAAACATATTTGTCAGCTACCGGTTTGTCAAGAATACTGCGTGTAATCCTTCGGACATTAAAGATCCGAACAACTTTTATTGTAGATTTTCCCATTTAATACTATTAAAAGAAACAATTTTTTGTTAAACTCTAAAATTTCCCGTTTTCCAATAACTGAAGGCTTATTTGCTGAAACGGGTACATGTCCTGTACCCGTCGTTAATGAATAGGGGCAACAGAAATAATGCGTCAGGCACATCTCATTGGGACAGGTTCATCAATGCCGGAAAGGATACTCTCCAACAGAGACCTTGAAGGTATCGTAGACACTTCAGATGAATGGATTATGCGGCGTAGCGGCATTAAAGAGCGTCGCATCTCTTCAAACAAAAGGAAGGAAAAGACCGGTGATTTGGCCATCCGGGCCTCTTTAAGGGCCCTGGAGATGGCTGGGGTTTCTCCAGATAAGCTGGACATGATTGTGGTTGGCACCGTGACGCCCGACCGGCAGTTCCCTTCGGTGGCATGCACGGTTCAGGAAGCGCTCAATGCCAACAATGCGGCGGCATTTGACATATCGGCCGGATGTTCCGGCTTCCTGTATGCCCTCGAAACGGTAAATAACGCCATCCGATCCGGGACCTGTGGAACCGCGCTGGTAATCGGGGCAGAGTGCCTGTCGACCATTGTAAACTGGGAGGATCGGGGGACCTGCGTGCTTCTGGCTGATGGGGCCGGTGCGACAGTGGTCAGTTCCGCCACTGAGCAGGGTGGTATCCTGTCCAGCCATCTGAAATCGGACGGCAAACTATGGGAACTCCTGTATTCCTCGTATGGGAGCTCTCATCTCCCCGAAACCCTGATGGATATGGACCAAAAACCGTTCTTCCTGAAAATGAATGGAAACCGGCTTTTCAAGAAAGCGATAGAATGCCTGTGTTCAATCTCAAGGGATGCGCTCAGGCATAACTCACTTTCCAGCGAGGAGATTGATCTCGTTGTCCCTCACCAGGCCAATATCAGGATTATCCAGGCCATGGCAAACAACCTGGATATTCCCATGGATAAGGTATATACGAACCTCCATAAATACGGGAATACCTCTTCCGCTTCCATACCGATCGCCCTGGATGAAGCCAACCGGGAAGGACTTTTGAGCAAGGGCGACAATGTGCTACTCGTCAGTTTTGGAGCAGGCCTGACCTGGGGGGCCTCAATCGTAAGATGGTCCATCTGAGCAGGAGAAGTGCCTAAAGTGAACTAAAGTGCCCAAAGGCTTTTTCTAATCATGTCCACCTACGACCGGAAATACGATGTGATCGTGGTGGGTGCGGGGCACAGCGGCTGTGAGGCTGCTCTGGCCGCATCGAGAATGGGGCATCCCACCCTCCTTTTGACCATTAATTTAGACCATATCGCTGCCATGAGCTGTAACCCCGCCATCGGTGGATTGGCCAAAGGGCATTTGGTTAAGGAGATCGACGCCCTTGGCGGTGAAATGGCCAAGAACGCTGACCAGACCGGAATACAGTTCAGACGTCTGAATACGCGAAAAGGACTGGCAGTTCAAGGTTCCAGGTCGCAGAATGACCGGGACCTCTACCGGAAACGGATGAAGTCGATTGTTGAGGCCGGGCCCAACCTGGATATCCGTCAGGCCATGGTGGACCGCCTGCTAATTAAAGATGAGCAGGTCTATGGCGTGGAAACGCATATCCATGAGAAATTTCTTTCTCGCACCGTCATCTTGACGACCGGCACCTTCCTCAGGGGGCTCATCCACATTGGGCTGGATCACTTCCCCGCGGGCCGCATGGGAGATCCCCCCTCTGTTGGCCTATCCAGGCAGTTGGAGTCTCTGGGGTTTGAGATAGGGAGGTTAAAGACCGGGACGACACCGCGCCTGAACGGGAGGACCATTGACTATGCCGGGTTAATCGTTCAGGCAGGGGATGAGGACCCGAGGCCGTTCTCCTTTACAACCACTCACATCCCGCTGCCCCAGGTGCCGTGTCATATCACCTACACCAACCAGAAAACCCACGAAGTTATCAGGGAAGGACTGGAACGTTCCCCCCTTTTCAGTGGTGTGATCAAAGGGGTTGGCGCAAGGTACTGCCCTTCCATCGAGGACAAGGTCGTCCGTTTTGCCGAAAAAGCACGTCATCAGATATTTCTTGAGCCAGAGGGCTTGAATACAACCGAGGTGTATCCCAACGGATTGGCCACGAGTCTGCCGATCGATATCCAGATCAAGATGGTACGCTCCATCCCCGGTTTGGAGAGGGCGGAGATCTTAAGGCCGGGCTATGCCATTGAATATGACTACATACATCCCCTGCAATTAAAACCGACCCAGGAGACCAAACTGGTGAAAGGTCTTTTTCATGCGGGCCAGATAAACGGGACTTCAGGCTATGAAGAGGCCGCTGCCCAGGGCCTGATGGCCGGGATCAATGCCGTGTTGAAGGTCCGCGGAGAGCCCCCCCTGATCCTTTCCAGGGCAGAGGCCTACGCCGGCGTCCTGATAGACGACCTTGTCACCAAGGGGACCGCGGAGCCATATCGCATGTTTACATCCAGGGCAGAGTATCGTCTCCTCCTGAGAGAGGATAATGCCGATTTCAGGCTCAGGGATAAGGGACATGATCTGGGGTTGGTGCCTGATGAGGTCTACAAGGGGTTTTGCAGAAAGCGGGACCTGGTAGAGGACCTCCTCATACGACTGAAAAAGACTAAATTGAGCCCGGGGGCCGGGACCCTGGATAGGCTGAAAGCGTTGGGCTCGTCGCCCATCAAGAATGTTACCTCCCTGGAGCAGATTTTGAAGCGAAGTGAAATTTTTTTCGAGGATCTCTCCTTTTTTGATCCTGGTCTCGCAGATACAGAGGAACCGGTTGCCCTGGAGGTGGAGACCCGGATAAAATATGAGGGCTATATCGATCGACAGGAACGTCAGGTGGAAAAACTGAAACGAATGGAGGAGGTCAGGCTCCCGGAGGATATGGATTACCTTGCTGTTCATGGGCTCTCCACTGAAGTGAGGGAAAAGCTTGGCAGGATCAGGCCCATCTCCCTGGGCCAGGCATCCCGGATTTCGGGGGTGACACCTGCGGCGATCATGGCGCTCCAGGTCCATCTGAAGCGGAAGACATCCTGAAATCGACTCCGGGGGGTCATTCTTCAGAGATGCGCCTGGACAGCCTCCTTGCAAATATCGCGGATTCATGTGATATTTTGTATCACTTTAGCTGTTTGAAACAAAGTTAGTGACCGTGAGGGACTCTGTCCCAAAGGACGTAAATAAGGGGATCATTTCATAGGAACGGCAGCGCGGCTTTGAAATTCGTCACAGGACAGCCCCAGAAGAAGGTGTCGATTTAAACGGGCATCGCCTCTGCCTGCCCGGAAACTGTATTGAACGTCAAGGGGGCGTTCTATAGAGTCTCAGGAGAATTTTTGTTACGTCCTTTGGGACAGAGCCCCTCACGGTCCCCCGCACCCAACGAATGATTGCTTCAAGAAGCTAAAGTGATACGATACTTTTAAAATTGGGTGAACGGATGGCTGGATGGACGCCCCGGTGAAAGGGCCCTTTGGGATTGAAATTGTGTTGACTTCTATCATAAGAGCAGGTTTTTTTCTGGTAACGGGTCTTTTGTTGTCCCTTTATGGGTGCGGGGAGGGGCCCGCGACCGGCGTGGACAAGAAGACCGAGTCGCCCAAAGACAAACGGGTCCATACCAGCCCTGTCATGGCTGCTTCACCAAAGGGTCATATGGAATATGTGGGTGTGCTGGCCGCCCACCGCAAGGTAAAGATCTCCACTGAATTAGGGGGCGCCATCGAGGAATTGTATTTTGAGAAGGGGGAGCGCGTTCGGGAGGGGATGCTCCTTGCGGAGGTCGGCACCAGCAGTGTCCGTCTGCAGGTAAGGGAGGCAGGGGCTGCAGTAGACGCGGCAGGAAGCCAACTGAAAAAGCTGGAAAAGGGGAGCAGGCCCCAGGAGATTCAGATAGCCTCGTCTGCACTGAAAGAGGCTGAGGCAGCCCTGTTTGAGGCAGAAAAGAACTACAAACGGATAAAGGAACTTCATGACATTCAAGCTGTTGCCGGGAGCAGCTACGATGCAGCCGAGAGACAGGTAGGAACGGCCAAGGCAAGGATGGAATCTGCAAAGCAGCAATTGGTCCTGGCATTGGAAGGGCCCCGCATTGAAGACATAAAGGGAGCCCAGGCCGCTCTTGCACAGGCAGAGGCGGCCCTGGCCTTGGCCGAAGACCGGTTAAGAAAATCGATACTTCGCTCCCCCTGCAACGGGATAATTGCCTTTCGGGAGGTAGAAAAGGGAGAGGTGATACCGCCCGGGACCACGATAACCGAGGTAATCGAACTGGAGCGATTGAACATAAAGATATCTCTAAGTGAAAAGGATATCCACATCCTGAAGGATCACAGGAACTTCCTTTTCACTGTCGACGCCATTCCGGGAGAGGAGTTTCCCTGCCGGGTCTTTTTCCTCTCACCTACTGCAGATCCTGTGACCAGGGCCTTCCCGTTGGAGTTGATCGTTGAGAAGCCTGATCCAAGGATGGCCGACGGAATGACCGCCAGAGTCAAGTTCCCTGTTGTGGGAGGTAAGAAGGCGATCAAGGTCCCTTCGGCCTGGCTTTCAGAAGAATACGGGAAAATAGGGCTTTATGTGGCAAAGGACGGGAAGGCCTTATTCAGGAAGGTGACCCTGGGGGCCTACTATGACAACCGGGTGGAGATCCTATCAGGTCTCGGGGATAAGGATCTGGTGATCACCAACCCCGCTGGGCTCAAGAGTGGAGATACGGTAGAAGTGAGGCAGTAGGTGTAAGGCGTTAGGCGTTAGGGAAACAACCGGGACTGTAAGCCGGTGGTCAGTGGTCAGAAATCTGAAACCCCTGTTGATTGATGATTGTTCCTTGACTTTGGACCTTGGACTTTGGACCTTGGACTTTGGACCTTGGACTTTGGATTTCCAACTTTGGACCTTGACAGGCTGCATACGCGACCTATTCATATCCGACATCCGACACCCGACATTTACTTTAGGCACTTTAGCTCACTTTAGGCATTTTAGGCACTTATACTAATATGTTCCTCACCAGATTTGGCATTCAAAGGCCTGTCGTCGTTCGGATGGTCCTGTTCCTCATCCTGATTTTCGGGATTTATTCCTACAATTCCATGCCAAGATTCCTGGATCCGGACATCACCATCGGGGAGGGTGTTGTTGTTACCGTTTGCCCGGGGTTTTCGCCTGAGGAGATGGAAAACCTGGTGACAAAGAAGATAGAGGATGAATTAAAAGGGATATCAGAGATAAGGCGTTTTGAATCCAATTCCTACGAGAGCACATCAAAGATCCACGTTTTTTTTAACACCCGTCTTTCAGAATATGAGATCGACCAGGCCATGCAGGAGGTCAGGAACGCGGTGGATCGGGTCGATGATCTCCCGGCAGAGGCCAAGGTTCCCAGGGTCATAGAGATCGACATCGCCATCTTCCCGGTTTGTATGGTGGGGTTGGCAGGCCAGATCCCCATGATGCAGTTACAGGACATCGCAGGTCAAATCGGTGATACCCTTGAAACTATCAAAGGGGTATCAGAGGTGGATATCGTGGGGGAGAGGGAAAATGAGATATGGGTGGAATTGGATCCCCATCGCATGTCCGCCTATGGCATCTCCATCCCTGACGTGGCCCAGGCAGTTGCCAGGCGCACACAAAATCTGCCGGGTGGGACTGTTGAAATGGGTGCCCACGAGACTGCCATACGGATGGTGGGCGAGCCGCGCAACCCTCAGGATTTAGGAGATATTGTGCTCAGGAGCGTGAAAGGAGGCACCGTCTACCTACGTGATATTGCCAAGATCACCCCGACCCTGGAAAAGCCCAGGACCCTCACATTTATAGACAAAAAAAATGCCCTTGTTCTCGCTGTCAAGAGAAAGAAAAACACAAACATGATCCAGATCGTGGATGATGTCAAAAGGCTCATTAAAGAGATCCCTGCCCAATATCCCGGTCTCAAGACAACCCTCTATTTCGACCAGTCCAAGGAGATCAAAAAACGGATCAAAGAACTCCAGGTCAACGGTTTACTGGGTATCATTTTGGTATTCCTTGTCCTCTGGGTCTCCATGGGTCTTCGAAATGCCATCTTTGCCTCCATCGGTATCCCGGTTGCCTTCCTGCTGACCTTCATACTTATGAAAAGTTTTGGCCTTTCCATCAACGGCCTGACCCTTTTTGGGCTGATCCTTGTCCTTGGCATTGTTGTGGACGATGCGATTGTGGTCCTTGAAAACATCTTCCGCCATTTAGAAAAAGGAAAGCCACTTGTGAAGGCCACCATCGAAGGCAGCCGACAGGTCTTAGCCCCGGTTTTAGCATCGGTAACCACAACGATGGCCGCCTTTTTCCCTATTCTCGTTATGGTGGGCGGCGTTATCGGACGGTACCTGGCCGAGCTGCCAAAAGTAGTGATCTTCGCGCTTACAGCCTCGCTTCTTGAGGTCTTTTTCATGCTCCCCTCCCATGTGGTGGAACTGACGCCGAAAAAGGGTGCGGAGACGATCAAGAAAAAGCGGTTTGATATCTTTACTCCCATCAGAAGGATCTATTATCCGTATTTGAAGGTCATTCTCCGCCATCGATATATTTCCGTTCTCTTTATCGTTCTATCCACGATCCTGGCCTTTTTTCTCTATTTCCAGACCGATTTTGTGATGTTTCCAAAAAGCGACGTTTTCCCCAGGTTTAATATCTATTTTGATCTCCCGGCCAGTTCAACTTTAGACCGATCCCGGGAGACGCTTATGGCCCTCTCCGACCTTATTAAGGAGCGTATCGGCGACGAATTAGAGGCCCCTATCGCTGTAGCGGGCATGAAAGAGGTAAATTATGAGCCGGTTCTTGGCACGCATTTCGGACTGCTGATGGTCATCTTGAAAGACGAAAAAAATAGAAAACACAGTGTTGTGGAACTGATGGAGAGGGTCAGGGAAGACGCGGGGCAGCTTCTCACCTCTCTTGGCGCCACGTCATTTGTACTGGAGAGGCTGATTGAAGGTCCCCCGGTTGGCGCCGATGTTGACCTGAAGATACAGTCCCCTGACTGGGAAAGCTCGGCCAAAATCTCCCGGTTACTGAGGGAAGAAATGGCCAAGCATAAAGGGATTGTGGACATACAGGATGATTTCTCAAGAGAAAAGCAATTCATGGAAATCACCGTGGATGAGGCCAAGGCGAAAAAATTGGGAATCGACCAGAACCATCTTGTCATGGCGGTCCAGGCGGCATTCCATGGCCTTGCCGTAGCCAACTATAACCAGGGGAATGAAAAACAGGAAGTCAAGTTAAAATACCTCCCTGAATACCGGCGCGATTTTGATGACCTGGTGAACCTGAAGGTTATGGTTCCTGGACACGGTCAGGTTTCCTTAAAAGAGGTAGCTCAGGTTACCCTCACCCCCGGCTTCCACAATATCTATCGATATGACGGGAAACGGACCGTGCGCCTGACAGCCAACATCAAAGAGGTGCAGGATGATCAAGAGGGACTCAGCGGATTTCTATCCAATCTGGGGGGTGACAGGATGACGGCGGTTAAGGCCAACAAGATCGCCGAGGACTATTTCGGCTCGATTCGAAGGGATTTCCCGGGGGCAAGAATGATTGCCGGGGGACTTCAGGAGGAAACCAATACCTCCCTCTGGGAATTGGGGGAGGCCGGTATCATGGCGCTTTTCCTTATATTTTTTATCCTTTGCCTGCAATTCAACTCCTTCACCCAGCCCTTTATCATCATGATAACCATCCCCTTTGTTACCTTGGGCGTCATGGTGGGGCTAATTGTCAGCAATAACCCCCTGACCTTTGTTACCCTGATCGGTCTCCTGACCCTCACCGGCATCGTTGTCAACGACTCTTTGGTCCTGATCGATTTTATCAACCGTT
>JACKQG010004509.1_pt1 | contig 16091 bp, 12 predicted proteins | sample 8237621 | NCBI WGS metagenome assembly JACKQG01 (sample SAMN15677084, study PRJNA649215) | marine metagenome | biome: marine; feature: Black Sea; material: saline water; isolation source: suspended particulate matter (SPM) from the Black Sea western gyre | collected 2013-06-09/2013-06-10 | depth... | reverse complement strand
GTGTACAGCTTCTGCCGGAATATATCAATTTGGTCCTCATTATGTCACCTGAACATGGATTGTTTGGTGCTGAAAACGGGGGAGATCTCATTGGTGAAGAAATTGAACCCAGTTCAGGAATCAAGTCTGTCACGACCTATCGTCAGGGACAGGAAGCCATCAACGAGATGGTTGCTGATCTGGATGTCATCCTTTTTGATATCCAGGATATTGGTGTCCGATCTTATACATATGTTTATTCCATGTCTTACATCATGAAAGCAGCTGCAGCCAAGGGCAAAAAAGTAATTATCCTGGATCGTCCAAATCCCATCAATGGTGTCCAGATGGAGGGAAACATTCTTAAACCAGAGTTTTCCAGTGGTGTCGGTCGATATCCCATCCCTTATCGTCATGGAATGACCACAGGGGAGCTAGCTTTACTCTTCAATACTGAGTTTGAGATCAATTGTGAACTTGAAGTGGTCAAGATGGAAGGGTGGACTCGGGATATGTGGTTTGAAGATACGGGTCTCCCGTGGGTGCCCACTTCACCGCACGTACCTGATGCATCCACTATTCTTCCCATGATTTCAACTGGTACATATGGCGAATTACATGTTCTGTCTGAAGGTGTGGGAATAACCATCCCCTTTGAATTTGCTGGTGGACCCTGGATAACGAATCCACACGAATTTGCAGATGCACTAAAAGCAAGGGTTGGGGAAGGCATTGTCTTTCGTCCCACCTTCGTGAAGCCCTATTATGGTCGCTTCAAAGGTCAGGTTTGCGGTGGAGTCCAACTCTATGTCAGCGATCGTGAACTCTACAAACCCTATTTGGCGGGTTTACAAATTTTGGCCGTTCACCAGGAATTATACCCTGAGATTGATCTCTTCGCCAATGAAGGCCGCTGGTCTATGTTCAGCAAGGTCATGGGTGATGATCAAATCATGAAAGATATCCAGGCCGGAAAAGATCCGGTGGAGATGGAGGCAGGATGGCTGGAGGAACTCCTTGAATTCGCAGAAATGCGCCAGCAGTATCTATTATACAATTAACCCCCGCAGAGGTGATTCCATCTTAAGTAAAATCCAAGTTTCAGTAGTAAGTGTTTTTTTGTTAAGTACACTTCTTTATGGCCAGAATGTATTAGAAAAGCCCCATGCTCAACAGGTTGCCCAATTTGGCAATGTTGAAATCGATCAGGAGGGAGGGTTTACGGGATATCCCCGAGATCTGGTACCACGTAATGCCTTAAGAGACCCCAGTCATGTTGTTTTCGGATATCATCCCTATTGGAATGGCACTGCCTGGGAAAACTATGTCTATGACCTTTTGAGTCATGTCGCCTGGTTTGGATTAAACATGGGAAATAATGGTGAGATTACCAATGCTCACGGCTGGCCGGTAAATAGTCTTGTTGATCTGGCCCATAGTCGCGGTGTAAAGGTTATCGTCACCGTCACCAATTTTGACAATTCAGGAATAGCCACACTCCTGGGTAACGCAAATTATCGTCAGGCTGCCATTGATAACCTCATATCCAGGGTGATAGAGGGGAATGCAGACGGAGTAAATATAGATTTCGAATTTGTGCCCTCCTCAGCAACAGAAAATTTTAACACCTTTATTCATGATCTGACCCAGGCTTTCCATGACCAAATTCCAGGATCTGAAGTAAGTATTGCCATGCCATCCGTGGATTGGTCCAACGCTTATGATTATAACTATCTCTCAGACCATTGTGATGGCCTCATGATCATGGCCTATGGGTATTACTGGGCAGGCAGTTCGCATGCAGGTCCTAATTCGCCATTGTATAGCGGGCTTTCAAGTTGGCATATCAGTCGCACTTTAGAGGACTATCTGACCAAAACAGGGCAGGATGGTTCGCAACTCATTCTGGGATTACCGTGGTATGGCAGGGATTGGCAGGTTACCAGCTCAGCGATGAATGCCTCGGTTGTCCTGGATACCTTAGGTGAAATTATTCCAGGTATATCAATTTTCTATCCGACTGCTGAGGCCAATGCACAATCGTATGGAAAGCAGTATCACACAGGCGTAGCAGCAGCCTGGTACAATTACAACGACGGTGACCAACATCAAGTCTGGTATGATGATTCGCTGAGTCTCGTTACGAAGTACCAATATGCAGTAGATCAAGACATCAAAGGAATAGGAATATGGGCATTGGGTTATGATGGTGGTCGACCTGAAATATGGGGTGGTCTCAGCGACATCTTTGGTGCAAATGCCGCACCTCAAACTCCCCGATATTTTACCGTTAAGAATGAAGGGAATGGGGATGTAGCAGTTCACTGTGCCTACACACCCTTTACAGATTACTATAAGGTGTACACCAGTACAGACGGGGAAGTATTCACATTAACGGATAGTTCTGAAACTCAGGATATCCTGCTGACCAATCTTGACGCAGGTCAGTTGGTCTATGTAAAAGTGAGAAACTCAAATACCTATGGCAGCAGTAATTTATCAGAGGTGCTGGGTGTGACAGTGAGTAGCCAAAATGAATCTACTGTCCTTGTGGTCCAGGGTTTTGAACGAACCAGCGGAACGGTCAATAATTTTGACTATATCATTGAGCATGGTTCTGCCATTCAAGCAAGTGGTCGACTTTTTGATGCTGCCAGTAACGATGCAGTGGAGGCAAATGCCATTGATCTATCTGAATATGCCATCGTGGATTGGATCAGTGGGGAAGAAGCAACCAGCACGGTTTCATTTTCTTCAATAGAACAAGCTCGCATAAAGACATACCTGGAGCAAGGCGGGCGTATATTCGTCTCTGGATCTGAAATCGGATATGATCTTGAAGGTGCTGGCAGTGCTGGTGATATAAGTTTTTATCATAATTATTTCAAGGCAGACTATATCAGTGATGATGCCCAGTCCTATGCCATGAATGGGATGGCCAGCGGCATTTTCTCAGGTTTATCAGGTGTTACTTTTGACAATGGTTTCCATGGAACTTATGATGTTGACTACCCTGACGGCATCAAACCTTATGGGGGTTCATTGAATAGTCTACGCTATGAGGGAACTGACTATTCAAGTCAGGGAGGTGCTGGTATCCAATATCTTGGCAGCTTTGGTGAAAGTACAGCTTTAGGTGGAATTGTATATCTGGGTGTGGGATTTGAGGCGATTTATCCAGAAAGCTCAAGAAACACCATCATGGCAGCAGTCCTGGATTATTTGGAGATATCCGTGGATATTAATCCACCGACTCAACACCCCAATGATTTTCAAGTTTCACAGGCTTATCCCAATCCTTTTAATGGGTCTTTTGCCCTTGATGTTACCCTTCCCGAGGCAAGTCTCCTGACCCTTACCCTCTATAATTTGAAGGGACAATTGGTGAGGAGTATGGATCAAGAAGTTAATCCCGGGTCAAACCATATTACATTCGCAGGCCTGAACAATTCAATGGTCAGCTCAGGTGTGTACATCCTTAGGATTGAAAATGGGGCTCAGTTTTATACACAACGTATTACCTACTTGAAATAGGAATAGAAATGAAATCATATTCAAAACACTTACTACTCGGTTTAATCATTCTCGGATTATGGTCATGCGCTTCTTCGCCTTCAGGCAGCCCCCAACAAGAGATTCCTGGACCACATGAAGATCAACAAATGGAAATGGGATTAATTGATATCCCTCAAGAAAAAATCATTGTCCACACAGGTTTAGATGTACTGGAAAAGATGGGGTTTGAACCCCTCCTGGGAAAAAATGTAGGTGTGGTTACCAACCATACTGCAGTGAATAAAAAGGGAGCCCATCTGGTTGATATGCTCCATGCGAATAGTGAAATCTCTATCAAAGCTATTTTTGCTCCAGAGCATGGGTTTAGAGGAAAAGAGCAAGGCGGCGACGCTATTCCAGGTGGATTAGACCCAAACACAGGTGCTCCAATTCACAGTCTGTATGGTGCTCAGCATGAACCGAACCCGGAAATGCTCAGAGGCATTGATGTTCTGATCTTTGATATTCAAGATGTGGGCACTCGCTTTTATACCTATATCTCAACCATGGGTTATGTCCTTGAGGCTGGCGCTAAATATGATATTCCCGTGATGATATTAGATCGTCCCAACCCCATTGGGCGTCGTATCAACGGCAATGTGCTGGATGAAGGCTTTGAAAGCTTTGTAGGACGATACAAGATTCCTATTCGCTATGGTTTGACCATGGGAGAGCTGGCTCGCATGATTGTTGGTGAGAAAATGATTTCTGGTCTAGAATCATTGGAGCTCCACGTCGTGGAATGTGAGGGTTGGACAGGAGATTTGTACTGGTCTCAAACTGATCTCAATTGGTTGCCACCTTCACCCAATATGCGAAACACCAATGAAACATTGACCTATCCAGGTCTCTGTCTCCTTGAAGGAGTCAGAATTAATGAGGGTCGTGGGACTGAGTTTCCCTTCGAATACATCGGAACCCCTTATATGGATGGAAAACTCATGGCCAGGGAACTTCTGGCTACAGGGCTTGAAGGATTCACCGTTGAGCCTGTTTCATACACACCAGTAGATATGCCTGGCGCCGCCATGAACCCACTTTTTGAGGGTGAAGTTGTCAATGGGGTTAATATTGTCGTCACTGATCCCGATAAATACAAAGCAGTGGACTTTCTGGTTCACCTCCTGGTTATCACCAAAAAGAATTATCCCCAGGAGTTTGGATGGAGAAGTGCCCGTGGACCTGACCGTCTATGGGGAGGCTCTGCCTTACGCGAGATGGTGGATGCTGGTAAGACAGCAGATGAAATCATCGCAAGTTATCAAAATGAATTGCTTGAGTTTGAAGCTATCCATTCCAAATACTTGATATACTAAAATTTAACATAAAACTGCTGTAGCTGATCACAACACAGAAGTGAAGGATATCTAAATGAGTACAGAAAAAGCCACAAAAAAACGCTCATCCTGGGCTTGGATCCCATCTCTCTATTTTGCAGAAGGTTTACCCTATACGGTAGTCATGCTGATTGCAGTAGTTTTTTACAAAAGGATGGGAATATCCAACACGGAAATAGCCCTATATACAAGCTGGCTCTATCTACCGTGGGTGTTAAAGCCATTCTGGAGCCCACTGGTTGATATAGTACGGACAAAGCGATTCTGGATTGTTGCCATGCAGCTGCTGGTTGGTGCAGGATTGGGTGGTGTGGTTCTGACCATCCCCATGCCAGCATTTTTCCAATTTACTCTGGCTTTTTTCTGGCTTCTGGCCTTCAGCTCAGCCACCCATGATATTGCTGCTGATGGATTTTATATGATAGCTCTCTCCCAACATGAACAAGCGTGGTGGGTAGGCATCAGAAGCACATTCTATCGTCTGGCAATTATTGCAGGACAGGGTGGTATCATCATTTTTGCCGGAATGATTGAAAGCAATACTGGACTTCAGGATTTGTCATTGGATGTCCATGCCACAAAGGGGCTCCATATTGAGCAGCAAATAGATCCTGAGATGCTCTCCCTGTCAGAATTGGATACCGATCTCGCACTTGCTATTCAGCCAACAATCCTCAACATTGAGCTAGGGACTCAATCAAGTCAAAGTTTTGATTCTCTGGTTACAAGGGTCAATTATTGGAATGAAAACAGATTGGAGCAAATCAACTCTGCCGATTTAGATAGTCTTGCATTTATCGGGTATTCTGCTCCTGAGCCAGGGAAACCAGTTGGGAATACAGCCATTGCATATATTGGGTTGTCAAGTCGCCCTGAAAGTGAGGAGCAGACCGTCGTTTCCTTCGGCCATGAATCTGGTGATAAGAGCATTAAGCTGATTTCCGATACCAGACTGGTTTTCGACAGGAATGATTGGAATATTCCATACCTGGCACTCGTTCAAGTTCATCCAAACTTAAAACATGAGGTTACCGCTACATTTATTGCACGATCCGGCAATATTCCTCTGGCCTGGATCATGTCCTTTGCAATTTTGACAACCATGTTTGTCTTCTTCTTTGTTTATCACTTCTTTGTGCTTCCAAAACCTGGTGAGGATAAGGGTGCTGTGATTGAGAGTGGCGCTATATTTTGGAAGAATTATATCAAGACCTTTACCGCCTTTTTTACGAAAGAAAAAATTGGATTGGCAATCGCATTTATTCTGGTTTACCGATTTGGGGAAGCCCAATTGGTGAAAATTGCTCCTCTGTTTATGATAGATAGTATAGAAGCCGGTGGTCTTGCTCTAACGACTCAGCAATATGGATTTATCTATGGAACTCTTGGAGCAATTATGCTCACTCTGGGAGGAATCCTTGGTGGATTTGTATCAGCTCGCCAGGGGCTAAAGTACTGGATTCTCTGGATGGCCCTGGCAATGAAATTACCCGATGTGGTTTATGTTTATCTTTCCTATGTACAACCTGAGAATTTTACAATGATTGCCATTATGGTTGGTATCGAACAATTTGGATATGGTTTTGGGTTTACTGCCTATATGCTGTACATGATTACCGTAGCAGAGGGAGAACACAAAACCGCCCATTATGCCATTTGTACCGGTTTTATGGCCTTAGGTATGATGATTCCAGGTATGTTTAGTGGCTGGCTCCAGGAGACAATTGGCTACCAGATGTTTTTCATTTGGGTTTTAGTCGCCACTATCCCAGGCTTGGTTCTATTGAAATATTTACCAATTGACCCACTTTTTGGTAAAAAGACAAAAGTAGAAGCCTAGTTACGCTTAGAACACGGATGAAAGGATAGGTCATGGCTCTCTCATTTTTGGATTGGTCAATCATCGTTGCATACATTGCTTTTTCAATGGGTGTTGGGATCTTTTTTTACAAGAGAGCTGCCGGTTCAACCAGCGAATATTTTATGGCAGGAAGAACTCTGCCCTGGTGGGTGGTTGGGACCTCAATGGTGGCCACTACATTTGCTGCAGATACACCCCTTGCAGTCACTGAATTTGTTCGCGGACCTGGTATCTGGCAAAATTGGTTCTGGTGGAATCAATTATTGGCTGGACTATTGGGTGTTTTCCTCTTCTCCAGATTGTGGAGAAGGGCAGAGGTACTTACCGATAATGAGTTGATTGAAATAAGATACTCAGGCAAGCCTGCTGCCGGTTTACGTTTATTCAAAGTTGGTTTCTTTGCTATCATGTACAATTTCATTGTCATGGGCTGGGTGATCAACGCCATGGCATCCATTGCAGCTGTCATGCTGGATGTGGACAAATGGGCAGCAGTCTGGATATGTGTGGTCATTGCGGTGATCTACTCATTACTCTCGGGTTTCTGGGGAGTTGTCATCACCGATTTAGTCCAATTCGTTATTGCCATGTTTGGGTCGATTGCTCTGGCGATTATTGCCGTGAATTATGCTGGTGGAATGGATGTAATCTTGGAGAAATTACGAAGCTTTACTGGTGAACATGCTACTATTGAAGCCAACATTCAACAGGTGACATCGCAAATCGCAGTGGCGACGGATTCATTGAGAAGTGTGGAGTTGAGTGCTTCGCTGGAAGGCTTAAAGCAACAACTCTCCCAAACCCCCATTGTCCACGAAAATACGCTAAGTTTTATACCACCAATCCCTGAGGCTGGTTTCTTTACCATCGCTTTTTGGGAATCCCCCTTCTCGCAATTCCTGGTATATATGACCATTTTGTGGTGGTCCATGTATAACACTGATGGTGGTGGCTATATCATCCAACGCATGGGCTCCGCCAGAGATGAACGGCATGCATTGGCAGCTACCTTATGGTATCAAACTGCTCATTATGCATTAAGAGTGTGGCCCTGGATTGTGGTTGCTCTCGCCTCAATTGTTATGTTTACTGATTTGAGCGCTCATGAACTTGGCACCAAAGCAGCATATCCTCTGGTAATGAAAGAGTTGTTAGGCAGTGGGATGAGAGGTCTCCTGGTCGTCTCATTCTTAGCCGCATTCATGTCCACCATCGACACCCATCTGAATTGGGCGGCTTCCTATCTCATTAATGATGTATACAAACGCTTTTTCAAACCGGAATCCGCATTTGCAAATCATGATACTGCGCAGCGTCACTATGTGGTGATATCGAAAATAGCCACAGTCGTCCTCATGATTGTAGCCGCCTACATAGCCATGCAGATGCAAAGTATTGAAAAAGCCTGGAAATTTATGGCTGCCATGGGGGCTGGGATTGGTCTTGTCATCATCCTGCGGTGGTTCTGGTGGCGTATCAATGCCTGGTCCGAGATTACAGCCTTGTCTGCTTCGCTGGTCATGGCCATCATTTTCGAAATTGTAGCATATTTTCAAACTATTGGAACGGGCCTGGAGTATGAACTATTCGGTCCTGATCCTGTTTTCTTCGGGATCACAATGAAATTCCATTTGAAATTGTTAATCATAGTCCCGGTTTCCATCATCTCTTGGGTTACAGTAACATTTCTTACCAAACCGGAAAGTGAAGAAACCCTGGTAAATTTTTATCAGAGGGTTCAGCCTGGTGGATGGTGGGCGCCGATCCAGTCAAAGGTCACCCATACCCTGCAACCAGTTTCAAAAGGTTTTCTAGGAAACTGGGTCGCCGGTGTGGCCATGATCTGGGGCTTAACCTTTGCCATTGGACACATGGTCTTCGGCAACTGGGGGATTGGTATTGGTCTGTTCATTCTAGCTTTGGCAGGATTTGCCTGGATGTGGAAATTTACCATCTCAAAGATTACCGTTTGATCCGGCATTCTCCAGGCTGGGATTCGAAACGGAGTCGGGCAAGAACATAAAGAATTGCTCAACCAAACAGAGTAAGCCGAACGTAGTGAAGGCAATCCCAGCCTGGAGAAGCCATTGTATTCCAAGAAATCCCTTCACATATATCAGTGTCAGCCTATATTGATTACGAAGTCTTAAACATCTCAGTAGAATAAAGAACCGATAACCATTTCAGCTTGTGCTGTATTGGTAAACAGAGAGGGTTAACTCATGGATAAAACCAAAAAGGGAATCTGGGGCTGGGCAATGTATGACTGGGCCAACTCAGCTTTTGCCACCACTGTTATGGCTGGATTTTTCCCGATATTTTTTAAAAGTTATTGGAGTGCTGGTGCAGATGTAAATGTCAGTACCGCCCAATTAGGTGCTGCTAACTCTATTGCCAGTCTCATTGTTGCTTTAATGGCTCCCATTTTAGGTGCCATCGCTGATAAAGGTTCTGCCAAGAAAAAATTCCTGATCTTTTTTGCCTATCTGGGTGCCCTCATGACTGCTGGTCTTTTCCTCGTACAGGAAGGCAATTGGCAAATGGCCATTTTTGTATACATAATGGGTATTATAGGTTTTTCTGGTGCCAACATTTTTTATGATGCACTCCTGCCCAGTGTCACCAATGAGAAAAATATTGACCGAATTTCAGGTCTGGGTTTTGGCATGGGCTATCTGGGAGGAGGAGTACTGTTTGCCTTGAATGTAGCCATGACACTGTTTCCTGAGACCTTTGGACTTGACGGACCAGCTCAGGCAGTTCGTATATCCTTTCTCTCTGTAGCAATCTGGTGGGGATTATTTACCCTCTTTACCATCTTTTGGGTGGAGGAGAAACGACCAGAAACCAGTATGGGCGTTATTGAGGTCATAAAAGCGGGATTTAAGCAATATCTGGATACCTGGAAAAAAATCAGACATCTCCAGACAGTATCAATATTCCTGTTAGCCTACTGGTTCTATATTGATGGTGTAGATACCATTATCAGAATGGCTGTAGACTATGGCATGTCAATTGGCTTTGAATCAAATGACCTCATCATTGCTCTACTAATTACACAATTCGTGGGATTCCCTGCAGCCATAGTTTTTGGAAGACTTGGTGAAAGGTGGGGCGTTAGAAAATCCATATACCTGGCAATATTCGCCTACATCATTATCACCTTTTATGGTGTCCTCATGACCAAACCCATAGAATTCTATGCCCTTGCCATCGCAATTGGACTGGTTCAGGGTGGAATCCAGGCTTTGAGTCGTTCTTATTACTCCAGACTGATTCCTAAGGGACAAGAAGGCGAATTTTACGGTTTCTACAATATGCTGGGAAAATTTGCGGCAATCCTTGGTCCGCTCCTGATCGGTGTGGTAGGTTTAACCATTAAGGGTACTCTGGGACCACTGGCGAATACTCCGGAGCAGCAGATGGCTATCGGCCAAATTGCCTCTCGCTGGGGTATTGGATCTGTAGTGGTACTTTTCGTTATTGGCGCCATCCTTTTCAAATTTGTTGATGAAGAAGAAGGCAAGCGAGAAGCTGCTTATATTGAGGAACATTCAGAATAAGTACTTAAACAATCCAACATAAAAGCCCTGGAACAATCCAGGGCTTTTTTTGTACTATCACAGCGAGGAGTTGATACAAAAAGTCTCAGAAATAGGATGACTTCATTTAGGACTATCCTCGATAATTATTTCTGTCTCGCTTGAAGCGCTTATATTTGCGTCGAAAGGATCCATGAACATGAAAATACTAGAACTCATCCAACTTCCTGTGGGCGTAGCGATTCGCTGGGATGATGGTGATGAAGCACTGATTGACTATCATAAACTCCGAGACGCTTGTCCCTGCGCAAATTGCTCAGGCGAAAGCGATCTCTTTGGACATAAGACCTTTGGCTTGCCCATGTTGAAAACAGCCAGCACCTATGAGCTGCAATCTTTTCGGTGGGTGGGACACTACGCCATTCAATTTACATGGGCAGATCGACACGATTCTGGAATTTATACTCTGAAGCTTTTAAAGGCTCTCGGTGAACCAGACGAAGAATAACCAGCCCCAACGAGGGGATTCAAATCTCTTCTCGCGGATATTTGTAGCCGGTATGATCATTCTGGCAAGTATTGGATTATACAGCATTGCGTGGGATCTGTGGCAGGGAGAGGCAGTCTCGACTTTTGAAAGGGTATTGGCCACAAGTATTATTCTCGTGATTGTAGCTGCCCTGATTTATGTCATTGTTCAGCGAGTGGAGATGCGTAAAACTGAAAAATTCAGGAGAGAAAAATGGTAGCATGGTATACAACAGAGAAGGTAGCCGGAAAGCAAATATCCAAACATATCGGTGTAGCGATGGGTAGTACCATCAGGGCTCGTAACATAGGTAGAGATATCATGGCCGGTTTAAGAACCCTGGTTGGTGGTGAAGTTCCAGAATATACGGAAATGATGGCGCATGCCCGCAATCAAGCCATTGAACGCATGCTGCAAAAGGCTGAAGATATGGAAGCGGACGCTGTCGTTGGTGTACGCTTTTCAACTGCAATGATTATGCAGGGAACTGCTGAAGTCATGGCCTTTGGAACTGCTGTAAAATTTTAAGAAGCAGATATTGAAGTCCAACCTACCCCCTGATGAGATCGTAGGTACCATTACTGCGAAGCGACTGGATACAATTAAGCGAGTTGTCAGTCATCGGCAATTCGATCTTACCGTCATTCTAGAAAATATTCATGATCCCCACAATGTAGCTGCCATTTTCAGATCTGCCGATGCAGTGGGTATTGATGAAGTTCAACTGCTGTACACAAAAGAGAGTTTCCCTGCTCTACATCCTAAAGTGACTACTGGTAGCGGGAAATGGGTCAAACAGAATAAATATCGTGATCCTGCGAAGCTGGCTGCAGATTTAAAGCAGAGGGGTTTTAAAATTTATACGACCCATCTTGCCATAGACGCAGTTACTATCCATGATATTGACTGGACTCAACCCTCTGCAATCATCCTGGGGAATGAAAACCGAGGCGTTTCTTCTGAAATGACCAAACTTGCCGATGCCAACATTGTTGTCCCCATGTTCGGTATGGTTGAAAGCTTGAATGTATCGGTGGCTACTGCAGTGGTTCTCTTTGAAGCGTGTAGACAGCGAATCGCAGGTGGAAAATATCCCAATCCAGAATCAAGCCCTGAATTTCTGGAGCAGATGACGGATGAATGGGTAAATATAAATATTAATAAGCGTAAGCGACGCAAGTAAGCCCAACGCTTAATTGTGGTGGGTCTCCCATTTCGTCCTCGGTTTCATCTGACCAAATATGATTCAGGAGACTTACCTCTATTGATTAAAAAGAAGGTTTGTTGTTGGCACAGAGATAGGTATGTTGTCAATCTTCTTAGTGTTCGTCTGAAACCCATGTAAGGAATTCAGTTTTGATTAACATATCTAGCTCCATTCTCACATCGCTCCATAAACAATCACATCTATTGCTCCTCATTCTTGTGGGTTTTGCTTCCTTGAAAGCAGCACCTCCAGATGTCAACACCATGACCACAGAAATGGGGGCCATTGCCTTTATAAACGAAGCAGATGGTCGGGATGCGATTTTTGTCAGGGATACAGCAGGTGAAAATGTCATCTATATTTGTACTTCCGGAAATGTAATCATTCTCACTCCCTCAGTGAGTGCTGATGGAAAGTTCATAACTTTTGTGGTGGACAATGGCCGCAATCAAAAGACAATTCACATTTTAGGACCCATTCAAAAAGTAAATAATAAATGGCAGGCCAACGACCTTGAGGTCATGACGGTCAGAGGGGGCGCATGGCCAGTGTTCAAGGATGCTCAATCCGTGTACATGTCTATGCCTGAGCAGGCCTCGTTGTCACATGACGGCACCTCCAACATCTATATGATCAGTAATGAAGAAATTAAACAAATTAGCGACAATAGGGGTGTCTCAACTCATATCTGGCCTCTCATGCATCCCAATGGTGAGGTGCTGATATATCGCAATATACCCCAAACCGATGAAATGGGCGAAACTGCTGAACCAATAAAATCTGTTATATATGGTTTAGAGTCGGAAAGTAGTGAGATGCATTTTGTGGATCAATTTGTTTATCTGGAACAATGGACAGCTTCAGGAGATATTCTGTTTTCATTTCGAGATAAAGATCAAAATGGGAATCGGATTTACGCCCTATACAATCCTGAAACCAGAGAGACCAAAGAGATTTATCGCCACAAATCTAGACAGGGTGCTCTCACCAGCGATTCTAAATTTCTAGCCACCATTCGCCCGGTCCCAGAAGGGAGTCCACAGTTCGATATCTTTGTCACTGATTTGATTTCAAAGACAGAAATTAATCTCACACAATCACCGAGACAGAGTGAAAGTCTTATTGGCTGGATTCGATAACTCAGGTCAATGCTCAAAAATATTGATAACTGCTTAATAAGTAATGAATTAACCATATTCAATATTTAGAAATAAATCGCGTTAATAATCCTCAGAAATTCATCCTGAATTCTTGCTCAAATCCCCACATTGTGTAGCATAAACCTTGAGTCGGAAGCACCCTAAACTATATTGCATTGCTTCATTTCAATTGGACTATTAAAGATAGGGAAATCCCGCTGATGACTGTTAAGATTGGAATCATTGCTGAGCATAAACCAGGGGAAGGTCGGATACCCCTGACACCTGTGCAAATCACACAACTACACAAGGAAAATCCTGACCTCTCAATCCTGGTCATGCCATCTGAACAACGGATATTTTTGGATGTTGAATTCCACTCATTGGATATCCCCATGTCTCAGGATTTGGCAGATGCAAATCTGGTTATGGCAGTGAAAGAAATTGATGTGAAAGATATCCGTGGTAATCAGGCTTATCTTTATTTCTCCCATACCATAAAAGGGCAAGACTACAATATGCCTATGCTGCAACACGTCCTTGATACAGGGGCAACCTTACTGGACTATGAACTTATTCGCGATGAAAATAACCGTCGTCTGGTATTTTTTGGTCGCCATGCAGGATTAGCTGGAATGGTAAATACCCTCTGGTCCTATGGACAACGCCTAAAAGCATTGGGTACCGATAGTCCATTTCTCCAGATCAAGCAGGCTCAAGATTATGCTAATCTAGAAGAGATCAATCTCTCACTTCAAATTTTAGGATCAGAGATAAGTCGCTGGATGGCGGACAAACCTGCCATTGTTATCGGTGTGACCGGTTATGGCAATGTCTCTGGTGGAGCCCAGGAAATCCTGGCCAATCTACCCATGCATGAGATGAGTGCAGAGGAGTTGCTTGCTGCGGATTTAGATGCGCTTCATGGTCAGCTCATCAAAGTGGTGTTTAAGGAAAAAGACATGTTTGAACCCCTGGATTCCAATACTGAATTTGAGCTTCAGGATTATTTTGATCATCCAGAAAAGTATCGGGCCAAATTTCAACCCTACCTTAATAAAATGCACATGCTGGTGAATTGCATTTACTGGGACACTCCCTATCCCAGACTTGTGACCCTTGAAGATATTAAGGCTCACTATGCAGCAGATAAAACCCTCATGGTAGTAGGTGATATTACCTGTGATATTGATGGTGCGATCCAGTTCAATACTGGAGCAACTTTGAGTCCGGATCCAGTTTATATCCATGATATAAATATGGGCAAAAAAATAATGGGTTTTAAAGGTGAAGGACCTGTGGTAATGGCTGTGGACAATCTGCCCACAGAATTGCCCCGTGAAGCCTCTGAAGCCTTTGGTGAGGCACTTATCCCATTTGTGTATGCAATGGGAGCCTGTGACTATTCAGAGCCCTTTGAGAGCCTTGATCTTCCAGCTGAAGTGAAAAGAGCTGTGATTGCCCATGCCGGTAAATTGACCCCTGATTTTGAAATGTTGAAAAAATATCTGAAAGCCTAATTGAACCCAATGAGCAAACACGTACTGATTCTGGGGGCTGGTCTCGTTTCTCAGCCAATAATTGACTATTTATTTAAGAACACGGATTTCTATCTAACAGTAGCAGATATCATCGAAGAAAATGCCGCCAAGGCGATTAACAATCATTCCAGAGGAAAATCAGCAGGGCTAGATGTCCATAATGAAGACACTCTGGGGCAATTGGTGGCAGAATCGGATCTGGTAGTATCACTTTTGCCCTACGCCCTCCATGGCATTGTAGCCAAACATTGTCTTCAAGCAGACAAACATATGGTCAATGCTTCTTATGTTTCAGAGGAGATGAAATCCTATGATGCAGAAGCCCGTGAAAAAAACTTGCTATTTCTATGTGAAATTGGACTCGATCCCGGTATTGACCATATGTCAGCCATGCAGATCATTCACTCCGTGCAGAAGCGGGGAGGGAAGATTGACGAGTTCGTTTCCGTATGTGGTGGTTTACCTGCGCCTGAAGCAAATACCAATCCATTTGGATACAAATTTTCATGGAGTCCCAAGGGCGTCCTTCTTGCTGGCAACAATCCAGCACAATATATCGATGGGGGCGCTTTGAAGAAAATCAGTGCCCAGGACTTGTTCTATTCAACAGCACCTATGAAAATTGATGGAAAGAATTTTGAAGCGTATCCGAATCGAGATTCTACTGCCTATGAAGCCATATATGGTCTGGAAGGTATTGATCTTCTCATGCGTGGGACGTTGCGCTATGCAGGTTGGCATAAACTGGTCCTGGCTTTAAAGGCCTTGAATCTCCTCACAGAGACTCCAATTCCTGCCGGAGCAAGTAGCTATGCTGGAATACTGGCCAAAGTAAGTGGGCTAAATGAATCTAATCTTCGCGCAGAAGTTGCATCCAAACTTGGGGTGGCAGAGGATGGTGATATTGTTAAGGCGCTGAAATGGTTAGGTCTTTTCGACTCGAAAATTGTTGATTTCCCAGCCACAAGTGCTATTGATCTTCTCGCTGAAATTATGAATGACAAAATGGCTTATGGAGAGGGGGAACGTGACATGGTAGCGCTACAGCACAGATTCAAGGCAACCTTCTCCGATCATAAAGAAGAGATCACATCGACCCTCTTTGATTATGGCATTCCCAATGGAAATAGTTCCATGGCACGTACAGTATCATTGCCTCTGGCAATTGCAGTAAAACTCATTCTAGAAGGAAAAATAAACTTGACGGGTGTACAAATCCCCGTGGATCCAATTATTTACGAACCAGTGCTGATGGAATTAAAATCTCTGGGTATTGAATTCGAAGAAGAGATTGTCAGAAGCTAGACTCAGATAATTAACAGGACATTAAACATTGAAAAATTAAAAGATAAGTAAAGAGGTAATTATGGATTTCTTAAAAGAATTGGGAATTGAAGAATT
>JACKQG010003792.1_pt1 | contig 16092 bp, 14 predicted proteins | sample 8237621 | NCBI WGS metagenome assembly JACKQG01 (sample SAMN15677084, study PRJNA649215) | marine metagenome | biome: marine; feature: Black Sea; material: saline water; isolation source: suspended particulate matter (SPM) from the Black Sea western gyre | collected 2013-06-09/2013-06-10 | depth... | reverse complement strand
CCTTGAGGACAAGGCTGTCTCCGAGCCTGTCAGCCTCAAGGACGATCTTCCCCTCCCGATTTTTGCCTGCTTTTGCCCGTTCATCGGGCGATTCAATACCGTGTGCAATGGCATTTCTCAAGAGGTGCATGAAAGGCTCTCTCAGTCGGTCCATAAGGCCGATATCCACCTGAAGTTCGCCCCCGACAACCTCGAGCCGCACATCCCGGTTATATGTCCTGGCCAAATCCCGGACGGTCTTTCCAAACAGGTGGACAAAATCGTCCAAAGGCATGAGCCTGAGCCGGGCCAATTGGAAATGGAGACTTCTCAACATGGACATATAGCGGTCAATCCAGGTTCTGAGACCTGCGGATATTTGATCGTGAGACAGAGGGGGAAGGCTCTTTTCCAACAATATGATTTCCTGGGAGCGGGCAAGAAGCTCTTCGATGAGTGAATAATCCACCCTGATGCGATCTATCTTTTCAGGAGAGGAAACGGGATGAGATTCAGGTGTTAGGTCGTTTACCAGTTCATCAGGGCTCTTCGCAAACTTGGCGATGAGCCTGTTCCACAAATCCAGATTTTCAGGAGAGATGACGTCGGGCTTTCCGGCCACCAGTTTCTTGAGTAGATCTGCGCCGTCAAACAGCAATTGCACAGCATAGCCCGTAGGTTTTGTATGGCCTCCCTGGAACTGCTTACACCACTCCTCCATGGAATGGCACAATTCGGAAATTTTATCGATGCTGAGGGCCTTGGCCATCCCCTTTATGGAGTGAATCTTGCCATGTATTTGTCCCCACAATTGCTGATTCAGGATATCTTTTTCCGCCTGAATCAGAACAGTGTCTAATTCATCGAGATACTTGCCGGATTCCTGGATAAAGATTTTTCTGTACTTTTCAAGATCCATTGGTGAATTCCCACAAGGTTTTCCAGATCTCCCCGGGTGTGATCAGTTGTACGCCGTGTTCATCCTTGGTGAAGATGGTATGGCTCCCGTTATTATCCTCTCTATATTCCATGCCTACAATCCTGTCAGGGATCAGTCCCAGTTTCCTCTGGTCCCATTTCAAGAGCACAATATAGGGATTTACGCTGGGTGCCGTTTTTTGTTTTCCCATGAGTCTCCCAAAATCGATGATGTCGAACAGATCGCCCCTGTAATAGATCAACCCTGCGTGGCAGGAGGGAACAAGGGGAACCGGGGTCGTCTTTACATCGTCCGCTATACGGTATATATAGCGTGCTTCGATCCCGAAGTATTTCCCTGCCGACTCAAATATAACAAAGCTTTCCATTTCTTAGGCCCCGCGAAGCCTGAATCGCCGCTGGGTCTCCATCATTTTTTCTGACAGGGCCTTAAACGATTTCATGGCGTTGACGATCTCTTTTATCTCCTCTTTCTGGTTTTTTGTTCCAATGGTGGTCTTCTGGGTTGATACGAAGTTCTCCTGGGCGAGGCGCGAAAGTTCCTGGACCTGATTCAGTAACCCCCTCATTTCTTTTACCTGTTTTCGCGTCAGATTTTCCACTTCTTTTACATCTCCGGAGATCTCCTTGACTCCGGAAAGCATTTCACCAAATGTGCCCACGATGCCGTGGATAATTCCGCGTCCCTTGTTTATATGATCTTCACTCTTTCTCAGGGCATCTGTAGCGGCCTTGTTGTCTTCAAAGATGTCGTCCACAATCCGCCTTATCTCCTGTGAGGAATGTCTGGAATTCTCTGCCATGGTCCGTATTTCATTGGCGACAAGGGCAAACCCCTTCCCCATTTCCCCGGCCCTTGTAGCCTCGATAGAGGCGTTGAGAGAAAGGAGATCGGTCTTCTGTGATACTTCATCCAGGACACTCATCACCATCTTAATTTTTTCCACCTTGTTTGACAGCCGGTATATGGGTTCCGCATTATCGGCCATTTGTTTGAGGACATCTTCTAAGTAGCCCATGGTCTCTCGGGCGTTGGCTTCCCCTGTCTCGGTCTTGGCCAGGGCGTCCTTGGCCTTAGAAACTGTCTGGGCCGATTGTCTTGCGGCATCGTCCATCTGCTCCAGACCCTTGTCTATGATAACAGATGTTTTCTGGACAATGAGGGTTTGCTTTTCTGAACCTTTTGCGATTGCCAGGGCGGAGTTATCGATTTCCTGGCTATTGGTCAAGACCTTGTCTATCAGGTTGCTGAGATTCCCGCCGGTTTCGTCTATCTGTGATGAAACCCTCTTTATCTCAGAAATGATATCTCTCAGGTCATTCACCATCTTCGCAAAGACCTCTTCAAGGTCACGGATTTCGTCCCTGGATAAGATGGGTATTTCCTTTGAAAGATCACCATGGCTGATCTCCCTGGCAATAGTGCTCAGGTTATTCAATCTCGTCACAATGGATCTGGAAAAAATCCCGCCAAAAATAATCCCGGCGGCCAAGGCCAGTGCAGCAGAAATTGCAAGAGCAGTTAGGAAATCATTAGTTATCCGGTTGGTAACACCCACAACCACAATGACAATCAAGAGTAATGCAAGGAAGCTTAGGATGAGCTTGTTTTTTATACTCGTTCTATTCATTGATCTATTCCCTCCATGGCAACTATCCATCCGGTAATATCGCCGCTAAGGCTCAGAAGTGAAACCGCTAATCGAATTCTCTGGGAGTTGAGAGTTACGTTGAGACTGAGTTTTCTCAGATCCAGATTCTTGGCAACACCTTTCAGTGCCTCAATCAGAGCCGCCCTCTCATTTTTCGGGAACAAAGACGTCACATGTTTATTTAAAATATCTCCAAGAAAAGCGTTTACTATCTCAAGCGCCTGTGAGTTGGCATTTATGACCCTTGCGTCCCTGTCCACCACCAATATGCCGAATCCGATACTTTCGATGATGGCCTTTTGGAAATTAAGTGTCTCTATCAATTCACCCGTAACCTGTCTGGGGTACATGGTGCTAGGCTCAATAATGTTCTTATCTTCCGTGCGCGAGAGACCTTCCTTCTCGATCTTGTCCATGAGTGCATTGAGTTGATTTGCCATCTGCTCCAACGGCCCTTTTGCAACATAGCAATCGGCCTCCATAGTACTAACCTCATCGATTTGCTCCATAAGGGTCCCTGACACGGCGATGATCGGGAAAGGGGAATCAAAGAATCTCTGACGGGCAATCTTGATGAGTTGAACCCCATCAATCTTAGGCATTATGAGGTCGGCAAAAAGGATATCAAAAGGTCCGTCTTCAAATCTTGATATCCCTTCTTTTCCATCATAAGCCTTTATCACCTCGTATCCCCTCTTTTCAAGGAGTTCAGCGAGAAATTCGACAAAAAAGAAATCGTTATCCACAACCAAGGCTCTTTTTGACATCCGCGCCACCCCACTGGATTGATGATTGACTATTGACGAATAACAACCGAATGACGGCCAGAGGCCAAATGACCAGAGAATGACCAATGACCAAATCCTCCAATCAACAATTTTACCCTGTGAAATGTTTACCCCGTTCAATTCGCAGACCATTTAACCGGGGCCGTTTCTTTTCTATTTCACCGGGGCATCATTCATCATTCAATGCATACCCTGCGAACTTCAGCGATATCTGTTAGGCCTGACAGAACCTTGCTGATGCCGTCCTGTTTCAAAGTTGTCATCCCTTCTTTTGAGCTTTGAGAAAAGATCTCATCCGAGGATGCCTCTTTTTTTATCAGCTTTTTTATGGCTGGGGTACCTTCCAATAGTTCATGAATTCCCATTCTTCCTTTGTAGCCGGTTCCTGAACAACCATCACATTTTGATCGACGATAAAGAACAAGCTCCGGCGTGTATTCGATGTTCAATTTTTGGAAATGCTCTTTACCATATGCTGTTACTATCTCTTCGAATTCGTCTTGTGAGGGATGATATTTCTTCCGGCAGTTGGTGCACAGCCTTCTGACAAGTCTCTGGGCAAGTACGCCCAGAAGGGCGTCTGAGAAATTAAGGGGATTTAATCCCATGTCCAGAAGCCTTGTCACCGTTTCCGGGGCGCTGTTGGTATGGAGAGTCGAAAAAACGAGATGGCCGGTAAGCGATGCCTCTATCCCGATTGAGGCAGTTTCATTGTCTCGCATTTCGCCGATCATTATAATATCCGGATCGGCCCTCAGAAATGCGCGCATGACCCTCGCAAAATCAAGGCCGATCTTGGGCTTGACCTCCACCTGTCTGAGCCCCGGCTGGGTGATCTCCACCGGGTCTTCGGCCGTCCATATCTTTACACCGGGATTGTTGATATGGCCTAAGGCGGAATGGAGGGTCGTTGTCTTCCCTGATCCTGTGGGACCCACAACCAGTATAAGCCCGTAAGGCAGGACAAGGATCTTCTTCATGACCCGCATATTGCGCTCGCTCAGCCCCATGTCATCTAATTTCAACGTCCCGGACGCCGCCAGGAGCCGCAATACCGCATCCTCATGGCCGCCGGCTGTGGGTAGTGTCGCGAGGCGAAGGTCAAGCGAAGGAATCCCCTTACGCCTGAACTTGATCTTGCCATCCTGGGGGAGGCGTTTCTCGGCTATATCTATGCCTGCCATAATTTTCAGTCTCGAGAGAATGCCTTTTGCCATGGAGTTGGGGACCTCAACATACTCCTGACAGACACCGTCTAAACGAAAACGGATCATGGTCTTGTTTGTAATCGGGGAAGGCTCAATATGGATGTCGGAAGCATTTCTTCTCAGGGCAGTGACCATGACCTGATCCACAAGCCTTACCACCTGGCTTGAGGACTCATCGACTTCCTCTTTCATCTCTATCTCTTTTTCTTCCTCTTCAAAGGAGATGTCCGGGATCAGGTCCAGATCTTCAATCATATCCTTTACGGACTCTTCAGTCTTCCTGTCAAAAAAATACCTGATGAACGCCTCTATATCCTCTTTGAGCCCCACAGATAATTTTATCTTTTGTGTCTTTGTCAGCCCCTTGATCAGCCCGGTTTTCCTGAGATCCCCGGGGTCATCGATCAGTATCTCCACTCCATCACGCGTCCAGCTCAAGGGGACCCACATATCGTGTAACAGGAAAGGTTTCTTCAAGCTGCCTATGAGTTCGATGGGAATGGGAACCTTGGGATCGAACACTCTGAAAGGGCATCCGTAAAAAAGGGAAAGGGATTCCCCCACGTCCTTTTTGCTTATCTTGAATTCCTGGATAAGGACGGATTCAACACTTTTTTTTGTCTTTCTTGAGATAGAAAGGGCATTCTGCAACTGGTCTGCATTTACCAGACCCTTACGGATGAGATAACTATATCTTGAGGTGGGGGTTAATTTTGAAAGTAGCTGATCTATCTTGTCTTTGATCTGATTGTTTTCCGGATCAATATCTACAGCGGCTTTATACAGTTCGAGGGACAGGTCTTTGTGTCCCCTTTTTTCCGTCTCTAAGCCAAGGCAAAGCCTGAACTGGGCGAGCCTCCCATTGTTCAATTTATAGATATTTGCGAACTGTTCTATCTGTCTGATAATTTTGGAAGGGGAGGCCGTTTTTGAGAGACACGCCACAAGCCCTGGGACTATCTTTGTCGGGGGGCACTCGGTTGGAAAAAGCTTTTCGTATTCGGAAACGGCCTCTTGAATTAACCCCAGTTCTTCTAAAGAGGATGCCTTATCCAGGGTCCGCTGGATATCATTTGGATCCAGCTCGAATTTCTTTATGCTAACACTCTCATCTGAAGAGATCATTCCCTAACCTCTCCTTTCGTTCTTACAGAATTGCCTAAGGTTTCATGGAATCAACTCTCTATCAGCCGTTTATTAGCCGCACCAACGTGGAGTCAGGAAAATAGTCGATGATGTTGAGACAGCCATAAGCCTGGTGGATATTGAACATACGGTCGAGGCCCAGACCGAGGGCCTTGCAAAGGATAACCCTGTTGACAGCCCCATGGCCTGTGATGATGATGTCGTTTCCTCCCTGTTCCTCACGGATACGTTCAAAAACCGCTTCGATTCTGTCTGACAGATCGGCGATGGATTCCCCATTGCCAGGAGGCCTGTAATGAATCAGATCTTCCTGTCGTTTTTCCAGTTCTTCGGGAAACTGGCTCCGGATTTCTGAAAGCGTCATTCCCTCCCAGTCACCAAAACCCATTTCCCGGAGTTCTGCCAGGAGATAAAGAGGAACATCATGATGCCGGGCAATGAGGCGTGCCCCGGTTACAGATCGTTTAAGATCGCTTGAGTAAATGGCCGCAGGCTCGGTCAGGCGGAGACGGTCAGCCATCTGTTTCATCTGTAGACGTCCCGTCTCGGTCAGATCGACATCGGTGTTGCCGTATACAGGAAATTGCTCATACCCTTCTACCTGGCCGTGTCTTATCAGGTAGATTCTATTTTCCCTCTTCATAATATGAATTATAGGCGTCGTGAATTTTAATGTCAACGAATTTGGCATTTACCCGGATGCCGGTTGTCTCCAGAATTTGGCTGAAAAGAGAAGATAATTTCAAGAGAGGCCATAGGTTTTTGCGAGATCAGGCTTTATTCAAACAGCACAATCGTGTATACTCATACTTTAGCCGTTTGAAATTAAATGTTGGACCATGAGGGTCTCTTTCCCAAAGGACGTAAATACGGTGATCGTTTCATAGGAACGGCAGCGAGGCCTGAGAATTCGTTACAGGACAGCCCCAGGAAAAGGTATTTATTTAAACGGACATCGCCTCTGCCTGCCCGGAATCTGTATTGAACGTTAAGGGGGCGTTCTATACGCTCTGGACAAGTTTTGTTACGTCCTTTGGGAAAGAGACCCTCATGGTCCCAGGCAACAAACGAATGATGGTTTCAAGAAGCTAAAGTGATACATAGTTTCATGTTTCCGGTCTATATGCTAACGCTCCGGCAGGAGGCCATTTTTAGATAATGATACCCCCCCGAAAGGATTGTTTCGGTATTTTAGATAACGTCTTTCCTATGGGAAAGGAGGGCTTGAGAGAGATCGTTCCGGCATGTTTCGAGTGCCCTGAAAGAAAGGGGTGCCTGCAAACGGCCCTGGAGACCGAAGAAGGCTTTCAGCTCAGGAGCGTGGCTCTTGACCGTTCCTCAGCCGGTGGTTTGTTCGGGAGACTTAGGCGGTGGTCTGAAAAAAAAGAACTCAGCAGGCTTAATAAATCACAGGGAGGAAAGAAAAAGTGACCGTTGAATTAGTCTGTCCCTTCTGTCATTTTTCAAAGAAGGTCCCCGAAAGGAAGATACCTGTTAGCGCAAAATGGGCCATTTGCCCTCGGTGTCACCAGAAATTTGAAATTTCCCGGTCCAACGGGGAGCCTTGCCCTCTACCTGAGGAAGGTCAGCTTGCAGGTGAGCATGAAGTTGACCGGGAGCCGGCACAGGAATTAGAGCGGAGTGGGTCCCCGTGGGAAAACCGCTCTGAGATAGGCTTTACACGAGGAATTTTTTATACCTTTAAGAATACCCTTTTTTCCCCTTCAACTTTTTTCAAAGGGTTATCGGTTAAGGCCGGGCTCAGAGAGCCACTGGCCTTTGGCCTTCTAATGGGTGCCGCGGGAAATATGTTTGGGCTTTTTTGGCCTGTCATGATGCTGTCTGGAGGAATGATTCCCTTTGGGGAGGCTTTTTTGGCGCATCTGTCGGTGGGCTTGATCTTTCTGATTCTGGTGGTCGTCGTACCCGTCTGTGTGATGCTCAGCATGTTCGTTTACAGCGGTATTCTGCATCTGTTGTTTTTGATCGTGAGGGGAGGAAAAAATGGATTCGAGGCCACTTTCAGGGTGGTAGCGTATTCACAGGCTGCTCAGGCATGGGGTATGATCCCGGTTGTCGGGAGCTGGGTTGGAGGGATCTGGCAGCTTATCGTGCAGGTAATAGGGCTTCGCGAAATCCATGGCATCTCTTATCTTAGGGTGTTCATGGCATTCTTGCTCCCGGTCGGGATTCTTTTTCTCGTGGCCATTGCTGTCCTGATTTCTCTTATCGGCTACTTCGCACAATGAGACCTTTGCAAAACGCCCCCTTTTACCCAATCTCTGCGCCTGCCCCGTAGCTCCGGAAGATGGTACTGGGGTCAGGCTCAAATTTTAATCCTCGAAATATTCAATATATTCCTGTGGTTAAAATTATCGCCTTCCTTGATCTTGACCAAAATTGAGCATTTTTCAAAGGTCTCACAATGAGAAAAAGGAGGGGCGGGCCCATGAGGGCCCGCCTTGGGGTTGGAGCCTGACTTACAGGCTTTGTGAGCTGGATGAACTACCCCGCAGCAAGCCGCGGGGAATTTAACCCGACTGATTTCGCGACCCCTATCGAGTTTTCATTGAAATCTGTGTAATCTGCGAAATCTGTGGATTAAAACTTAAAGATAAAATCCACGTGGAGCCGGTCTTCATGCATCTTGTACCGGTCGACGTTCCAGAGGGGATTGCCTTCCTTCTGCCAGGTAGATACCGGGTCTGTATAGAAAAAGGCGGCCCGCAGCAAGGTGTTGCTGAATGGCCAGTAGTGCACCGCTACCTTGTGCCCTTTGCGGTTGGCGCCGTAAAAATCCTGGTCGTTCAGGGAACCGACAACGGCGTTTTGCTCTATGTAGGCGTACTTGTAGTAGAGGGAATAGTCGCCCTTGTTCTTGTCTCTGCCGATTTTGAAATCGGCGCAATAGGCGGAATCTTCATTGCTCGGAACCCCGTCGGCCGCGTTATGGATATAATCAAAAGTTAGCTCTACAGGGAAGCTTCCCAGGTTGAAATTGACAAATGAGATCCCTTCCCAGAGCTTATAATTGTATTTGTAACTGATATTCCCAGCGCCATCCGTAATAAATGTATTTCCTCCACCCGACTTGAACTCACCCTTGCCAAGCCATTTTGTGCCGGCGAGATTACTCCAGCTATAGTAACTCCCCGCCAGGATCCATTTGACCGGCCCGATCTGCCAGTCGAAACCGGCCTGATTGAGGTAGAGCATCGCATCAGGGGTCCTGTTGTTTTCATTGACCACCATCTGGCTCAGGTAAATAAAGGGCTGGAAGACCTTTGATCCCTTATACCTGTAATATTCAAACACGCCTTCAGGATTCACGTCAGGGTCCCACATGATGTCGGTGTTATAAAAGTTCATTTTAAATTTTCCGGCCCCGACCCCCAATCCCTTAAGCCAGTTCGGCTTGTATTCGGCATAGGCCCTTGCTATATAAATCCCCTTGTCATTGAAATCTTCGCCAAAAGTCGCATTGGTTGTGGTGGCTTCCCGATTGGTGTCCATGTTGGTGGTTACCATGAAATAGGTGGCTATCTCGTCTGTTATAGGTGCGTCAAGATAGAGTCTCACCCTGAACCTGCCCCTGTCGCGGGGGTCCTGTTTCCCTTCGGTGCCATCGTTGTTCAACATCCCCCGGTCCCAGAGCCTCTCATATCGGAGTCTGAGGTCCCCATAGATCTTGATCCGCTGGACCCATTTGGGGAGCCATTCACGCCAGGATTTCTCTGCTTCCTTTGTTTCAACCTTGACCGCCTTCTGGATTTCTTCCTTCTGGGCTTCTTTGCCTTTTTCAATCGACTTCCTTTGATCCTTGAGTCCCTGCTTTAACCTCTCAATCTCCTTTTGCTGCTGTTGGATGATATCGCTCAGGTCGTTGAGCCGCTTCAAAACATCCTCAGTCGTTGCCGGAAAGGCCGGGTGACACCAGAAAATCAGGAGCGCGACCAACGACCCTAACCCAATTACCTTTAGCCTCCTTTTCATATGCTCCTCCTTTGATGAGTTCTCATAAAAGCAGTAATTTGCCTACACAGAATCGGGTTTATCCTTTTTTCTTGGGACCCTTCGGAAACACGTCAAAAACCGATGAAGGCGATTCCACTACCTTCTGGATCTTATCCTGTATGTCTTTCTTCACCTCATCATCTTTTTTCCCCCACGCCCCCTCTATCTTGTCCACCAATTCATCAATCTCACAGGGCTTGCTTAGATAGTCGTAGGCCCCTAATTTGATTGCTTCCAAGGCGGTGTCAATGGAACCGTGGCCGGTCAGGATAAGGGTTTCGGTAAAGAGCCCTAACTTCCTTATCTCTCTCAATGTGGTGATTCCGTCCATCCCAGGCATCTTGAGGTCCAGTACAACCACATCAAAATCTTCATCTTCAAGTGCCCGGATAGCGCTGTTGCCGTTATTCACCGCAGTGACCTTATACCCCCTGGTGGTCAACAGCTTTGACATGTTGCCCGTGAAGACGATTTCGTCGTCTACCAATAGTATTTTTGATCCTTTCATTTTCGTCCCTCCTTGCTCTATACTGCATTCTCTCTGCCCTATGCTCCTGCCTTATGCCCCATGCGCCATCCCCCCATACACCATGCCCTATGCGCTATGCTCCATGCCCTATGTTCCATGCCCTATGTTCCATGCCCCATCCGCCATGCCTCATCCGCCATACGCCCATGTCCTATGTCCCGTCCGCCATCTCCTCCTGCAGATCCGCAGGCAGCTCCAAAGGGAAAAAGATCTCAAATTCAGTCCCTTTGCCCCGCTCACTCCTGACGGTGACATTCCCTCCCAAACGTTTGATAATGCTGTAACATATGGAAAGCCCCAATCCGGTTCCCTTGCCCACCTCTTTGGTGGTAAAAAACGGATCGAATATCTTGTCTAATATTTCCTGCGAGATACCTGAACCAGTGTCAGCAAATATGAGCCTCACCCCTTTATTTTGGTCATCGGTCCGGGTGATGATGCGGACGGTGCCATAGGGCATCCCGGCGTGGGCATCTATGGCATTGGTGATCATGTTCAGGAAGACCTGCTGGAGTTGAGACGGATCGGAAAGAATCGGCGGCAGGTCTTTATCAAAGTCGGTAAAGAACTTGATGCCGCTTGTCTTGGCTTCTCTTTCCATAAGTTCGACAACCTCCTGGATGAACGCATTGAGATTCACGGTCTCAACAATCGATTTGGTACGGCGCGAAAACCTGAGGAGGTTCTGTGTAATCCGTTTGCAGCGCTGCACCTGGAGGTCGAGTTGGGTCAATGAATCGGTCAACTGAGTCATGAATTCCGGGTCCAGGTTCGGGGTGCATTCCGCCAAATCTAAAAGGATCTGCCTTTCGGTCAGAATAATTGCCAAGGGATTGTTGATCTCGTGTGCGACTCCCGCAGAAAGTTCCCCCACAGATGCCAGTTTGCTGGTCTGCATCAGTTGCCGATTGAGTTGATCCGCTTCTTCATCGCGTCTCCTGATGATTTTGATCATGTGCTTTGAGATAAAGAAAGTGACAATCAGGATGGTTGTTGCACTCAGGAAGAGAAAGATGAGTGTGGCAAAATTGGCATGGTTTACCGCACTGAATGCCTCAGAATAATCCTGCTTGACCACCAACAGCCAGCGGGGATCTTCAAGCCACGCATCGGCCACCAACTGGCGGGGGAAATGCTGCCTCGGGTCTCCAGGATCGGCCTCTACAATGTGAACCCTTATCCCCTCATGATAAGGACATACGGGAAAGGGGGCTTTTTCCATGATTTTGCCCCCGAACCGGGGAGAGCTCTGGAAGATCCCCTCACGGTTCAAAAGATATACTTCCCCTGTCTTTCCGATCCTGACGTTTTCCACGAGGGATCGGAAGACTTCCGTATCGATTGTGGCCCTCAGGATCCATCTCGTTCCGTTTTCGATGCGGGTGACGGCTATAATAAAATGGGGCACCTTTCGAAATCCCTCAAACATATCGCTTAGATAGACCCCCCTTTCCATCACCTGCTTAAACCAGAAGGCGTCGGAATAGTTCTTATCCATCAGATTGTACGGCCCTATGTAGGCCAGATGCCTGCCATTCTGATCGATCACCCCCAGGTCGGTGATAGATCCGGACTCCCAGTTCATGACTTCAAATGCATGCGCCAGGTTTGATCCCTTGCTCAGATAGTCCTTTGTATGGGTTTGTGCAACCAACTGGAGCTGGGACGTGCGCTGGTGCAGGAACAGTTCTATGATCTTCCGGTGGTTTTCCACCCGGTCCTTGAAGGATTCGGTCATACGGGACTTCGCAAACCGGGTATAGCGGATATTTATGCCCCACCCCACCAAGAGAAGGGGAACGACCGAACAGAGGAGGGTCAGCAGGATGAACCTTCGATTCAGCCTGGAATAGTATCCCTTTCTGCCCGCCTCGCCATTCTTATTTGTGGCACGCCCACTCACTGCCATTGAATTCTCCGTCTCAACCATGGAGCGATCCTCAGGTGCAAAAAAGCGTGTTCCCAAAGGGAAATCATCTTTCTGCTTTAACGTTCTTCAAGATATGTGCCAAAAACCGTCTGAGGCCTGTAGGTAGCGGAAGGGAGGTTTATTTATTGATTTTAAAAGGTTTTTTCTCTTTAGACGTTAGAAAGGAATGAGCGGGTGTAAGCAAGAAGTAAGGGGATAGTCAACAAAATGTTCAATGTGTAAAGGGATTTTTTACATGGGCAACTTAGCGAAGGATTTTCCAATACTCATTATAAACGCTGAACCCTCCTGAGCTGGTAGCACTCTTTCAGGTATCTGGCCCCTACCGCTAATAAAATAAAGAGTTTCTTAACTCTGAACGGTACCCACGTTGAGGTAATACTGTAACGCCACATATATCAGATAAATACTTAAGAGCCAGGCCCCCTGCCACCTTTTGAACCCGCCTCCGTCCTTGGTCATAAAAATGAAGACCCTGAAGGAGTAAAGGATAATGAGCATGGTGGGGAAGTGAAAGGTAAAGAAGTTGGCGGGAATCGCCAAAGGGCTGGCCACTGCAGCAGCGCCGATAACGAACAGGCAGTTTAACACGTCCGCTCCCACCACATTCCCCACCATGATTTCAGGATGTCCTTTCCGCACAGAAGCAATGGCTGTCATCAGCTCGGGGAGGGATGTGCCCAAGGCAACCATAGTGCAGGCGATGATGTCATCTGGCACAGCGATCCTATGGGCAATCTCGGATGCGCTCGGGACCAGGATGCGGGCGCCCAATATAACCAGAAAGAGACCCCCGATGACAAATAACCAGCATTTCCCCAGACTCATCAGTTCGGAATCATCATGGTCTTCCCCTTCCATGGACATGCTCCCTCCCCGCTTGGCCCAGATATAGGTGATGTACATGTATCCTGCCAGCAAGACCAGGAGGAGAACACCGACCCATCGATGCAGGGTGGGCTCACCGGTTGCAGTGACCAGTGCCCCGACCGAGATAATAACGAGGAGTGTGGCCGACCCCACCTGGACCCAGCCGGTTCGATTCAGGATAAACCGGTTGGCAGGTACTGCGGTCAGCACGCATATGAGCCCGAAGATCAGCCCGGTGTCCGCAATGATGGATCCGACACCATTGCCAAGGGCCAGGCCCGGGTTGCCCATCCAGGCGGCCATCACCGAAACAAAGGCCTCCGGCGTGGTGGTCCCTAATGATATGATAGTCGCTCCGATGACGATCCTCGGTAGACCGGTCCTCCGGGCCAGGTTGACGACGCCGTCAATCATCCAATCGGCCCCCTTTGACAAGAGCAAAATACAAACAGCGATAACAATGATGAGAACTATGATGGGAAAGCCTGCCACAAGGTTATGTAACAGCGTTTCATCCCCAATCCAGCGCAAGATCCCGTGTTGCATATCCCCTCCTTTCAGGGCCTAATGTATATTGGCCTTTTAGATTTTGTAACTTTCAAAAAATTATGAAATAGGGGTACATGATATTTTCTTAAAAGGCAAACAGCAAAAAAGGGTAAAGCCCAGGAGTCTTTTTTGTTTTTGGGCGGTTCACGAATTGGGGATTTCACTCACTGAATTGGCCAGGCGTCTTCGAATCAGTGTTTCCGGGGTTGGATATTCGGTGGAGAGGGGCGAGATAATCGCACGCGAAAACGATTAGCAGTTAATCGAATAACATTCTTAGAATCTGAAGGGCGTCCCTCTGTCCACGGACATATTCGCCTTTCATCGGTAATCCATCGCCTCCTTTTCTTCTTCTGACACATCAGAACCCCCTTTTCCCCCCTTTTTTCCATCATCGCCAGTTATCTACAATTTTTTTGATAGTACCGTCGTTTAACAGTTTATTCAGGGAGGCCTTCAATTTCCAGTAAACCTCATCCGGTGTTTTTCGGGATAGCGCAAGATTAAATCCATCTGTTGAAACTTCATATTGCGCTTCTATTTGATTGGGATCAAGACCGATTTCCCTTGCGATATATTTTGCGGCAAGTTCGGAGGTTACGATCGCCTGAACTCTCTTCTTGAATAATTTCCTGATATTTAGGATGTCATCACGTACAATTTCATATCTTTTGAGATAACCTTGGGACGTGAGCTGCTCGGTCATCATGTCGCCCCGTACCAGACCAATCATGTATTTCTTTATATCGTCAAGGCCATTTATTCTTACACCTGAAGTTTTCAAAGTTAGGAAGCTGACCTTTTGATAAAAATAGACTCCAACCCATCTGTATTTCTGTTCTCTTTGCTTGGTTCTTCCAAGGCAATAAATTGCTGAATTCTTAAGGCTATCATCGCCGACAATTTTTTGAGCCCGAGACCAGGGTACATATTTGATTTCAAATGGAATCCCTGAATTATGAAAGATGGCCCTGACTATTTCAGTATTAACGCCAGTCAGTTTTCCATTATCATCAATCTGATAAGGTGGGTAGACTGCAGAGTAAACAACAATCTTTTCGGCAAATAAAATTCCAGGCAAACAGAATAAAGCAACCAAAACAGTCAATAATTGTAATACGTTTCTTGTTCGATTTCTCACATTTTGCCGCAACATTTTTTTACTCATGGGTTCATCTGAAATAGAGTTGAGACAGCATCAAAAATGCCCATACACATGTGTGCCATGGACACAGTGGATGGGCATTCTCGACTCCCATATGGGTTCTCCTATCCTTGGTTCAGATCACGTTTTGAAGGCCTTTTTTGTCATTTAGAGAGAGAAGATCAATTTACCATGAATTTCAGTTGCAAACTCAGAACCTCATCAAGCCTCGACAACTTCACAATTCTTGCAACCTTGCATAGCAGATCAGCAGAAATTCGGGCCGAGCTCAAAATCACTACAAGACCTATGCTTGAAAAGGGCGCTACTCAAATATAGGCCGGTCTTGTGACCAATTTACCACATACTGCGGGTGGACGCAAATAGAACGGGCCACATTCTCAAGGAGACCGTATCGTCGGTGGAAAACCGTTTGATTGGAGGCGGATGGGTGGTCTTTTCCTGGTCGATATTAGCGATGGGGAAGGACTTTCCCGCTTGTCAAGTTATCCCCAGTTACAACGACGCGCTCCGCTCATTGGAAGCAAAGGCATCCCACACAGGGCTACCACGGGGTCAGAATGCTTGCAGGTCTACAGAGAGGTGTTTCAAACCGCATGCTTTCAAAAATGCAGTGTCCTGGTATTCTGCAAATCTATCATTTGCCAGCGGGGTGACCCAATTGAGGCGAGGATGTTTTGTCAGCCAATCGGGTTAGATCTGTTCTCTTTTGCGAACAGAGCAGGATCGGCAACTATTTTTTCTTTCGATCCCGGGAACATGATATGATACAAGGCTCCAGGAGTGTCATCTGGCACCTCTTGTGGCATAGCAGGGGAACCTCACATCTCTTTGAAACAGAAGGCATAAGATGACACACCCCCTTTTTTCCTAATGCCAAATTATGTCGATATTTGATGAGGCCTGTTTTTTTATGGATGAAACGCTTGTTCCAATCCTCTACGCGACATTGGCGGCTGTTTGCTTTGGCGGACAACTTGTTCTGACCATGAGGAGTTTTGCACATGTGGACCCTCAGACCAGTTCAATGATTTCCATAGGCACCTGCGTGGTGATTTTCTGGTTGCTGTCTCCATTCTTACTTAAAGCTAAATATTTGGCGAATCCCGGAATGTGGATCTTTTTTGTCAATGGCCTGATCCATCCACTCTTTTCCATATATCTGGCATTCGAAGCCACCAAACGGATGGGTCCCACTGTATCTGCAACAATTTCAGCAACGGCACCTCTCTTTGCTACAGCCGGTGCAGTGCTAGTGCTGGGAGAGCATATCACCATCATGCTTCTTCTGGGTACCGTAGGCACTGTGGTGGGGGTAATGGT
>JACKQG010004508.1_pt1 | contig 16093 bp, 18 predicted proteins | sample 8237621 | NCBI WGS metagenome assembly JACKQG01 (sample SAMN15677084, study PRJNA649215) | marine metagenome | biome: marine; feature: Black Sea; material: saline water; isolation source: suspended particulate matter (SPM) from the Black Sea western gyre | collected 2013-06-09/2013-06-10 | depth... | reverse complement strand
GGACCACCTTTTAGCAAAAAGTTCATTCGCCCATACCACATAAACGCCTTAAAATAGTTCTTCAGTTTTTCGCTTCGTGTATAATGCCCTCGTGGCACGTATTGTGAGTAATCCTCGTTGTATCTGAAGATAGGAGATTCCGAAAAGCCTTCGTGTTTTTCTATCAACGCCAGCTCTTTCTCTACGTCAGATTTAACAAAATCAGGAACCTCAAAACTATATTTCTCCAAATCCTCTCGGTCGAAGTACGCACTCGCTAAACCAGGATCGCGGCATTTCCCCGTACACAATTGTTCCTCTTTTGGCTGTAACAGACTCAGTCCCACTGCGAAATAGGCGACGTTTCTTCTCGAAGCTTCTTTTAAGTCGCCACCACACATGTTATAATCCTCCATTGACTCATTCAGCAGCTCATTACTGATTTCCCATATCGTATCGTAAAATTCGCGCTCTTCTATTTGTCTTAGCGTTTCATCAAATTGGATATGATAAAGGTGCAATAGCGAATCAGAAGTGATAAAAACAGGTATTTCTCGCTCCTTCATTGTTTTATACGGCTCTGTAATGTATTCCTCTTCTGGATTGAACGGGTTGCTGATAACTACAAAACCGTTCTCCTCCAGCAGTCGTAACGCATCTTCGTCCAACGAAATTTTTGTAGAAAAATCGTTGAAATTGGATATTTTCTCGGTTTTCAATGGCAACTCATACTGCGATGTTCGTAACGTGACATTCAGAGAATCCAATGAATAGTGCTCGATGAAACTTATCTTCTTATCTGTTTGAACGCCGGATAAATCAATGGGGTCCGTTTTTAATAAGTGCAGTTCTTCTTCCGGTGTTGGTTGCTGAATGCACCCGCTGAAAAATATTCCGACCGCCGCTAATACCAAAATCAATCCAAAGATTAACGGTTTTGTGTTCATCATTATGATTTATTAGATTTTGATTCTTTATAAAGGTTCGTTTTTCAAGAACGTGATCGCCCTTCTCGTTCCCAGAACGCCCATAGATCACGTGCTCCATGAATGAATCCGATAATATATACCGTCTGCTCCGTTACTTGATAGATTGGCAGTGTCCTAATATACGATAGTTTATTATAGTAGATAAAACATGACTTTCGGATAAACTAAATTTTCTACCATACTAAATGAAACAATATTTATATTTCAAACATAATTCTGTTCCGTTTTCTCGAGTGCAATACTATCGCTATTGCAGGACTCTTCAGAAACGTGGTGAAGAAGGGCTCAGAGATAAGATAAAAGATGGGAATTATACGAAACTGACAGAAAGAATAAAAGATTACATTGTGTCCACCGTTAAGGAAAACAGAAGCATATCATCATCCCACGTACAGAGTAAAATTATAAACCAGTTCGACGCGAAGATTTCAGTATCCTGCTTGAATAACTTCAGGGCATCTGAATCATTAACGAGATTACCAGCCCAGAAAGAAAAGGAGTATAAACGTCAAAAATCCGGTGGATGTGAAATTCTCACGTCTTTAGCCTTTTTCACCCACATTAGCGAGCTATTCACCAGAACGATAATCGAGCGGGCGAACGAGGTTCGCCAATCACCATTATTTGAGCAGAATGAGAATATCATCCGGACATCCGCTCGCATGGGAAATTCACTAAAGAGTACAATCAATCCGTAACTTCGACCATTTTTAGTAATAGGTTTTAGCATGAGGGTTTAAGATGTCTTTTTTCGTGTATTCGTTTTTTTTCCTTACTTATTCTTGTTTGTGTGGATATTACTAAATTTAGTAGTATGAAAGGTAGGAACAATAAAAAAGCTCCAGGAAAAGATAGAACACAAACTACCTGAAGAACCTATTACGAAAAGAGGTTAAAGTTACAGATAAACTATTAACACCCACACTTATCTACTGGGGTGCCATTCCTTTGCAAAATAAGTGATTATCAAATCGGCACCCGCTCTTTTTATCGCTGTTAATCCTTCCATCATAACTTCCTCTCGATTTAAATAGCCCTTCTCCGATGCCGCAGTTATCATTGCATACTCGCCGCTGACGTTATAAGCCGCAAGTGGAACGTCAAACTTCGCACGCACCTTAGAAATAATGTCGAGATAGAAAATAGCCGGTTTCACCATCACGATGTCCGCACCTTCCTTAACGTCGAGTTCCACTTCCCTGAGCGCTTCGCGTGCATTAGAAAAAGCCATTTGATAACTGCTCCGGTCTCCGAATTTATAGCCGGAGTCGGCAGCCTCGCGGAAAGGACCGTATAAAGCGGAATTGTATTTCACCGCATAAGACATAATCGCAGTGTCAGTGAAGCCCTCGTCGTCGAGTTTCTCCCTTATCGCCTTTACCATCCCGTCCATCATTCCCGAAGGCGCTACAATATCCGAACCCGCTTCCGCCTGGCTTACTGCTATTTTCCCCAGCACTTCCAGCGTAGGGTCGTTAAGCACCTCCCCATTCTCTACAAGCCCGCAATGCCCGTGACTTATATACTCGCAAAGACACAAATCGGTAATAATTACAACGTCCTCCACTTCCTTCTTTACCATTCTAACCGCTCGTTGTATTACTCCTTCGTTATTGAATGCTTCACTTCCTTTTTCATCCTTCCTCGCCGGGATTCCGAACAACAGCACCGATTTTATGCCCAGCGAATGTGCTTCTGAAACCTCTTTTACCGCTCCTTCTATCGAAAATCTAAACTGCCCTGGCATGGAATCAATCGGTTTTTTATTCTCGCCTTCTACGTTCTCGTCAATAAACAGCGGGAGAATCAGGTCGTCTGTGGAAAGCCGGGTTTCTCGTATTAGTTTTAGCTTTCTCAAACGTCTCATTCTAACTGCCGGGAACATTTTCATGTTTTACCTCTGTTGACTAATTCGTTGTTTTCGGGGACTGAATCTATCACACTAAAATTTTCTATTTCGTCAAATTTGGATATTAGCCTCTTAAATGCTCCATCATGAGTCATTATTTCATTCACATCCCTCATAACCATCGTAGCCAATCATTACATCTTCCAAATGCTTTTTATCTCTTCTGGAGAGATTGTTTTGTTTCCGCTTTTTAGTTTTCCTTCCATTCTCCCAATGAACTCTTCTGGGCTGATTAAAGGCAAAAGCGTTATCTTTTTACCTTCTGTCTTAACTTCAAATTCCTCTCCTGATTTCAGGCGTAGTTCTTTTCTTATCCTTTCTGGAATTTGAATTCTCCCCTTTTCATCTATGAGTGTTGTAGCCATATTAAAAAAGATGTATTTGTCACCTTAAAAAGTTTTTGTTTGACATTGTCAGATTAACCGCAGAGTTCACGGAGAACGCAGAGGATGTATTTAGAGGTTTAGAGGTTTAGAGGTTTAGTCTAAATCGCTAACGAGCCAAGCCGCTGAACCGCTTAAAATTGGAGGTTTAGCTAACGAGCTGAACCGCTAATAAACTAAACCGCTAATTCCGCGTTCTCTGCGGTAAATTTGAAATGTGACAAAGTCAAGATAATCCCCTCAGTTCTTTTACACAATCCCCAACTTCGCATGGCTCCTTCAGTCCGAGTCCGACTCTGAGTCCGAGGTTCGTGACTCCTCCAACTCCTTCTCAAACTCATCCATGAGAAAATCTATAAAATCACTGTTGTTATTCTCATCATTATCGCTCTCACCCTCACCCTCACCTGAGCCCCTACCACGCATTTCAACGTATCTTCTGAGTATCCTGGTTGGCGTATGAAGTGTTTTAGATAAAACGGCATGCGAGAAATCGTCCAATACCTCTTTCGGGTCTCTCCCTTTCTCCATATAGCTAATCGCCCTCTTTTTCTCCTCTTCCCTTACTCGAGATCCATGTTCATAAATCATTGCGATAACCCTTTCAACCTCTTTACGCTTTAAAATGTTTTTAAACAGTTCTATCTCTTCCTCTATTATTATCTCAACTTTATCAACCTCGGAAAGCCGCCTTTTCAGGTTCTCCTCACTTATCTCGTATAAACTGTCCAGGTTATACAACTCTATCCCTTCTATCTCGCCTACGCGCTCCTCCACGTCCTTCGGATTCGCAATGTCTATAATGAGAAGGTCGTTATCATTTCTACGATGTTCCATTACGCGTTTCATCAAATTACAATCTAAGATATAATGAGGCGCAGACGTAGTGCTTATGGCAACGTCACAAACGGAGAGACACCGCTCACTTTCATCCAGTTTAGCCGCCTTACCGTCAACCTCTTCTGCAAGCTTCTTCGCTCTTTCATACGTTCGGTTGGCAATGAACATGGCTTTAAGTTTTTTTTCTGAAATAGCTCTCGCAACCATCGTCCCCATTTCTCCCGCACCAATTACGAGAATGCTTTTTCCTCCCAACCCCCCGGTTATGTCTTCTGCAAGCTCAACCGCGGCAGACCCGATAGAAACAGACCCTTCGTTTATTCTCGTCTCTCTTCTCGCTCTCTTCGCCACTTTTATCGCTCTGTCGAACGCCATGTCCAGAAGACTGCCTATTGTCCCTTCTTTCTTGCTTTCCAGATAGCACTTCTTTATCTGCCCCAGAATCTGGTCCTCTCCCACTATCATCGCTTCGAGCCCACATGCGACCCGCATAAGATGCTCTAATGCGTCTTTACCCACGAAAATACCGCTTTTTTTCAATTTTAGTCGGTTAACGGCGTCTTCTAAAACCGCTCCCGCGTGCTCCGAACTGATATACGCTTCCACACGATTACAGGTCTTTATAACCGCATAACCGTTCACGCGCGGGTCTTCTGCGAATATTTCCGGATTCAATCGCTCTGCTACCTCCTCAAGTTCCTCGACACTACACTTTTTATGCGAAAACCATAAAGACCCGATTTTATGCATATCTATCACCTACAATCTTGACGATAAGTTCTTCTGCAACCTCAACGGGTGCGTCAAGAGCAGCCCAGCATTCCGGGTCGCTCAAAACGCCGTTCAGAATCTCGCTCCTTCTCTTCTCTTCCTTAAACTTCTCTTTTAAGTATCCCCTGAGGTGTGACTGAATCAGCAGCATCTTTTCCTCTTTATCCCCTATGAGCGCCGAAATCTTTTTTCTCATGTATCTCGCCATTGCAGGTCCTTTACCCGCTGTGGAGACGGCAATCAGAAATCCGCCCTTGTTTACTACTGCGGACATAAACGCATCCCCCTCATCCCGGTAATTAACAAGCACGTCAAACTTCGCCGCCTCTTTTAAAATACGAGTGTTTAGCGTTTCGTCATCTGTGCATATAAGGATTAAAAAAGCGCCTTTTATTAGTTCTTCAAGATTCTGGTTCCACAAATCACACCTGAAACACTGTATTTCTCCCTTCGCCCTCATCTCTTCTATGCGAGGTGTAAAATCATTACTGTAAACTTCCACTTTCACCTTCTCCCCTCCAGCTCCGTCCGTATCAAGAATCTGGCATATTTTCCTCTCCGCAACTCCACCTCCGCCAAACACCACTATTCTTTTACCTGAGACGTTAACGTATAGAGGAAGCATGGTATCTTTTTTAATAAAATAGTGTTTTCTCAATTTTAAAGTTTTCGGTTTTCGCGTATATTTTGTCAACGAGTTCCTGTGAAATCAAAGACCCGTTGGTCGTACTTCAGTATATAACCCTATCAAGCGAATCTTCCCTCCGTGCGTCTTTTATCTCTCTTGATATTCGCCTACCGGTGCTCATTGGCTCGTTATAGAGTAGCTGAGAGTAAGGGGAACCATTAATGTAGAGATTGGTACCGGCAACAATTCTGGCGGAGATTTCGAAAGCTATAAATTCCAGATTCTCGGTGCAGATGGTTTCTATACAGAATGGCCCTATCAGACCGGGACTGAACAGCTCCTGGGATGCCTTGACCACGCTCTGACCCATCTTCAGGATCGGGTTCAGAAGTGACTCCCTCGCTACCACCGGAATATTTCCTGTAACTACAAAGGAAGGTTCCGGAGTGCCGTCCTGTAAAATATGAGGTAGCCTTGAGAGTCCATCAACGTTGGATTCATAGCGGATGTCCATGCTGAGAAGCTCCAGCCGTTTTTTCAGCGGTGAATAGAAATAATGAGGATAGAACCGGGTTCCTATTATGAACTCCTGGATGGTGAAGCTCTCCTTGTCTCTCAGCCCCGATTTTTTTAGCTTTCGCTCAAACTCTTCAGGATTGCTTGCGAGGAAATACCCCCTCCCGCCCTTAGCACCCGGGAATTTTACCATGACTAATCTATCTATATCTCCGGGGTCTTTTAATTCCTCAGGTAGCCTTAAACTGGCGTGCTCCATCCATTCACGCTCCTTTTCACGGTCCGATTCCCACTCCAGGACCATTCTGTTCCCGAGCATTGGCACAAGGAGTTCATTCTCAATCCGTTTTGGCGAAAGATATTCCACAAAGGAACCGTGCGGGATAAGGAGGACGTTTCTTTCTATCAGTTTCTCCAGGAACTTCTTATCCATGAATTGTTCGTAATTTTCAATAATCAGGAGTTCATCAGCCACTCCGAACTGCTGATAGACCTCTTCAGCGCCTCTTTTACATATCACCAGACTTTTGAACCCCTCATCTCTTGCTCCTTTAAGTATCTGGAGTGCAGTATGACTCCCCATGGTGGCGATGGTTATCTCATCCCTGGCATAGCCGTCCAAAATGTGATGAATTTCTCTTTTATCTATCATTTATTCCATTGTACATAAAGTATAGCTTCTTTCTATTTAAGACACAGATTTACACTGATTTACGCAGATTTATTTTAGCTTAACCGTGTTGATTCTTATCATCTGTGTTAATCTGCGTTAATCTGCGTCCATAATTTATTTTCTGTTTTCTTGTTTTATGTAACCGTCTCTTCCATTCTGTTCTGTTGAATGGCTTTTCTGAGTTCCATAGCCACCCTCTTCCCTACCGAAAGCGACTCCTCGTAGCGGTATCCCGAATAGGGCGTAAAACGTGTTCCGGGAGAGCCCTGCACTCGCATGGAGATGTCAAAAACTACGGCTTTCTCTTTTGGAGGACCGGGAATGAAAGTGGACTGTAATGCAAAAGGACCTATAATTCCCGGCGGATACTCCGCTTTAGCAACCGTGACAAATTTCTCCCCGAGCTCGAATATCTGCTCTAAAAGTGATTCCTTTACCGTGCATGCTATATGTCCGGCTTCGATGGCTTTGACGTCTATGTACTTCAAGGCTTCTAACTGCTGTGACGCCGGAAGGCGAAGTATGCCGTCCAGATTTGTCTGTCTCCGCGTATCGATCCCCAGCAGTTCCAGCCGCTCATCTAAGAGTGAGTAGAAGTAATTGAAGTTAGACTGCGCACCCATAACGAACTCCTCGATGACCGCTTTCTTCAACCCTTCTTCCGTTATTTTACCATCACGAAGCATCTGCTCGGAATTCCTGTAGAACTCCGCGGTAGAAGAGGCGAAGAAGAACGCACGTTCGTATTTCCGCTGGGCTTCCGGTGCTTTAACCAGAACCAGGCGGTCTATTTCTTCAGCGCTTTTGTATATCCGGGGATAGGGAATCCCTCCTTTTTCCATCAGGTAATACTGGTTCCTCTCTGCATCTCGTTCCTCTGCCCGAAGCATACTTCTCGACCCGAATAGGGGTAGAAGAAAATCATCTTCGATACGGTCAAAGCCCACATAGACCTCAAAGGAGCGGTGAGGGATGAAAATAACGTTATTCTCACGCATCTGTCTCAGCACGCTCTCTTCGGTTATATCAGAAAATTTATCAAGCACGATGGTCTGGTCCACAATTCCGCAGGAATTTTCCGCACGATAGTAGCGGTCATAAGTCTTCTCCCTGCCCTTCTGGCACACCACCAGCGTTCTGAAGCCCACGTCCTTCGCTCCTCGACATATATCCAGTGCGGAATGTGACCCAAGGACACCTATAATCACTTTATCAAGCTCATATCCATCCAGAAGTTCTTTTATCTCGTTTCTGCCTATCATTTTTTTCTACCCCTTGCATATAATTGAATGATATTAATTTTTTAGTAACTTTTATTTACTTATTGTGTTAGCAAAGCGGGGGTAGCCGAGCATGGACAAAGGCGCAGGACTTAAGATCCTGTTCCGTAGGGATACGAGGGTTCGAATCCCTCCCCCCGCATCCCCTTCCTTGCACCTTAATTTTAATTCATTCTCCTGGCATTGCGTCTTTTACACGGTCCAGTAATATGTCCACAATCCGTTCATCCACTCCTATTGGCTTCCCGTAAACTATGTTCACGTCTCGCCCTATCTCTTCCCATGCACCCTCGAAGGCGGCTTTCAGCTTCTCCGGAATGTCCTCTGTCGTATGCGCCCCGTCCGCCAGAAAAACGGGCAGCGCCACTATATTCTTCATCCCATCTTTTGCAAGATTTCTCAACGTCTCTTCAATGCTCGGCGAGTCCAATTGCATAAAAGCAACCCTTACCTCTCTAAATATCTCCCGCATCTCTATTCTCCTTCTCAACTCTTCCAGCACGCCCTTTCCATACGGCAGTTTGCTACCATGTCCTATCAAAACGACAGCAGTGTCTTCTTCACTTTCTCCTACGGCTCTATTTTCCTCTATTGCCATTTTCTTCACCCACTTTATATTCTGTTATTAATGCTTCTGTCATTAAACCAATTCAACCCCACTTAAATAATTTGCGATTTTTTCTGACCTTCCAAAAATGAGATAAAGCAAACAAAACATAGCTAATTACTACGACTGAAAATCCTTGAAATAATTCCGGAGAACAACGAATAGAATAACCGATATGATGCTGACCGAACTGCCAAAGAAGAATGTCAAACAGTGCGAGGGCGTTATAGACCACAGAAATCCGGCGATTAAACTTGCTGGTAAAGCAATTATGCCTATCAAGGTATGAAAAGTGCCCAAAGCGGTTGCCCTTAAATCTTCCGTGGACAGGTCGGAAACAAAAGCCCTCTGGTTCCCTTCCACCATCGCGTAAACCACGCCATAAAGTGGGAATAAAACCAAAAATGCGGCGAGTGAATCGGAAAAGGCAAATCCAAGACAGGTTAACGAAAACAGGAAGTAGCCAAAAGTAAGCACTTTCCACTTCCCTATTCTGTCTGACAGCGTGCCAAAAGGAATGGCAAGCACGGCGTAAAAGGAGTTAAAAAGGACATATAAAAGGATAACGAGGGCGATTGACTCCTTCTCCCCTATATGGGCAAAAGCATCCAGTGCCTTCAATATGAAGAACATGTAGGTGAAATTGGCTAATGCGAATACGGTAGCCACCGTGATGAACAACTTAAGTGGCGCAGGCAGTTTTTTCAGGCTTATCTGTAAGCTTATTTCCTGCGGGTTTCTTTTACCTTCTTTTACAAAATGTAGCGGGACTAAAGAGAAAAAAGCAATTATCGCTGCTATAAGTATAATTAACTTATAAAATGCGATTTGGTCGAGGTCGAACCAGAACCATAAAAAATAAAGTAAAAGCAAAACAACTACCGACCCTGCAATTGCACCCGCAGTGTCGAGTGCCCGGTGAATTCCAAATCCCTTTCCTCTCGCTTCAGGCATGGAATCCGCGATAATTGCATCTCTTGGCGCGGTTCTCAAGCCTTTCCCCACGCGTTCAAAACTGGTGAAGATTAATATGTGCAGCCATATCCTTGAGAAAGACAGTAGCAATTTGAATGTGGCGGAAGTCAGATAGCCAGAAGAGACCAATATTTTCCTTCTTCCTATTCTGTCAGACCAGTATCCCGAAAGAACCTTTAAGATACTCGATATGCTGTCCTGCAATCCACCGATTAACCCCACAATCAAACCTGCACCGCCTAAAGCAGTAATGAACATCGGTAGAATCGGGATTATCATCTCACTGCTTAAATCGTTCAGGAAACTGACTACGCCCAATAAAAGTATATTCGCACTTATTCCTTTCCGGTATTTGTTCTTGTTCATTACACTTTTTCTTTTTAAATAAAACCAAAAAGTTTATCTTAACGCAAGACTACTGTCCAGTATGTTAAATACAGAACACGTATGTTTAAAATAAAAAGGGGTGAAAAAACATGTTTGACGAACCTGTAATAGAGATAAGCACGAGAGAAGTAATTGCTATAACGCCGGATACTTCGATAACGAAGGCTATTGGCATTATGGAAAAGAACAAGTTTCACAATCTGGTTGTGCTTGATAGTGCTGAGATATACCTGGTAAATATACAAGACCTGCTCATTGCATCCAATCCGGAATCGAACGTGGATGAATTCATGTTTAAACCGCACGGCATACATAGAGATACGCCAACTATTGACGCAATATGTGAGCTGATGGATAGCGGTCAGAGAGCGGCTCCAATACTTGCTGACAATGGCACACTTGTAGGAATCGTCACGGACTATGACGTCATGAGAAGAGGGTCGAAATCGCATGTCTTAAAAGATACTAAGGTTACAAGGGTAATGACCAGAAACCCGGTATGCGTAGAAAAGAGCGGCAGCATTGGAAAAGCGAGAAGCATAATGCGAAAAAGCAACGTAGGGCGAGTTCTTGTGGTTGACGTGGCGGATAAATTAATTGGCATAGTTACCGGGGGAGACATTTTAAAAAAGATTTACAAACCGGAAAGAAAGATGACCGTGGGAGAGGTGAAAGGAGAGCGGGTTACGAGAATGGAGCAGCCAGTCTCGCTTATCATGAGTTCGCCGGTGATAACCGCCGGCGTAGATGCAAATCTCGCAGAGGTAGCGAATTTGATGCAAACTTACGATATACGGGGTGTGCCTGTTGAAAGAGAGGGGGTTCCAGGAGGAATCGTAACGATACAGGACATAATGAAGTATCTGAGAGAGCTTAAAGAAGAGGCAATGGTTAACGTAGAAATCCAGGGAGCTCTCGATGAGGAATATAAGGAACTCGCAGAGCGAATCATCGAAACAGAGGTAAGGAAAATCGCAAAATTCGCTAAGAGGGTGCACTGGATAAAAATAGTGATAAAAAAGGAGCGGGACCGCGGCGGAGGTTCGTATTATAAAATCGGTGCGCATGTAAAAACACAGGATAAATTGTATGTTGGCTATGGCGAGCCGGGAGGCACGCAAACAATGATAGCAAAGAGAGGCAGGGGTGACGTAGAAACGAAGGCGGGAAAGAGAAGATGGGACTTTATTGCGGTGCTGAAGGATGCTTTGCTATCGGTTGAGGGGCAGATAGAGGAAGACAAGAAAAGAAGGCTGAAAAAATAATTTGACCGAAGATTATTTTGGAATAATTATCGATAAAACATTAGTAGGGATAGGGATTTTAAAGAAGTAGCTAAGAGAGAGGGATTAAAAGTTTATTATATACCAACTCAGGATGTTATACTTGGTCGTAGAGTTTCCGCGCTTTTTCGAGGTCGCCATTAGCTTCTTTTAAACATTCTTCCCAACATTCTTTTGCATTTTTAATCGATTCTTCCGTTTTTTTAGAGTCAATAGTGCTAAAAGCTAACTCTAAAGTATTGGTCAATTCCATAAATTCTTGTTCTTCTTCAGTTAATGGAGTAGTAATCTTGACCCCCTTTGATACCCCTTCAAATACATCAATCAATATCTGAGATATAAACGTCCCTCCCGCAATATCTCCAACAGACGAAGGTAAATTTATCTCAGCATGTCTATTTTCTACGGGTTTTACTATATCAGATATCCTGCCGGGAGGTACATTTCTGAGATCAAGAACTGGGATTTCCACATTTTTCATTTTCATTTTTTATTACACAGTCCAAACTTTTTTAGATATTCCCATGCCTCTTCACAGATTCCTCTACTAAAATGTGGATCTTTATCCATAACTTTATTGATTATTCTTTCTTTCTCTTCAGTTGGATATAGTTTCTTTAAAAAATGAAGTGAAGCTAATATTTCTAACCAATCCGCATCATTTTTTCTTGTACCCAGAAAAAAATGAAATTCTCTAAAAAGTACTTCATCTTCATCTTCGATAAATCTTACCGGTGGCACTTCTTGATATTTATCTATTAAAGCAAATCCATCTCTTGTCAATTGTGTAGAATAAGGACCATGAATGTACCATGAAAAATAATATCCTAAGTATAGTCCAAAAGCTTGTAAAAGATAGACTGTCTTTTGAAATATAAGCCTATCGTCAAAAGAAGACTCAAATAATTCAGGATTGAAAATACCTATTCTCTTTAACAATCCACCAAGTTCTTCTACTTTTGTCATCTATAATCTTTCTCCTTTTAGCCTCCTCGCTCTACTTCCACGGGACAAAGTTAACAGTAATTCCGAAATTGTATATTATTTATATATAAAGCTTTATATATTTTTCCCTTTGCGAAAATAAAATTACAAATACCAATTAGAGTGAAATCGAAGCGCTAAAATCGAAAGCAATTAAATATCAACGTCCACCACATCCAGCTCCTTCACTTCCGCTTCGGTTCCGAGCAACGCGCTTAAACTCGGCTTCGTTCTTCCTCCGTCTCCTGAGACCAACTCCTTTATATACAAACCGCCATCGCATTTTATTTCTATCGAGGAAATTGGCGCATCAAACGAGACCAATCTTGCACTATGCACTTTTCTTTTCCTTACCAAATCAGCCCTTCTGTGCAATACGCGCGTTGGTGTCCTCTGTTCTATCACAGCACCACTTAGCTTAGTTACGGCATCTCGTAAATCCGCTTCTTTTATCCCCGTCTTTAGCTCCACTTCGACACCGTAAGTCTTATCCGCCTTCGCATTTTTTATCTTCGCTACCATTTCTTTTTTCACGTATTGAAGACCCGTTACTTCCAGTTTACCTTCATTCTCTTCTTTCACTTTTTCCGCTAACATCCGCAAATCCACTTTCCTCCGTCCCGGCTCCTTTATCTCGACCACAAACGGGCGACCGGAACCGAGCATTCGAGCATCTATGTCCTCTCTGCCGCATCCATGCAATATCATGTCTTCACCATTGAACTCCGCCAATATCGAGCCGCTTATCAGCTCCTCTACGGATTCCGCATACATCTTCCCGGTGAAATTGCACCGCTCGCAGCCTCTCCCCCGGCACTCGCGGCAGAACCATCTCGTTTGTGGTATCCCTCTCTTGAACTTCCGGTATCTACCGCAAATGAAAACCGAGTTTACCTGCAACTCCACCTTTTCCGTCCACAAATTTAAAATTACTACGAGGTCAGGTCTTTCAAAATCGGCTATTTTACCTGTTTCATGCTCTATTCGCTTCCCTACTTCTCTATTCAACTCCGCCTTCAACGGCTCGGCATAAGAAGCACCTGCAATTTCCCATAACAGCTCCTCGTTCTCCAGAAGCATCCCGCTTACTTTTGTGCCCACCAGGAAGGAATCGAATTCGTATTCCTTCAACGCTCCTAATGCTTTTGATACCCACGCTTCTAAATTATCAAATATGCTATTGCATACCCAGCATTTACCTTCTTTTAGCGCCTCCCCTTTCGTTCTCAAAACTTCTTTCAGTATCTCCCCCCTTTTTTCGTTTGATACTCCGGAAGAAATCTTTGCAAATTGTCTGCCAAGGCAATTGTCGCAGATAGGTCCTTCTTCTGTTATTTTTCGTGCGGTTTCTATTACTACATCCGCTCTTAACTCGCCAAAGTTCTCCGCTCTCATTTTTATAAGATACATATTTTCTCTATCCTTTCATTTAATTTTCATGCGTTGTAAATAAAAATTACGATATATGGAGAAGGGCACGAAAAACCATCATAAGGGATATTTAAAGATTTAGAGCTTTTATATCAATTGAAACTTATTTTTAACTGATGAAAAAGCTTTTATAGAGTAAAGAAGAATTTAAATATGGTGTAGCATCTATCCCCTTGTGCTATGCCGTGGTATCATAGGTGAGAAAGATGTCAAAGAAGAGAAGAACGAAGATAGAAGTAATAAGAGACGTGCTTGAGATAGTCAGAAAGAGCGAGGAAGTGAAAAAGACGGAAATCGTATATGGTGCGAATTTGAATTTCGAGCGCGCGTCAGGGATACTAAAATGGCTAATAGCGGGGGGATTTATAGTGTCCGGGTCGAATAGATACAAAATAACAGAGAAGGGGGAGGATATTTTAAGAGAACTCGAAAAGGTCGCAACTTTATTCAAGCCTTAGCTTAACGCAGATATATCTTACCTAAGGTTCTAACCTTTTGTTCTAACCAGCTACGGCGGTTTCTTATGAGCGCTTTCTCAATCTATTACTTAGTGCCGGAGAGGAAATGAGAGTGATAGAGTGGCTGTGTGGAATATGGGCGCTTGGGTTGGGTGCTCGAATGACATTAGAGCTGGTGTTATGTGATGGTTGGATACACGTTCCAAAAAATCCTATAAACATATTTTTTGATTTTGGTACGCTTGCAGTGCTTGGTATGCTTGTTACAGTGATTATAACTCGTGAGTTAATCATAGAAGCGAGAAAGAAGTTGGAGGCAAAAGAAAATGCTTAAAATCTTACAGCGTCCCGTGACATTTGTATGCTTAGAAGAGCATCGCGATTTCAATGGGGTTGCCGTGGACGTGTCCTTATACTTCCCGGCAACTGACGAATACATGCTATTCCGCGACTTTCTGGAACTAACGTCTCTTCCGGGAAGGTATAAAAACGCCAATACAGAACTTATGAAAGGATTAATCGCTACTCTGCGAACGTGTGGTCTTGAATATGAGGATGCCGATAGTGGATTACCCTTAAAAATTACGAGCTAAGATTTACAGATATTATCGAAATCTATCGTGTATTGAAAACCGGAGAACCTTATCAGGATTTTGGTAAAGCTTTCTCGTGAGAATCTGTGTAATCTTGTGGTTATATAAGGAGCTATACAAATACACAAAAATAAAATAAGATGAAACTAAAATTCACGAAGATGCAAGGCAGTGGTAACGATTTCATTTTGATAGACGACCGTGATGGCGGAATACCGGAGGAAAAGAAAGGTAAAATCGCCAGATTTTTATGTCGAAGGCGGTTCTCGGTAGGTGCAGATGGTATTTTGTTTCTATGTAAACCTACAACGAGTTCGTATGACGTGCGGATGCGAGTTTTCAATGCTGATGGTTCGGAAGCGGAGATGAGTGGAAACGGAATGCGATGCTTTGCCAGATACGTGCACGAAAACGGCGTAGTGCGAAGCAGGAGAATGAAAGTAGAGACGTTAGGCGGATTGATTGTTCCCGAAGTAGAGGTTGACGAAAACGGCGTTGTAACTTCTATCCGTGTTTTTATGGGAAAGCCGGTGTTTGATAAAATAGACGAAGCGTTTTTTGTGAATGAGCAGATAGGCGAGATTAAGCTGACTTCGTTAAGTCTTGGCAATCCTCACGCGGTTGTCATTGTTGACTCCTTCGAGGGGCTGGATGTGGATACGGTAGGAAAAAGCATAGAATCGCATTCTGCTTTTCTTGACAGGACTAATGTAGATTTCGTGGTAGTAGAAGAGAGGGAAAAGAATGAGATAAGCGTGAGGACGTATGAACGAGGCGTAGGCGAGACGTTATCCTGCGGCACGGGGTCAACGGCTTCTGTGCTTACGTTGAATGAGCTCGGGTATGTAAACGCGAATGAACCGGTTACGGTGCATACGAAAGGCGGGGATTTGGTAGTGGAGCTAAAGGAGGAAGATGCGTATCTCGTGGGTACTGCGGAAGTGGTGTGTGAGGGTGAGGTTGAGGTGAGCATGTAAGTGATGGTAGGATTGCTTAAATGAATTAGGGCAAAACTTAAATATACACGAATGCGATTTGACCGGTGATCTGCTTTTAGAGAGGGCAAAAGTGTGATTGGAAGTATAAAGTGGACTGATGATGTCAGACCTAAAAAGTTTTAATAAAAAGGTTTTCTTATAATTTAAATACCCTATACAAGATGAAAGCGTTAGTGTTCGAACCCTTTTCAGGTGCCTCTGGCGACATGGTCATTGGCAGCCTGCTGGACTTAGGTGCTGACGAATCGAAGATAAGAGCTGCAATTTCCGTTTTTGACCTCGAGCTGGCAGTAAAAGAGGAAATTAAGCAAGGGATAGCGGCAAAAAGAGTGGAGTTCATAACTAATAAGCCATTAGGAAGAAAGAGAAGCGTGAACTCGTATAAAAATATCGTGAGCACGATAGAAGA
>JACKQG010003287.1_pt1 | contig 16104 bp, 12 predicted proteins | sample 8237621 | NCBI WGS metagenome assembly JACKQG01 (sample SAMN15677084, study PRJNA649215) | marine metagenome | biome: marine; feature: Black Sea; material: saline water; isolation source: suspended particulate matter (SPM) from the Black Sea western gyre | collected 2013-06-09/2013-06-10 | depth... | reverse complement strand
GCACTTGGATCATATATATTTATAACATCTTTTTGTATATGTTCTGTATATTTCTCGTACAAAAATTTAGCAGTAGTTGGAGGAAAATTTACAACGGGTTGTGTTCCAAGACTAAGTCTGAGTATCTGAATTATTCCTGGAAATATTGGTTGATTTTTTTTATAGTATCGAATTAAGTATTTTTTATCTGAGTCTAGTTCGCCTATATTTGTTAGTTCTTTATTTGTGATATGATTTGATCCTATTAAATGGTTAATATCACTTTTAGTCAAATATACATATTCATCACCACAACTATCCACCTCATTCAGCCATATGCCATAATTTGTCAATTTTTTAATATTATCAATAATCCACTTATATCCATCGCCTCCCATGTAACAAATTTCATCATCGTTTGTTTGTTCTGTTAATGATTTTGAATATATGTACATGGAATCACGTTTGAGTGCTCGTTTCATTATATGAATAAAACTATCTAGAAAACTATCTTTTGAGATCACATCATATATTGATTTTGCTTTATTTGGGTTTTTGCCAGTTGTAATTCTTGTTTTCAACATTGTTGGGAAAAACTGATTACATTCGGATCCACATTTATTAAAATTCCGAATAATTCCCAAGCAATCCTTATCTGGTAAAATTAATTCTGGTGTAAAAAACCTTCTCATTTTCTGGAATGACTTTATGATATCAATCTCATTTTTCCCTACAACCGGTGGAATTCCGATATTCCAGTTCTGGATGACTTCTAATCTCAACAACTTTACCCAAGCAGTAAATTGACATTCATCCATACCCAATATATTATCATAGAATATATTTGATTTGAATTTATCGTAATCTGTTTTTTCGTAAAAATATTTCATTTATATAAATATACAAAAATTTTACCAGAAATCCAAGGATTCATTTCCGAAAACATATTTCTTATCATAAATTTCTTTATTAATCTCTGTTCCGAAGAAATTTCTCTTAAGTTCAAGAGCTGATTTGAGTACTGTTCCTCTACCAGCAAATGGGTCTAAAACAAGATCATTTTCTTTAGTAAGTGTTTCAATTATTAAATTACAAAAGTCTTGATCAAACAATCCGGGATTCGGATATGGATACACCCATACATCTTGTAAATATTTTCCTTTTCGTTTTTTGGTTGGTATTTTTCCAGTCTTACTCATAATTAATACATGAGAGTAATTTAGTCTATAGAGATTTATTTTATCAACTCGATCTTTAACCATTATTTTATAATCTTTTAGTTTGAATCCAAAATCCTCAGCAATCTCTTTTAATGTAACGTGTTTCATATAAATCTCACCACCAATTTTGCGATCAGTCTGAGAAAATACCAAAAACCCTTCGTCTTTAATTACACGATCTATCTGAATTATAGATTTATTTAAGAATTCGATATATAATTTAATATCAGTGTTATCTGTCTCTGCTATATCTGGTACACTAGTGAACATTAAATCAACTGATTTTTCTGGAAACTGTTTAATATAATCAAACGCATCAGCACAGATAAATTTATTTAATAATTTGGGATTCATTTTCATTAAAAACTAAAAAATTTATTTACATTTTTATTTATTAATGCATTAATTTCACCCCACTCCAATGCTTTATAGAACGAGTTTAATTTATTCACTAGTAGTAATTCAAAAATCTTATTTCTATCAATATATTTCTCGATAAATTCCATTATTTCTGGAGGATCATCATACCCCCGATAGGATAAAGATTCAAATTTGTATGGATTATCTTTTAAGTATACACTCTTAATTTTATCTTTGTTCCTAATATACTTATAATCTTTTGATTGATCAAACATATTAATTAGATCATTATAATATATACATCCTTTTATATGTGATTGAGCTCCCTTTTTAATTTCAGTTAATCCACCTGGTGTTTTTTGCCCAGAATATTTACCAATTCCATTTACTGAAGATGAACGAGATATATCTTCTACTTTAATTGAACTAATTTTTTCTTTGAATTGTTCAATGTGTTTATCCAAGAATTCTTTTGATTTGAAGTCTAGTATATATGACAGTGTTTCCTTCATAAATTCTCGCATACTATTTGGAAAATCACTACGAACAGTATCCAATCCTTTTACTTCTAATTTTGGTTTTTCAAGTCTTACACCCTCCTTATCAACTATTAATAATGCATATCTTTTCTTTACGTTTAACCAAAATCCAGATTTTGCTACAAGTTCCTGCTTAATTTTATAACTGTGATTTTTAACACAATGAAATCCATTTGAATAATTTTTATACGAATCATTAATAAAGTTTTGTATCTCTTTTGTAATCTCAAGTGTTTTATTAATCATAAAAGAATCATCCTCAAAATCAGCATCCGGAAATCTCTTTTCAATCAATGGTAATGATGAAAAAAATGTAGAGTCAGTATCTATATATATACAGTAATCTATATCTGTTTTTAACTCTTTATTATAAAATAAATTACCAACTTTTTCAGAAAAAGTAATCAATGTACGACCACTAGATGTCGTTGCTTCAGCATTATCAAGATCATAAAAGCGAAAAGATTGCAGCCCGATCACACCATAAAGTGAATTTAACAATACCTTTTGCCTAGCCTGCAATCTATCAAAATACTGATATTTGGCTGATCCTTCTTTGTGTTCATCTCGTTTTATTTTAACATCATCACGTTCAAACGACCATAATTCAAGTATATTTGGTATTAGCCCCCGTTTTTCAAGTGAATATATAATACCATTTGATGCTATTGAACAATTATATTTTATCAATAATTCTCTTAATTCAGAATATGTAATTAATAGTTCAGTTGAATCAAATATTACCCTCTGTTTTATATCCTTATTATTATAAAAATCATATGGATCAAAATCAAATACTTTTCCTTTTTTTGTTTCTGGAGATATATTCAATGTAATAATTGAAAACGGATACATAGATTTTAAGTCAAGATCAAATATCCATTTGAACCTACCTGGTTTCGGTGGCTTAACTCTAGCTCCTGTAAACTCAAATGATACCTTATAACTTTTATCAACAAATTCTTTGATCGGTTCTTTTAATATGAAATAATTGTTTTGGTATTCTTTATATTCAACATATATAGATGATGATTTTGATTTTCGTATGCCCAACATACCACTTAGTGGTGTTTCTTTTGGTATGCTTCTGACATATAATTTTGATTCATCTGAATTATGATCTCGGGATAATGCCAGTTTGATTTCTGGTTTTTTATTTGGTAATATGATTTCATTATTTTTCAAATATGTTAATATTGCTCCCTCAAGATATCTAGATGACATCAATATATCTTCGTATGGTACATGTCCTTTATGACATACCATTTTAGTTATCTCAATATAATCTAATTTTTTATCTAGTTGTTTTACAATTTCAACATCACGAAAACAATACTCAATAAATCCATCTATATCTGTTTTATATAAGTCGTCTAATGATTTATCATATTTAACCTTACCAAGATCAATTTCTAATTCACCAATAAAATCAAGTGAATACGCTTGTTTCTGATTTTGCTCAAATTTCTTATACAACATTAAATAATCTAAACAAGAAACACCAGCTATTTTATATTCACCTTCGTTATAATGATCCTCTTTAACAATATTAATTGGACTTAGTTGTTTTGCTACATCTTCGCCAAATATAATAGTATACCTATTGTATAGATATGGTATATCAAAGTTATTTATATTCCAACCAGACAATATTGTTGGATTTATCTTCTTTAATATGTTCATAAATTCATCTAATAGAGATACTTCATCTTCGAATACAATAATTTTTATATTTTTCTTATTTACATTTTTAATACGATTATCTTTGTCTAAAAGTAATAATATATATGAATCTATTTCTTTTATCCAACATGATATTGCAGTTACCTCTTGTTCAGCTGCAATTTGATCTGGGAAGCCATCAGCTGATTCAACTTCAATATCAAATATTAGTGTAGCATGATTTTTCGATATATCATCTGACAGTCCATACTTATCAATAAGAAATCTCATTTCCGGTTTTACATCTGATTCATATAATAGACTTTTATCATATTCTTTGACTTTATATCCCGGTATGCGTTTTACTGTTTTGCCATCCAATGTATTATACATACCATTAGCATCTAATACGTAAGCATACGAATTGTATTTGGACTTATAATATCCTTTAGCATCGTCGAAGACGTGCATTACATAATTTTCTCGGTCGAAATATAGATTTTGGTACAATTTTTTAGTTACTTAATTTTAACATTTACTCCATGAGCAGGATTTGCAACGGACGCACCCCTCTTGATATATCATTTCACCCCCACACTCAGGACATAACATACTTGATTTATCACCGTCACCAATATATTTTTTCAATGTTCGTGCAATAGCTTTGCTAAATGATGCAATTGATTCCCCCGATTTATTAAGTTGTTCCATTGCATATTTTACGCCGCCACCATGTCGCAGTCCCCATGATAGTATTCTTGTTAGCGATTCTTGTTCGTCCCTCTCAAATAAATTTGTAATATCATTGAATTCTAATATATCTGGTATTTCTAATTTATAATGGCCGCTCTTATGCCGTGTTAATAATCCTTTTGTAAATTTTGGTGATATAGTTATTTTATCTTGTTTGAATGCAAAAACTTCATATGGATCTCCTTGCAACAAACCAACCAATACAACCCATTTTTTACCAAGAGCCGTTATTTGGTGTATATCACAATCAAGTACTTTTGGACGTTTTGGTGCTGAGTTATGTTGGATTTTAGTGCCGTTTCTATTTAATTCATTATTTGATATTAGAACACCAGCACGACAACCATCACGATATACTGTAATGCCCTTACATCCAGATTTCCATGCCTGTATAAATATATCTGATATTAATTCTTCTGTTGCTGTATTTGGTAAGTTTACTGTCGCGCTTATTGAATGATCAACCCATTTTTGGATTTCTCCTTGCATTTTAACCTTATCTATCCAATCTATATCATTTGATGTTGACTTAAAATATGGTGATTTCTCAAATATATCATTTAACTCAGAATCAGATTTATCATTGACATCTGTATATCCATTTAATAACATCCAGTACTTTAGTTTTGGATGAAATACATTATATTGTTCCCAACTATCGCCTAGTGAATCAACGTGATGTACTTTTGCTTTTATGTCATTTGAATTAATTTTTTTATTCCTTTTATAATACGGCATAAATAATGGTTCAATTCCAGATGTTGTTTGTGTCATTAATGAAACAGTCCCGGTCGGTGCCGCCGTAAGCATAGATATATTTCTTCTACCATATTTTTTATAATCATCCACCAACATTGGCTCAGCGTCTAATACTCTTTTTATAAATGGATTGTCTTTTTCTTTCTCAGAATTCCATATTGAAAATTTTCCTCTTTCTTTCGCCATATTAATTGATCCTCGATATGATTCTATGGCTAATATTTTATGTACATCTGTTGAAAATTTAATGGCTTTTTTACTAGCATATTGAATACCTAATGCAGCCAGCATATCTCCTTCGGCTGTAATTCCGATTCCTGTTCTGCGTCCAGCTAATGTTTTATGGTAAATATTTTCCCATAATTGTTTTTCTACTAATTTAATCTCAGGTAATTCTGGATCATTATCTATTTTTGAAATGATTGCTTTAATCTTTTCAAGTTCCAAATCAATAATATCATCCATAATACGTGTAACAAATCCAATATGTTGTTTGAATAATTCAAAATCAAATTTTGCTTTTTTTGTAAATGGATTTGAAACATAACTATATAAATTTATTGCTAATAGACGGCAAGAATCAAAAATGCATAAATTAATTTCGGAACAGGGGTTGCAGCTAATAGTTTCAAAACCATCTTCTTTATAACAATCAGCCGGGCTCTCGGATATAATTTTATCCCAAAATAATATTCCCGGTTCGGCTGTGTTCCAAGCATTGTGTATGATCTTATCCCACAATTCTCGTGCTTTTATACGTCTGACATAAAACCCATCGCTAATACCACTAACCAACTTATTATATGGTATATCTTCTTCATCACACGGAAACTCAGCAGAAAAAATTTGATTATTAATATTAACTGGAAACGTTTGGAAAAAATCTATATCATCTTTAACAGCGTCCATAAATTTATCTGTCAATTTTATTGATACATTTGCTCCAGTAACTTTATCCAAATCAGATTTAATTTTAATAAACTCAAGTGCATCGGGGTGATTTATTGATAAAGTTAACATTAACGCGCCTCTTCTACCATCCTGTGCTACTTCTCTCGTTGAATTAGAATATCTCTCCATAAATGATGTAACGCCAGTTGATGTTAGTGCTGAATTTTGTACAGATGAATTTGATGGTCTTAAATGAGATAAATCATGACCAACTCCACCACGACGTTTCATTAATTGGACTTGCTGTTCATCAGTTTTTAGTATACCACCATAAGAATCTGCTGGTGGATCACTACCTACAACGAAACAATTAGATAATGATGTAACTTGATAATTATTTCCAATGCCCGCCATTGGACCTCCTTGTGGTATAACATACTGAAAATCTTTTAATAATTCATATATTTGTTGCTCAGATATTGGATTGGGATATCTACTTTCAATTCTAAATATTTCTTTCGACAGCCTCTTATGCATATCATCTGGAGTTAGCTCATATATATTCTTATCTGAATCCTTTAGAGCGTATTTATTAATCCAAGCCGTAGCTGCTAACTCATCACCATCAAAATATTGTTTTGTTTTTTCTAAAACATCATCATAATTGTATAACATATATACATATCCTCCTAATATATTATCCTAAGTCTATTTTTTCTTCGTCTGATTTTTTCTCTTTGCCCATCAAATCATTAAATCGATCTCTCAACTCTGTTCTCACAGTTATATCCTCTTCTAATTCTTTTGATACTCGTTTTCCTTCAACACTATCTTTTTCATATATCAAAATCTTACCATTACTTGCATTAAATTTCGATGGAAATGTTAATCCATCTGGTCCGAATCGGTTTTTTGCTACAAATATTTTTGCTGTACCGCCTTGTTTATCTGTTACATTACGAGATAATGTCATAACAAAATATGATTCCATTACCTTGCCATATGAACCAGCTATTAAGTCTTCTTCAATTATATCAGCAGAAATGCCTGCTCTTGAAGTTTGAGATGCAGTCCAACATGGTATATTATAATCTTCTGCCAATCCGCATAAATCAACATATATATCTTGCAATACCGCATATGATTCTTTATTATGGTATATCGTGGGTTTTAATAAATCAGCATAGTCAATAACTAATAAATCTGGCTTCATTCCATTATTAATACACTTTTCAATATGTGCTACTAGTGTTTGTATTGATGCTTTTTTGCCACCATATTTTTTTATTATTAGAGTTGATTCATTATAAGTTTTAATACTGTTAAAAACCTCTTCCTTTTTGAACCTTAATTCTGAAAATGGTACACCGCTGTATATTGAATCATACCGTTTTGCTACATAATGCTCATTAATTTCAAGTGTATAATGTAATACATTTTTTCCAATTTTAAGAGCGTGAGAACCAATCGCTGACAAAATCCAACTTTTTCCCCTCCCGCTCGGGGCGATAGCACAAGCAACTTCCCCACCAGATAATCCTCCGTCCATTATCTTATTAATAACCGGCCATGGAGTTGGTATTGGATTTCGGATATCCTTTTCATATCTTTCTTCAAAGCCCTTTAGATAATCATGCCCCAAATCTCGGTCTGAAATCGAGTTAAATGCAGTATTAACTAATGTTTTTATTCCATCTAATTCGCCGACTTGTAATAAATCAGCTGATTTTATTAATGCTGTTTCAATTTCTTTAGTTAAACAGAATTTAAGATATTCTTCTTTGACATATGATAGGTCTGTTGCATTAACAACTGATCGTACTTTCTTCAGACGATCATATATTGATGTTCTTAATACATCATCTTTAATTTTATTAATTTCAGTTTTTAGAACAGTTGATGTTGGTAGTTGTTTATAATTCAAAAAGTGATCAAACATTAATTTAACGACAAATTGATCCATCTCTGTAGTAAAATGCTTTGGATCAATAACATCAATTACTTGCTGAAAGAAAAACTTATCAGTAATAAAAGAAGCTATTAATTTAGCTTGAAAATTATCATCGTGTTCTTTTAAGTTATCACTTTGCATGGTAGTTTAATTTGTCAAACGAGTTTTTTAGCCAGAAATGTACATCACCAACTAAGTTAATAATATCATCCTTTAATAACATTCCAATGAATGCTACTTTATTTAAGCTTTCTATTTTCTCTTCTATTTTATATCCTATTAGTAATTTTGAATTTCCTGATATGTCTAAATTTTTCAAATCCATCAGTTGTTTATTTAACAACAGTTGCTCTTTTTGATTTATTACTGATTCATATATTTTGATTTTAGTATTTTGGTTTAATATGCATTCATTAATAATATCGTCAATATCATACTGTTTATCTTGTTTTAGAAATGAAAACCGCTTTTCAATTGTTTTAATTCCAACTCCTTTAATTCCAGGAATATTATCCGAATCATCTCCAACGAATATTTTATACAACAAAAAATTATTAGGACTTACACCAAATTCCTCTTTAATTGTATCAATGTCATATAATATCTTTTTAATTGGGCTCCACACATTAATTCGTTTATCAACTAACTGCAAAAAATCTCTATCAGTTGATAATATAACTATATCACCATCTTTCAGTATTTCAGTTGACGCATATGCTATTGTATCATCAGCTTCAATACCATCAATAGATATTATAGATATGGGTAAAGTACTTAAATAATCAAGTAATCTAGAGAATTGTTTTTTCATCGATGCTGCTTCATCAGCATCATTTTTATACATTCGATTGTACTTTGATGAAACAGTACTTTTATGTTTATAATCTGGATATAATTTCCTTCGCCTAACTGATCCGTTTTTGCCATCAAATACAATTATACATCTCGTTGGATTAAATTGTCGAATAGCATGTGCCAGTGATTTCAAGAATCCTGTTATGCCGCCGACGTGATATCCTTCACCGTTCATTGATGGGATAGCGACGAAACATCTAATATATAAATTAAGTCCATCAACTATTAGTACCTTTGAATTAATATCTTGGTGTATGGACTCATTATTCTGCATCTGAATTTGGTTTTATCTTTGCTGATGGTTTTTCGTCATCTTCAGAATCGGTTGGAGTATCATCAATGTCATCTTTATATATGTTCTCATCTACTTTTATATCATCAATACCACCATCTTCATTTGCTTTATATTTTGATATCAATGACTTACATATATCATTATATATTGTTTCTTTTCTGGTTTTATCAGATAATACAATTGATTCAAAATCTTTTGATTGAAATTTTATAACTTCGCCAGTATCCTTATCTGTATATTCATACCACGCTCCAGCTTGTTTAACAAGCTTTCTTTCCTTCATTACAGTTAACCATCCACCACAATCATCAATTCCAGAATTGAAATATATATCATACACCAACTCTTTCCATGGTGGACCGACTCGGTTTTTTGTAATAACAACTCGAGTCTTCATACCAACAATTTCATCAATACCACCAATTTTAGCTTTAAGTTTGCCCATATTTCTCAACCTAATTCTAACAGATGAATGAAATGCCAGTGCCATTCCACCACTTGTGGTATATGGATCCTGCCCTGGCATTGAAGTCATATTTTTTCTAAGTTGATTTGTAAATATTAAACACACTCGCTCGCGAGCGATTGTATTGGTTATTTTACGTAATGCTTGTGAAATAATGATAGATTTGCCAGTATTATATCCGGCTTTATCATAGTCAGACGACATTTCTAGTTTTGTAGTTGTTGCTGCAACTGAATCGACGACTATTGTTACTAGAACATCTTTACTTGTTTTTCTGATTTTCTCAATAATTGATTCAATCGCTTCGAACACATCTTCGATTGTATCAAGTGGTACGTATACCAGATTTTTCAAATCAACACCAATTGCTCTTAAAAATTCTTTGCTTACTGAACTCTCGGTCTCAATATAAACAGCAATGCCTCCTTTTTTCTGAGTATTAGCCAGGGCGTGGGCGGCTAGTAGAGATTTTCCAGAATTATGATTTAATAGACCATTTCCAAAATAACATTCTTCTGGATGATCTACCGTAATATCGACTATTTTATGTTTTCCAATAGCCACAACATATTTCACTTTATGATATTCATTATCATCGCATAAAATATTGTGTTTAATATATAATAAATCAGTAGTTTTTATCCACCCCGAATCTGTGAAGAATAAATGATCTTTAGATACTTTAATAGAATTCCCATTGTCTAATTCGACTAAATAAGTATCCAAGTATCCTTTATCAATATAATTTAATATATCAACATACTCATTATTTTTAGTTTTTACTTTTATATTTTTACCAACTTTAAGAAGTTCTTGTACTTCTTTAATCGGTATTGTTTTATAAATACTTTCAATAATTACATCAATTAATGTGTCTTCCGTAACACACGCCTCCAATCCTATTACCTCAGATATACGACCGAGGGGAAAGCCCCCATTTGGTTTATTTGATATTTTTATATCAAGTATAGATGACCCAGTTGGCACCCACTCATTTACATTTGTGGGTGCATCGGGATCGTCTTCAAGAAAATAGGCTGTTTTATAATTGGTTGCTTTGAATTTATTATTGAGCGTATTCGCCAATAAATCAGCGAGTTCACTTCTTTTGTTTTTCATAAAAACTCTCTTAATTTATTATTCTTCTTCTGGGAATAAATTATCCAAATCATCTTTTAACTTATCAATGCTGCTTCCTGCCTGCTTTGATGGTTCCTTTTTTTCTGGGACTTCCTTCTTTTCAAATGGTAGATCATCATAATCCTTTTTGGTTGATTTTGGTTCCTCAACGACCGGATCTTCATCTTCATCAGATGTTTCAGTTGGTGTAACTTCCAAATATTCATTTAACAAATCAACCATTTCATCATATGATGGTGTTGTATAAGCATCGGATATTGGTGCTTGATTCTTCACTTCAGATATAATTGCTCTATCTGTACTAATTGGTGTAGTATTTGGTTGTACTACAATAGTAGTCTTCGGAAATGAATCCTTGTTTTTTGCTGGTATAAATGTTACCTTTACATCACGCCCCTCTGCTGGGTCGGTAATATCACCCCAAACAGGATCATTTAATATTCCTAAGAATTCTTCATAAATGGTTTTATTAAATCCCCAGAATTTAACCCCTTCTTCCTCTGATCCGCGAACAAGCACTGGAGCATAAACTCTCATCTTTGGTGTTAATTTACGTGCATTTTCATAATCCTTTTTATCACCCGATTCTCTCAATTTATTGGCATATTCAACCAATGGATCTGGTTCATCAAATGTTGTTGGTGATAATATGTTCTTGCCCATAAATCCATAATGGAAATATAGTTCAATAAATGGGAAACTTGGATTTGTTTTATAAGGAACAATACGTATATATTGGTCTCCTGCTTCTGGTTTCCAGACGATTTTTCTGCGTCTGGCTGATTGTGAAATTCTTTCTAATTTCTCTTTAATAATTTTTTTGTCAATTGGCATTTTTAACTCTCCTTTTAGTTTTGGTTAATGTTTAATTTATACGAATATACAACTTTTTTTTGAGTTGCACAAATTTATTTTTTAATATTTATTATTTCTGATAGTTCAGTATTGATTTTCTTTAGTTCTCCATTATCAATAATTAATAAACAGTCTTCATAATTTTCCCATGGTATCTGTAATGTTTTATCCAAGATTCCATTATTCATTCTCTTTACTATATAATTCAATGCGTTAATCGAATATAATGTATTTGTATCTTTTTTTCTGTGTACTAATATACTATCTGGTAAAAATTGTATCCTTCCATCTAGTTGAATAGAGTAGCTACATATTAGTTTTTCGCCAGATGTTGATAATACATATATTTTATTATTTAATATGTTATCAAATTTATCTACAATGTGTTTAATAACATTTTGTAGTGATTTTTTGTTAGTGAAAGTAACTATTAATTGTAATTTCAATCATTTTCTCCAAGTGTTTTAGTGTTTTCAAATCTTTATACCTAAATTCTTAAAAATTTTAATAAGTGATGCTCCGGGATATGAATCTGGTAACATTTTATCTAATTCAAGATATGTTATCGTTTTCATTTTTTCAACTTTTGATGCCCAAGATTTTAATAATTTATCTTTTTTCATTTCGGCTGCTACATCCTTGCCAGAAAGTGGATGGTTTAACGTAGCAGATGATTCAGATAATATTTTTTTTGCTTCTTCTCTAATTATTTTTCTAAGTTCTGATTTTTTCATTTTGTCTCCTATATTATTTTTGCTCTTTACTTCCATAAATAGCATCATTCGCTTTTTTTAATTTTTTTTGTTATATGTCTAAATAACAATACTGGCGCTGCTTTATCCTCAGTTTTAACATCAATTTGAATAAAAGACTCATTATTGCCATCCACCTCAATTATCATTTTAGTTCCATCATATGATGTTTTAAGTGGTTTTTTAATACCAATACAATAATAATTTGGTGGTTTTAATTCAACACCTCCTGTGCGTTTATTTGCTACTGATGTACTTACATCCGCTCCACAACCATGTATATCACTCCACATCTTAATAAGTTGATCTTGTCCCTCGTCTGTTTTGGATAATTCATCCATTTTTGAGAAAAACATATTCATATATTCCTTCTTAAAATCTACCTTTTTTTGTTTTTTCTCTTGAACGGACATCGAGTCATCCCACTTGTGTTTTTCTCTCATAGCTAGAACAACATCATCTATTTCTTTTCCAGCGCCACCCAAATATGTTACTCCAGCATCTGTCATTCCAGCATTTTTCATTGTAATTCTACTCGGATCAGAATATATTTTAGCTGATATTTTCGAATATTTAATGTTGCCTTCCTTGTCTTTATAAGTAACTACGATATCGGTTGGATCCGTTCTATTGAATATTCCCATTTTTTCTAATTCCGATTTACCTATTCCACCGACGGCTAAACAATCCGTAACCTTAGATCCTTCCGGCAATGCTTCTAATATAAGTTCTGCTGTTTTTTTATTGATATCATCATATTTTTGTTCTTCGTTTTCTCCAGCTTCAATTAGTTCTGTTTTAGCGGATTCATATATATCTTTATTTTCTCTACTTGAAAAAATATAAGATGCAATTCCACTCTCATTATGAGCTCCATAGTATGCTGATCCTGTTCTTCCTCCGCTCAACCGGAGTGGAACGTCTATTCCTTCATCCCTAATAATTTTTATCATAGCGGCTGTTAGTTGGGTTCCACTACTTTTAGTAATAAATTTATATGGTAGTGTTGTATTATCTGATAAATATATTTTTTTACTTTTAGATCCGATTGGAGCTTCTATTAAACCATATTCAACCATTTCACGTATTGCTGATACTTGGTCATCATAGTTGTCCGATTCCATAAATTGATTAATTGATTGCTTTAGAATTTTTATTCTATCTTTTGTGGTTTGATCAGCTTGTTCAGTCATCGTATCCATGTTTGATAAGATTTCAGAATAATCCTGTTTAGTTTTATCGGACACATTAATTACATCCTTTTTCTGTTTGGCGTCTTCAGTTTCCTTTTTTTCTTTACCTTTACTATCCTCTTTTGCTTTTTTCACTATTTCATCATCTGTCAATCCAGTATCGCCGCCTTTCTCATAAAATGTTCTAGCATAAGATAATGTAACTTTGTCTTTTCTAGCCTTCGGACTGGGATTTGGATTTGGTACCATTCTTTCTTCATTAATTTCACCACGAATACTAGACATTACTTCTTGAATTATATCTTCTTCAATATTCATATCTCGCAATATTTCAATTAAATTTGCTTGATGCACTATATTTTTAATATCTATTACACCATTGGGAATACTTTGTGCCCATTTTTTAAGTATTAATTTTTGATTTATCATAATTTATCTACATTTATCATATTAAAATAATCATATCCAATTTTAACTGATATTGGATATTTATCACCACATTCAAGAATATCTTTAATATTTGTAATCAAATCTCCACCATCCTTTTTATTAAAGTCAACCAATATACTATCATATGTATATAATATTATTTTTGATTTGAAACTATCCAATAGTTTAACGACCTTATTAATATTCATTATACTTGTTTCCGATTCCATTGATTGAATTAAATAATTAAACAGTTTATTTGGACTCATATCATCAATAGATGATTTTTTTATTTTTCTCTTAAAAACCGGACTACAGATATAAGTATCATTTTCAAAACTTTTCCATTGTTCTTCTATGTAAGAATTTGTTAAATCAAAAAATGGTATACTCAAGAAATCCTTATCTATGCCACCATATATTATATTAAAGTTTATTTTTTTTGCTTCTGCAATTTCATCTTCTGTCAATGTTTTTTTATCGTAATAATATCGACCCAAATATTCATGAGCACTTATATCTTTTGGAAATTTATATCCAACTAATTCTGCGACCAAATATAAATGATATGCTGTATAATCAAATTGGATGATCATGCCATCTTTACCAAACCTGCTAATAAAGCACTCTCGATCCGTATTATTATTAATTGCTGAAAAATTAACTCCACCAAATGCATTACTTACTCGACCGGCGCGTGTAAATATATTATACTCACTGTACACCATATCCTTTGCTGGTTGATTGTAATTAAATGAGTGGTGGAAGTCTTCAGTAACTTTTAATCCATTTTTTTCAATATTAAATAATGTATCATTAAACGCTAGATCATAATATGCAAATTGATCAGTGATTTTTGTACTTTTATAAAATGTGATGAAGTCATCTCTAATCTTATTACACATCTCCACTAATTTTATAAGTGGTATTATATCAATAATATTCTCGATGTTGCCATAGCGTCTAGTATAATGCAATATACAATTATTTTTATATGCTTCTACATCAATTGGAGTATTTGTATAAAAATAATCCAATGTATTATAATCAAACATTGATTCAAAGTTCATATGATACATGAACTTCTTTTTGTTCAATACAAAGACTACACCATCAAGTTTTATCTGATTTATTAAGTCTTTATTTATTAGTGATTCAGAATGATTTGATGGAATTATATATGTATTACCACCGATCACTTGTATATACAATAGACTAATCCGATTATTGATTGAATGTTTAGCCGTATCAGAATATACTGGTATCAATAATACGTTCTTTTTAGACGCATCATCCAAAAAAACATTAAAGTCATCTAAATTATCAACGATCATTACTTAAATTTTTATAAATATACAACTTTTTTTTCAATTTTCAAAACATGTTTTTAATTTGGACTGATGTATTGGGATCATATATTGTATATCTCAAATAGTCAGTTATAACATTTTTCAAACACGAGAATCCAGTTCTTTGTGATGCTGATTCTATAATCCGCTTGTTTGTATCATACACACCACTTTCTATTCTAACATCTTTATCATATACATCATTCAGTGGTCCTGTTAGTTTCCATTTGATTTCAATAAGATTATATATGAATGCAGTTGACGATTTTTTGATTCTAAATTTACTATAATCTTTTTCTGATATTTCGATTATAGAATCACCAATATAATCATTAATTCTTACTGCCAAATATCTCGAAATACTACCAATATTATAATCATCTTCTGTTAATATTGGTTGTTGTGGTGTTAATAGTCCTTTTTTGGGAAATTTACGCTGAACTATTTTATCATATAAGAATGTAATTTCCGGTTCTTCCAATCTATATTTCAATAATGGTTTTGAATTAGATGTATATGAACCACCAGTATATATTGCACCATCACTATACTTGTGATACGCTCCAATATATTCTAGATTATCTAGAGTCATATATTCACCACCATCGGTAGTTAACCCAGTTATAATTTGGGATTCGGGATAATATATTCTTTTT
>JACKQG010004506.1_pt1 | contig 16108 bp, 11 predicted proteins | sample 8237621 | NCBI WGS metagenome assembly JACKQG01 (sample SAMN15677084, study PRJNA649215) | marine metagenome | biome: marine; feature: Black Sea; material: saline water; isolation source: suspended particulate matter (SPM) from the Black Sea western gyre | collected 2013-06-09/2013-06-10 | depth... | reverse complement strand
GGGTTTATCCGCAGCAAGTACAGGTCGGATTTCTGACTTCTGAATATCCTGAGGCAAACGATCCTGAAGTTGAAGCAGCTTTTGATTTTTTACAAAGTAACAACAAGTTTAACGCAGAAAAGCTGTATTTTTCAGATGTTACCGAACCCGAAAAATTAGAGCGGTTTGATGTTATATGGTATCATTTTGCTGATACTTCAGAAACAGATTATCCGGAACTTCTTACAGACATCCTTTATAAATACGTCGGGAATGGAGGGAATCTTTTATTAACCCTTGAAGCATTTAGTTTCATCAACCATTTAGGTATTGAACCAAATCCTCCTGAAACAAGGCATAAAAAATGTAAAGACACAGGATACGGGCGTATGCTCGGATTACATGCTTTCAGAAGTCATCCCGTTTTTGAAGGATTAAACGGAGGAGCTTATATTTTCAAACCCATCAAGGATACTACTGTTAGAATAACCGGTTATTTTGAAGATAACATTCCCCAAAACGGAGCTGTAGTTGCCGTTGACTGGGATTATATTTTTATCAGGGAAAATAAAAAGCTGATTATCGAATACAATGTTAACCGGGGGAAAGTGCTCGCTGTCGGGGCTTATACATGTTTCAGCCAGCCTAATCTTAACAGGCAACACCTCGAATTATTCATCACAAACGCAATTGATTATTTGGTTTCTGAAAAAGCAGACCTTCCTGTTTATTACTGGACATATTATGAGCATACCGTTATTCCTTATGAATCGGAATATCCTGAATTTCTTGAAAGAGAACCCAAACCCTGGGTTATGTATGAAGATAATATGCTTTTATCGAAGGGAAAAGCAACCGAAAATTACTGGGACGTGGCAGGACAAAGGATGCTTATTATGGGAAAAGAAAACGGCGGGATTGATGAAGTCTGGGCGCATCCGTTTATGGCATTCAGGGATTATGAAGCAGGTATTAAATTCGAAAACATTGATTCTGTTATCTGGCTGAATAATATGTTTCCGAAAATCGAAGTCAGACCGGAATCATTTACACGGATATACAATTTCGAAAACAGTGTTATCAAAGAAATAATTTCAGCTTCAATCATTGAGCCTGTCGGAGTAATACATTATGAATACAAAGGGGAAAAGCCTTCTGAAATGTTTATTAAATTCAAAAGTAATTTAAGGATCATGTGGCCTTATTCGGAAAAAGCATTTAAAACATTACGATATTCTTTTAATATTGCATTAAACGGGATGCTAATAACCGATGAAAGCCGGGATTTTTCCTGTTTTATCGGCGCTAACAAAGAACCGGAATATCAGGTTGTCGGACAGTATGATGATTTCCCGATTACCTGGTATGAAGGCACAAACGGAAAAAAATTTACTGATGTCAATGTAATAGCTTCAGACGATTTTCAGGCAGCCGGTCTCTTCCGGTTCAAACTTGAACAAGACGAACAGTTCGACATTGTTATATCGGCAAGCAATGTTAATCCAGAAGAAACTATAAATAATTATATTAAAGCTATTTCAAACCCACAGAATATCTGTAACAATACAAAAAATTACTACCAGGAGTTCCTGTCGGGTTCCTTGGAAATAATTACTCCTGACAGCACATTTAATGAAGGATACAAATGGGCGCTTATAGCAACCGACCGCTTTTTTGTTAATACACCCGGATTAGGCAAATCGCTGGTAGCCGGTTATTCAACCACCAATTCAGGCTGGAGCGGGGGACATAAAATTTGTGGCAGACCCGGATATGCCTGGTATTTTGGCAGGGATGGACAATGGAGTGGCTTTGCTTTATTAGATTACGGAGATTTTGAAAAAGTAAGGGCTATTCTCGAAATGTATCAAAAACTTCAGGATTTGAATGGAAAAATATATCACGAAGTAAGCACATCAGGATTTGTACATTACGATGCTTCTGACGCAACACCTCTTTACTTAGTCCTGGCAGGAAAATACCTGCGCCATTCCGGTGATATAAATTTTATCAGAGAAAGCCGGACAAACATTAAAAAAGCCATTGACTTTTGTTTTTCAACTGATACAGATGGAGACCATCTGATAGAAAACACCAACGTTGGTCATGGATGGGTGGAAGGCGGAAGTTTATTCGGTTCTCATTCCTCGCTTTACCTTACATCATGCTGGGCGGCTGCACTCGATGAAGCTGCTTACATGGCAAATGCACTGGATTTAACGGATGAAATGAAACTCTATCAGAAAGAAGCAGAAATAGTTAAAGAAATTATTAATAATGATTTCTGGAATGAAGAAAAACAGTTTTTTTATCATGGTAAATTTATTGATGAAACATACCATGCAGAACCTACGATAATGCCTGCTATTCCGCTTTATTTCGGTCAGATAGAAAAGGACAAAGCTGTGCCTGTTATTACTGAGTTTGCAAAAAACGGATTTACTTCCGACTGGGGTTGCAGAATCATAAAAGAAGAAAGTTCCCTTTTTAATCCCAAAGGGTATCATACAGGAAGTGTATGGCCGTTGTACACCGGGTGGGCAGCGTTAGCTGAATACAATAACGGAAATTATGTCCAGGGATTTTCTCATATTATGAACAACCTGCTAATATATCAAAACTGGGGACTTGGCTTTGTTGAAGAGGTTATGAATGGTGAGGTTTATGAACCTTCCGGTGTTTGCAGGCACCAGTGCTGGTCGGAAACTATGGTTTTGCAGCCTGCTATTGAAGGCATGTTAGGGCTTAACCCCGATGCTTTAAACCATACACTTTGCTTATCACCAAAGTTTCCGGCAAACTGGGATTCCGTCCAGGTAAAAAACATCCGAATAGGTGATCATTTTATTAATTTCAAGAAAAAAAGAAAAAATAACATTGTTACTTATCGCTTTACTCACAAAGGTCCCTCATCTTTAAAATTAATATTTGATCCGGTTTTCCCTGAGGGAACAATTATCAAACAATTAACAGCAACAGGAAATCTTGAACCTAAAAACCTGAACACTGAAGAACCGGCAATAATTAACATTGATGAAGAAATAACTCTTGAATATTCGATTGAAAAAGGAATTAAAGTTTTACCAGTTATAAACAGACCCAATCCCGGGGATAAGTCCAAAGGTTTACGAATAATCGGTGACGGATTGGAAAACAACATATATTTTGTTTCTTTGGAAGCTCAAAGCGGAGCAACGGAAACATTTGAAATATATGTAAACGACTGGAAAATTAATAAAATTGAAAACGGTAAAATTTTAAGTCAGGAAGGTGATATTTGCAAAATACAGGTTAAATTTGACGAATCTGATTCTAAATATAACAAACAAGAGATAAGGATACACTTAGAATAATTTACGAATGAGAAGTAAAAAAACCATAATAGGCGCTATTGCAGTAAGTTTAGCTTCAATAATGTGGGGATTTGACGGAGTGGTTCTTACACCGCGTCTTTACAATCTTAACGTTGTTTATGTGGTTTTTGTCCTGCACCTGATCCCATTCCTGATAATGAATATTTTTCTTCATAAAGAGTACAGGCATTTAAAATCGTTCACATCTCAGGATTATCTCATATTTTTCCTTGTAGCGCTTCTCGGCGGAGCCATTGGAACACTTGCCATCGTAAAAGCATTGTTCCTTATAGATTTCAGGCATCTTACCGTAGTTGTCCTGTTGCAAAAACTTCAGCCAGTGTTTGCCATAGCCCTGGCGGTTATTCTTTTAAAAGAAAAATTAAAAAATAAGTTTATACTTTGGGCATCAGTTGCCGTTGTTGCCAGCTATTTTCTTGTTTTCGGATTCAACCTGCCCGATTTTAATACAGGAGCCAACACCATATATGCAGCTTTATACTCCTTGTTAGCTGCTTTTTCCTTTGGCTGTTCCACAGTGTTCAGTAAAAAAATCTTATTAAAATATTCTTTTCACACAGGAACTTTTTACAGGTATGGCTTTACTACACTTATCATGCTGATTTTCGTCTCTTTCGCAGGAAAATTCAATCAGTTTTCAGTTACAACCGGCGAAAACTGGATGTTTTTTCTTATCATTGCATTTACAACCGGCTCAGGCGCTATATTCCTATACTATTATGGTTTGGTGCGGATAAGGGCGATTATCGCTACAATTTGTGAACTTTTCTTCCCTATCTCAGCCATATTTTTCGATTACATTGTAAACGGAAAAATTCTTTCTCCGGTGCAATGGGCAGCAGCAGTAATAATGATATTTTCTATCATAAAATTAAATGAACAAAATTCTAAATAATGCCTGTCCATAAAGTCATAAAAAATCAACGCCAAAAGTTTGTTTTTTTATGTTTCATTGACTTTGTTTAAAATTTGCATTAGTTTTGTAAAAAACAAAACAGACCACCTCAATGGAAAGATTGATTGTGTAATTTTATTATAAATTGATAAATATTATTGATTTCTCAAAACTTATGAATTGAACAAATATTTTTTTTAACTTAAAATTATTAGTCATGAAAACAAAAATATTACTTACAGTTTTACTTTTATTATTTTTTTGTATCAGTTGCAAGAAAGACAAAGATGATAATACTACAAACGGATCAACCAGAGTTTTAGGCCAGGTTGGCAATGAATGGAAAGCTAATTTCCCTGATGGCCAATCAAAAATATCCGCTAAAGTAGTTTCCAATAACAATGGTATAATAAATATGGAAGTAAACATTGATGGGCAATTGCTCATTTTTAAAAGTCAAATTGAGGTTACAATTAAAGGGCGGTTATCCGATAATTCCATTAGTGATTTCTTCTATAGCGAAGGGGATGAGTCAAAACCTTTTACCCTAGTAGAATTTGATGCCGAAGTTGGCGATATATATTTGTTTGACCTTGGTAAAACGCAAATAGAAAGAGAAGTTATCGAAAGGAAGAGTTATCATATTACGGCATTAGATAAGGAAGTTGAAACAATCGGGGTAGCCGAATATATCCCAGAGGGGGTTTTCCCAGAGTTGTTTGGTTATAATTTTCAAATTGTCTATTGGTATATCAGTCCCATTTATGGACTTGTTTGCGTTGAACTTTTAACTGATGAAGGTGAATTAATAGTGATTGAGTTTACTTCCATAGATCTCTGAGTAAAACCTGGTTTTTCAGAAAGGCTTTTTTTAGAAGTTTTTTTAGTAGATATTCTTTAGTTATATGAAAATAAATAAAATGAAAAAAGAACTACTCCTTTCAATTTTTCTAATACAAATAATTGATATGCAAAGGATAGATAAAATATTTATATTTGTATCAAACAAAATTCAACACTTATGAAAAAATTTTTACTTTTAATTTTAGCAGCGGGCATGTTTTATTTTTCTAATGCCCAGTATAAGTTAGTTAATGTTCCTGATCACTTAAAAAACATAAAAGTTAAAGTTCAGGAACCTTCACCCTCCCCCACCGGCAACGGATCAACAGTTACAATTATCGGGCAAAAGCTTGATGAAGTCATTATGGGGGAAACCATTCATGATATTCAAACATACGGCTCACTTCAGAAAAGAATGCATGCTTACCAGGATGGTACAATAGGAGCAATATGGATGATGGCATTTGACATACCGGATTGGACCGACAGGGGAACAGGATACAATTATTATGACGGAAACAGTTGGGGACCTTATCCCACTGAGCGTCTTGAAACAGTGCGTACCGGATATCCCTGTTATGTTCCTTTTGGCGAAAATGGTGAAATCACAGTATCCCACTATCTTGCCGATCCATACTGGGGTTTGGCTTTCAATAAAAGAGAAGAAAAAGGGACAGGAGGCTGGGAAGAGTTTTATCTTGCCGGACCTGAAAATATGGGTATTGTCTGGCCTATATTAGTAACCAATGGTGCTGATAACACTAATATTCACATCCTTGCACGCACGTATGGTGATATTTACATGGGACAGGATGGTGCATTGCTGTATTACCGTTCGCTCGATGGTGGAAACACCTGGGATATTGAGCATTATTTTTTCGATGAACTCGGACCTGATTATTTTACAACTATCGATGCTGACGAATATTCGTGGGCACAACCTAAAGGCGAAACTATAGCATTTGCTGTCGGATTCAATCACCAAAACGGGTACGTGATGAAGTCGTATGATAACGGGGATTCATGGGAGCAAATCCTTGTTTACGAAAACCCCTTTACTCCTTATGCCGGAGGTGATACACCAACTTATGGCGGTGGTGACGGCTCACAGGCAATAGCACTGGACTCTGATGGCAATGCGCATGTTGCCTTCGGAAGAATGTGCCATGTTTACGATGGTGGTGCCTTATATCTTTACCCCTGGACAGAAGGGTTAATTTACTGGAATGAAACAATGGCACCTCTTGATACTACTATTATCAGCTCTTATACGCTGGATCACCTGATAGCAAACGGCAACCTGATCGGATGGACAATCCCGTCAGGTGGAGATTCAACAATTATAGATTTCGGCGTTTACTATTTTTCTCTTACATCATTCCCTCAACTTAATATCGACGATAATAACAGGATTTTTGCCTTATGGTCGGCTGTAGCGCCAGGCTATAACAACGGAGTGATGAATTACAGGCATATTTGCGGGAGGGCTTCAGTTGACGGAGGAGCAACATGGGAACAAATCAAAGATTTTAATACCGACCTGCTTTATATTTTCTCAGAATGTGTTTATCCTGCTATGTCAACTGCATTTACCGATGATCACGTTCATTTTATTTTCCAGACGGATAATGAGCCGGGGTTACATACTTGGACAGGAGGTCATGCACCTACTGATAACAGCATTGTTTATATGAAGCACCCGACAGGTACCTTTATCGGAACAGGCGAACAAATTGCCGTACCTTCCGTTGATTTTAGTTTATTGCAGAATTACCCTAATCCATTCCGGGATCAGACATTTATTGTTGCAACATTGGAAAAAGACAGTTATCTTTCAATGAAAATTCTGAATGTAATAGGCCAGGAAGTCAGGTACGTTGATTTTGGATTAGTTAATAAAGGTGAATTCAGGTTTGAGATCAGAAAGGAAAATCTGCCCGAAGGTATTTATTATTATACCGTGAGTAACGGACAACATGATATGACAAGGAAGATGATTATTTATTAAAGGAAAAAAAGTTGTGAAAAGAACTTTACTTTTTTTGATATTAGTAGGCATTGTTTCGTACTCCATTGCACAATACAAAGTCATTAAAGTTCCTGCACATCTGAGAAACAAAGCAGAAAAGGTACTGGAGAAAACACCTGATCCAACAGGCTCTGTTTCACAAGTAAACATTATCGGGCAGAAATATAACGAAGAGACTGTCGGGGAAACAATTTATGATCTGCAAACCTATAATGCATTGCAAAAGCGCATATACGCATACCCTGATGGCACCATTGGTTTAACCTGGATTATGGGGTTTGAAACCGGCACATGGTCTGACAGGGGAACGGGGTACAATTATTTTGACAGTCAGCAGTGGGATCAATACCCAACGACGAGATTAGAGAGCGAGAATACATTTGGGACAAATTATGCACCTTATGGCGAAAATGGTGAACTTGTAGTTTCCCATTTTTTTGATGATCCTCTGTGGAAGCTGATGCTCATTAAAAGAGAACAAAAAGGAGAGGGCAATTGGGAAGAATCTTATTTATCCGGCCCTGATGATGTAAGTATTGCCTGGCCCGCAGTTATTACCAATGGTCCTGATAACACCAATATTCATGTTCTTGTGGTAACAGTAGGTGGTGAATATATGGGACAAGCCTCAGCATTACTGTATTACCGTACATCAGACGGTGGACAAACATGGGATATTGAACACTGTTTTTTTGATGAACTCGGACCGGATTATTTCGACGGCATTCCTATTGACGGTTATTCCTGGGCTGCTCCCAAAGGCGATACAATAGCCTTTTCAGTTGGCTTTAAAACCCAGGATGGGTATATTATGAAATCTTTTGACAACGGCGATACCTGGCAAAAAATAATTGTATATGATAGTCCTTATTCACCATACCAGGGAGGACCGACTCCAACCTATGGTGCCGGTGATATAACACAATCAGTGGCTCTGGATTCTCAGGGAAAGGCACATCTCGTCTTTGGCAGAATGAAATACTATTATAACAATCTTGGAACTCTTTATTATTTCCCTGCAACCGAAGGTGTGATTTATTGGAATGAAGATATGGCGCCTCTCGACACTACAATTATCAGTTCTTATACGCTGGATTATCTTATTAATAATGGCAACCTGGTTGGATGGGTAACTCCGAATAACGGTGATTCTACTTTAATTGGCTGGGGGAACTATTATGTTTCCCTTACCTCCTATCCTCAAATTAATATTGATGAGCAAGACAGGATATTTGTATTATATTCAGGGGTTGCAGCAGGTTATGATAACGCGGAAAAAAATTACAGGCATATTTTTGGGAACTCATCTAATGATGGCGGGTTGACCTGGAACGGAATAAAGGATTTTAATACCGACATTAATTATCTCTATTCCGAATGTATGTATTCGGCTATGTCGCCGACTTTTATCAATAATAAAATCCATTTCTTTTTTGAATGTGATCCTTTTCCGGGTCTTCATGTCTGGACCAATGAACATATTGCGGTAAATAACAACATTGTTTATATGTCCACTGATATTTCATTTTTAACCGGAACAGAATATCCGGCTTTAACATTGCAGGATTTTACGGAAGTTTCACAAAACTATCCGAATCCTTTTAACGAAAAAACATATCTGATTGTAAAACTGCATAAAAAAAGCCATTTACACCTGCTTATTCTGAACACGATGGGACAGAATGTAAGAAATAAAGATTATGGACTGAAAGAATCAGGAAAATTTATAATTGAGATTAACAGAAATAATTTACCTGAAGGTTTATACTTTTATGTAATAAGCAGCGGTGAGGATAAAAATACAGGGAAAATGATTATTCAATATTAGTTTCACATTAAAATAATATTCATCGTGAAAAACTTATATTTACTTCTGATTTCATTGTTAATAATCAATCATCCGGATATTTATGCTCAAACCATCCCCTACCCTGTTGTTCCCGATTGGGAATCTGCAGCTAACGGACATATTGCAACAGGGCTGGGATTAGCTGATATTGATAATGACGGCTGGAAAGACCTGATAGTTGCTAACGGCAACGACATCCAGCGCCAGCACTTAGTGGTTTATTACAACAACGGCGATGGAACATTTCCATCTTCTCCCGACTGGCAATCGGACGACATTGATTATCACGGGCATCTTTCTGTTGGCGATATTAACCTTGATGGCTGGGTGGATGTTGCGGTTTCGGTTTATATCGGTCCTTCCGGTTTTGGTGATCCGGGAAAGGTTAAGGTTTATTATAATCAGGAAGGCGAATTAGAAGGAACACCCTCTTTTGAGTCTTATGAATTTTATACCTTTTCCTGTGCTCTCGGTGATGCTGACGGCGACGGAGACCTTGACCTCGCCACAACAGGCGGCGAACCTTACGGTTCACTATTCGACAAAGGAAAAATATTTATCAATCGTAATGGCACTTTCAGCGAAAATCCCGAATGGACAACAGATAATGACTTCGGCTCGCTGGATGTGGACTTTGGCGATATTGACGGAAACGGCTTCCTCGACGTAGTATTTTCGAGCGAAGAAACCCCGAATTACATTTTCCTGGCTGATGATAACGGTAATATTTCCACCTCCGCTGCCTGGCAATCTTCCGAACCTTCCAATTATATCAACTCATTAGATTTTGGTCTTGTTGGATCAGATAAAACTCCCGGCGTGGTTATGACAGGGAACAGTCAGCTTGGAGGCGACGGTAAAGTGAGGTTGTATGACTTTGGATCAGGTGTGCCTGCTACAAGTTCGGCAAGCTGGTCATCCAATCCGTTCGGTTATGGTTCGGGAATACTTTTGGCAGATGTTGACTTAGACGGCATCCTGGACCTGATATACGGAGGCTGGTGGCTGCCAATGAAAATTGCTTTGGGTGAAAATAACGGGTTTGAAATGAATCCTTCATATACATCCAATACAAGTTCAGTAGTTGAAACAATACAGATTGCCGACCTTGACAGGGACGGAATACAAACAGCAACTGAAACTTTCAACATCAACACAGACGGAATTTCAGTAATTTATCTGGAAAAACAATTAGTCGAAAACATTATTTCTGTCAGTTTAAACGGCATACCTGTCAGCAGGAGCTTTTATTGCTTTGTAATAAATAAAAACTGGATCTCATTTAAAGACAACCTGAAAACAGGTGATGTGATTGTGGTGGAATATGAGTACAGTGAGGATGGAGATATTGTTATAACCAACTGGGACAGCAATAAAGGAAATTACATTTTCTATAACGATCCGACGACATCGGTTGAGCCGGGATCTTTTATCAGTACAGAAGAATTCAGTATTTATATTGCTCCAAACCCGGTTTCAGATAAATTTACAGTAAATTATTTTTTACCTGAAAAAGCATTAATTGAAATTATACTAAGTGATTTATACGGCAGAAAGGCAGTAAAAACATTTCGTAAATGGGAACAAGAAGGCAAACATTCAGTTGAGATCAATACAGACAATCTAATTAGAGGTGTTTATAACCTTGAATTTAAAGCCGGTAAATTTACGGAAGTGGGGCGGATTGTTGTTAAATAAAATTTTAATGGTAAGTGTATGTACCGGGGCTTTAACTGTACGTTAGCCTTGCGTGGTTCTGGTATATAGGCAATGTTACCGGCTGGGCTTCTTTTTTTATAAGTTAATTAACCATTTACAAATTGCAGTTAATTGGTTATCATCGGTAAGGTTTGCTGCATTATTCATTGTTCCTGATTGAAGCTGTTTGAAAATTTCTATTGCTATACTATTTCTGTTGCTTCTTCATATAAGACTGGCAGTTTGTTCTGTCGGAGTCTGAATTTTGTTCCGTGATTATGGCCGGTACGTGCGTCAAAGTCCACTAAGATGTCGTTGTTTTCAATTGCTTGTACGAATTTATCAATAGTCAATTTTTTAAGCATTAAGATTTTATTATAATGGAAGTGCTCTTCACCATCAATTCGTTTTACGTCTGCTTTTACATAGAAGCAATTAGGTAGTTTTGTACCGGCTTTATGTAATAAATCATCAAAACCCCAATATGGCTGTGGGTCAAGTTCACCAAGTCCTATTTTTTTTTCGACTTTTTTTAACCACTCATCATGTCTATCAGCTACAGCGGATGCGTCAAATGAAATGAGTACTTTCTTTTGTGTTTGGTCAATTACTACTTTAAAGCCTCTATCACTTCTATTGTTTCCTCCAATTGTTTGTCTAAAACTCATTTCATTGTCAGGATATTTTAAACCGGCTTCTTGGTGCAACCATCCGTATTTAACAAGAAATATCTGAGGAACAAATTTTAATGCTCTTGGAGAAGGCTCCATGTGAAAAAGTGTTGTTAAGGAAGATGTATTTCCTCTTTGACACTTCAACTCCCATTCAGCTGCATTTGGAATAGGTAGGTTATTCTCTTCTATGCCAAGGAGGTCTTCAAGAGTATTCCCAACGCCACCAGCATTTCCAGGACGTGCATTTTTTATATGATAACTATTTCCTACTTTCAATTAGTTTTATTGACCGATTTAACTGTAACAATAAAATTGCCTGAATACCTTTCGGAGTGATATAAAAATGATTGTTGATTTTTATCAAAAACTCTAACTCAGAAGCATAATTTGAAAAGATATAGGTTGCTGTTTCTCTAGCCCTTTCTGTTTTCCAAGTAGTTGTTTTACCCACAGATTTTACAAAGTAATCCTCAATGGCATCTTTCGGTACAGGGTAAGTGTTTTTTGATAAAACAAAAACTGTTTCAATCAAAGAAAATATTGTGAAGGTAATGGATGAATAAAAAGGGTTTTCTTTTAAAAAATTCGCCAATAATTCCAGTTGCCCTTGACCTAACCTGTCATCAGTGTTTTCTCTTTGTTCATTGAATTGATTACCTAAATCGGTAAGAAAATATTCATTTCGGAATTTTGCTACAAGATTTAAAAGTCTTGCAACCGATATTCTATTACTTATGGTTTTGGTTGATTTTTTTTCTTTTTTGCTTATTTCTTTAATGCTCAATCCATCGCCTAAAAATTTAAGAGTAGAATTCAGTAATCCCAATCGTACCATACCATAATCACCGGATTGAATGGTGAGGAAATGTGATAGTTCTTTGAAATTTTCATAAAATTTTTGAAGAACATCTTCTGGATTATATGTTATCAACTGAATGTTTTCATTCTTACAATCTATGTAATAGACTGGTTTTGCTTTTGTAACAATAATTATCTTTCTAATATCAGAATGAATGAGTTTATTTTGCTTTTGTAAAGCTAGTAAATCCGAATAATAGCCATTTATTTGATTAATTATTTCGTGATAAAAATCAACCACTTTTAATTCAATAAGAAGCAATTCATCGTTGCACAAGTAAAATAAATCAAGTTTACCTGACGGTACTACTTTTTGACGTGCTATTAAACTTAGGTCTGATGGAACTACATTTAAAATCTCTGCCAATATTGATTTATCGGCACAAAGAATATCTTCAATTATTTTTTCAGAAATAGAGTTCATTATTAATATTCGCTATCACTATTTTTTTCATCACATTCCCAGCATACAAAATCTCCTAAAGGGAATTTCAATCCATTATCAATTCTTGTTATTATGTCATTAAAATCCCACACCCGATTAACAAAAAGCCCGGAACCGAAATGAACCTTTCTTCCACAATGATTACACTGTTCAATGATGATTTCTTCTTTATTTCTACATTTTCCCATTTTTTTCATTATTAGACAAAAGTAGTCATTTATTATCGGCTTTCCCTAACAATTGAATCTACGTATTCCTTTTTCAATTTTGCTATTATCTTTTTTGCCATAAGTAAACACATTTACGGACTTCGGTTCGTCCATAGTTGCCCATTTGCTGACTGCTATTGCCTTTTCCTTTAGGTAAAACAAATATTTTATTTATATTGAAACCAAAGTTTTCCGCAAACTCTGATAGAATTAAGTCAACTGGAATTTCTTCACCACCATAACGAACATTGTCGTTTACCATAACACAATATCCGCCACTTTTTGTAATTCTTTCCATTTCATAAATAACAAAACATAATTCTAGAAAATAGTTTTTAACCATTCTTGCTATATTGCTGTTATTGAGCTTTTTTAATTTTTTTAGCTCATCAAGAATTGCGTTTACTTCCGTCATTGCTTTTGAATCGTTATACACTTCAACAACTTTTTCAAACGTTTCACCTTGGCTGATTGAAACATAAAACTGTCTTAATGATTCAATTTTTTCTTTGTTCTCAACAGTGCAGGAAAGCATTGATTGTCGCAAATTCCGAACCTGGTCATTGTCATATCCTAAAAAAATTAACTCTAAAGCGTAAGTTCTTGTATAGTCATATCGGTTACAATAGGGTGGCGAAGTGATTATGAAATCAAAAAAATCGCTATCTAGTTTTGGTAATTCTTTAAGACAAGAACCTTCAAGGATTTTTACAGGTTTTTTTTCAATGTTTGAGTTTTCAAATTGCTCAAATAATGAGGCTGTCCGACTTGGTGAAAGATCTTGTATTATTTGATTTAACTTTGATTTTAGTGCTTCTTCAAAAGTTAAAATTTTACCCTTGTCAAATGGCTTTCCTAATAAGTCCCTTTTTGAACGATAGTCCCATCGTAAATATTGACCGTCTTTTCTGGTATAACTAATTTCTTCTAAAACTGCGAAAGCCGCAAATCTTAATATTGTCTCAATATGCTTGTCTTTTATGTTTGAGCAATACGTAAGATATTTATTCAAATATTCTTCTGTTTCGTCAGGGAAAGCGTCCTTTGTAATGGAAATGTGATTTATGTGATTTTTGTAGTATGTTAATTCTGATAAGTCTGCCCAAAGTTTTTTTGTAACTGCTCTTAGTTTATCAATGTCTATTTCATTCAGAGCTTGTCGTGTCTGCATAACGAAAGTACCAACCGGCAAAAGTTCTACTCCATAGGACTGCCAACCTAATTCTTGTGCAGCAAATAGATTTGTACCCGTACCTGCAAAAGGGTCAAAAATTTTTCCGGGTTTGGACGAATATTCTGTTAGGAAATATTTTACTAAAGCAGATGAAAAACCTTCTTTGTATTTGAACCAACGATATATTGGTTCGTCCTTGTTAGCTTGAAAACTAACTACTTTTCTGCTTAGATTGTACGCAGTCTCTAATTTGTCAGCAAGTTGGTCAAATAATTTTTGTCTCTCAGATGGGAATATTTCTGTTGTGTTAATCATCGGTCAAATATAACACTTTTCTACTTGTATGTCCTTGAAAATTATCAATACTTTTCAATGTCGCAAGTTCTTTCTTAGCCTTGCCACTAATTTGTAACTGTAATTATTACGTTTATTTCTACTATGAGAAAGTGTTCTGTTTTTTAACTTCTTGATTTATAATTATAAATCCGTTTCCATTCTTGTTAAGCATTTATAAACGGTTATAATCGTTTATTGTTTTTATTAAAAATATTTTATTGATAAAAGCTGGTTTTTATTATTCCGGTCAAAATTACAAAAAACAAGCTGACCTGACAAAAACAAATTTTCGGGTTTGGAAAAATTGTGAGGATAGTTTCAGTTGGGAATATCGCTTTAAAATAAATCGCGTTTGAATAAGCAAGATTAATGCGGCTGTATCAATTAATCCCATATCTTTATGTTCTGAGCTGGCGGTTTATTCTTTTGCTTTTTTAAGTATTCCGTTTGCAATGTCTTCTGATATCCAGTAATCAATTTGTTTTAGTTTTTCTAATAATTGTCTTACTGATTGTATCACTCCTCTCTGTTTTGCCTTTAGTAATGTACCTAATGTCCCAGTCATTTTAATGTTCAATTTATTGGCAAGTTTTCTACCTCTTTTATCGTCAATGATTAAAATGCTTTTCTTTAACTCTAAAGCTAATGCAATAGCACTTGCTTCTCCCCAGTCAACAATCTTTTCAAATTCTTTTTGTTTGTTCTTATTTATAACCGTTTTTATTTCAATCCAGTCTGGTACAGGCTTCCCGTATTCTTCTATAACCTCTGGAGTTGTTGTAATTACTCCATAAGTCCTTTGTAGTAAGTCAAGTTCTCCAATTTTGTCAAAAAGAATAATACAACTTGTGTCAGAAATATATTTATTCATTCAGTAAATCCCTTTCAATATCTTCTAATGTTTCTCCAAATAATGATACTTCAAATTTTCCCAATTTATCCATAAATTCTCTTTTTGTCAGTCCGACCAAGTCTGCTGCTTGTCCAAGAGATAATTTGCCTTTATCATAGAGTTGAATAGCCAACATTAGAGATATATCTTTTTCGTCTATGTCTAAATAATCCGGTATTTGCAATGTTACAGTCTTCATATAATATTTTTTTCAAATATACGAAATTTTATCAATTTAGTCTGTCTTTATAAACCTCTTTCCTATAACGACAGTCTGTGCAAAAACCACCATTGATTTTTATTATTCTGGTCAAAATTACAAAAAATAAGCTAACCTGATAAAATTTTTAAAACAAGGTGAGTTTCATTTTTTCGACAAGCCAAGTCCCTACCGCACGAGCTTACCTCGACTTGGCGTGTCTAATGATGGCAAAACACAGCAAATCGAGGATGGACTTGAGAGATGGGGACTTGCTTTGTTGAATAGTTCTTGCTGATTTTTTTCAGATAGGGTAAGCTTGATTTTCGACAAGCCAAGTCCCTACCGCACGGGCTTACCTCGACTTGGCGTGTCTGATGTGCCATAGCTCTTTCGGATTTGAGCGCCGGACTGATGCGTTAGTTAATCCGAAAAAGCCCGATAAAAAAACAACAAACAATGTGGAAGCGGATTACAAATATTTCCATCCGGGATAACTCTGATGTCTATCGCACAAATCAGGATGAGCAAGGGGAATTTATCATTACGTCATTCGTTTTCGACCTGCCAGGTGAGCCCCCGTATAGACCCTAATTCAACCTGACAGGTCAGGGGGCTTCCATCCGGATGAGCAGGTTCCTTATAGGACTTTAA
>JACKQG010004505.1_pt1 | contig 16109 bp, 16 predicted proteins | sample 8237621 | NCBI WGS metagenome assembly JACKQG01 (sample SAMN15677084, study PRJNA649215) | marine metagenome | biome: marine; feature: Black Sea; material: saline water; isolation source: suspended particulate matter (SPM) from the Black Sea western gyre | collected 2013-06-09/2013-06-10 | depth... | reverse complement strand
CCAGGCTGCCCGGCCCCACGGGAGCGGGCGCGGACGTTCCGTCCGCCGCCGTGCGTCTCCCCGTCGAGCGGCTTGCCGTCGCGCCCGATCTGAGCGCGAGATTCGAGGTCTGCGAGTCGTCGCTTGGTTTCGCCGTCAGGCATTGGGGCTGGCCTCCGTGTCGATGGGCGTCATTTCGAGGTCCGCAAAGACGCCGACCGCCTCCGCCGCCGCTGAGGTGCGCGACCGGATGGCGACCCGCACGAACTTGGCGGCCTCGTGGATGCTGAGACGCCCGCTCGTCGTGAAGGACGAGTATTTGACGCCTGTGTAGGTCGTGGGACTGAGCGCGTCCTGGGAGGACTGGTAGCCGACCTCGATGGTCCCGCTCGCCCGCACCACGTCGATGTTGTTGAGTTTCGGGGTCTGGTCCGCGCCGAACCACCCGGTGTCCACGATCATCTCGAAGCCGCCGAGGACCCATGTGTCGCCGGAGACGGGGGCGGTGCCGGTCCACGACGCGACGGTGAGCGCCCCAGCGGTGTTGCTGGTGACGGTCTGGATCTCTGAGGAAGCATCAGCCGCGCGGATGAGGAGGATCTTCTGCCCCGTGGCCCCGTTCCCGGTGGTCGGGAAGGGGTTGGTGCTGTCCTCCAGGGTGGCGCTGCTGCCCCCGGTGGCGGTCCCTGAGACGCCTTGGCCGCTCACGGTGTCGTCGGTGTAGCCCGTGCGCCCCTTGGCGAGGTAGCCGCTCCGGTGGACGAAGAACAGGTCGTCGTCGCGGAACATCCCGGCGCGGATCGAGCGGTCCTCGAAGCTCCAGCCGGTCATGTTCCCCATTTGGTCCATGCGAGCCTTGGGGAGGTAGAGGCGCAGGGCGTCCCCATCGGACTCGTCGATGACGTAGAGGGACTCACCGATGACCTGGAGGCTGGCTTGCTCGGGGTCGGCAGGGAGCAGGTCGTTGACGAGCGTTCCGATGTCCACTGCCCGTCCGTCCCCGCTGATGGCGAACAGCCCCGCTCGCCCGAGGACGTAGGCCATGGACCCGTGGGAGGCGACGCACCGCGCCGTGGCCGCTCCGACGCCGCCGCCGATGGGGGAGGGCTGCTGACGGGTGGGGCGGTTCCCTCGGTAGATGACGCCGCCCCCGGTCCCGAAGACGTAGAAGGCGTCCCCCGCCTCGACGCAGGCCACGATCCGGTCGAACTCCGCCGCCGGGACATGGATGTAGTTCGAGGGCAGGTAGTTCTCGTAGTCGTTCGGGTCGGCGACATAGAGGGTCATGCTCGGCTGCCCCCAGAGGATCGGGACACCGCCCCAGGTCGCAACGCCACGGACGCGCTTGAGGGCGTGCCCCTCCTCGGGGAGCGCGGGTTCGCCGAGCGCGACGATGGCCGAGGATGACCCGTCTAGGAAGTTGCTGACCCCGACGGGCGCTTCACCGACGAGGTTGAACGGCCCCTGCCTCGCGGCCCGCTTGAGCCGATCCAGTTCCTCGTTGTCGTCGAAGTTCCGGACGGGGTAGACCGGGCTGCGGTAGAAGCGCAGGTGGGTGATGTCGGGCCACGGCGGGGTCGGCAGTCCGGTGGTGCTGACGCTGGTGAGCGCGGCGTCCCCCACGATGTCGAGGACGTCATGCGGCGTCCCGGCCCCGGCGTAGACCAAGGGGTCGGTGGCGTCGTTGAAGACATCGCTCCCCGAGAGCGTGAACATCCTGTAGTAGTAGATCATCTCTGACCACAGGTTGGACGGGACGCGGCGTAGCAGCCACTCGAAGTCGGCCTCCTTGACATACTTGCGCGAGTTCCACCCACGGAACTCCTGGAGGTGGACATCGACGGCGCTGGCCCCGGTCGGGAGGGTTCGCATCCCCCCGATGTCGGCGGCGTCGGCAGTCGAGGTAGTGACGTTCCTCGCTTGGAGGACACCACCAGCGTAGAGGCGTGAGCCGTTGAGCCACACTTCGTTGAAGGTGATGTCAGGCGTGGCGGTCGCCCCATCAGAGGTCGTGAGCCAGAACCCAAACCAGTTCCAGGTCTGCGGGTCGCTCGGGAGGGTCGGCGTCCCCGGAACGAGGGCCTGATTCGCGGCGTAGTAGTAGAGGTTGCTGCCGCTGGTGACGATGAGCGATCCATTCCCAATACGGCTCCACATGGCCTGGAAGGCGCTGCTGAACGGCGTGTCGGGGGTCGCGGTAATCATCGTGAACACGCGCCCGGCCTTGGCATCGGGGAACCAGTAGGGCGTCCCTCTGGCGGCGCTTGGGCTATTCGTGCTGTTGTTTCGGTAGAATCTCACCTCCTCGGCGCTAACGCGACACGCGAAGCGGCTTTTCTTGTCGAACGGGTCGTCGGTCGAGAACTTGTAGTCGCGGAGCAGGTCTTGGCCCATCCGCGCTTCTTCGACCGGATCGAACCATACATACTTCGTGAGCGGGATGTCGCTCGCGGGGAGAGTCCTCGCCCAGAAGCGGCATCCATACCACCGCGTCGCCTTAGCCGCCTTCACGCAAACGCCAAGACCAGCCGGAAAGCCATCCCTCCGAGTTGATCCAACGCCGATGCGATAGAGTTCTGTGCGTTGAGCATGAGGGAGGTCGGTCACGGTGGTCGCATCCAGCACCTCGTTCACATAGGCGTTGAAGTTGTCGCCGTCGAATGTGATAACGATGCTGTAGTCTGTGTCGTTAGAAAGAATGGCGGAGAAGTCCGAGAGGGTCCACCCATCGCTGACCTTATTCCCATCAGAAACGCCCACGGAAAGAACCGCATTCGTCCCATTCCCCCTTGAGCAGATGATGACCGGATCGGTGGGTCCGCTTGCCGCGTAGTTTCCCGAGTTGGCGATTGATGCGATCACGCGCTTCTCGCCGTTGACAGTCGACATATTTGTCGGCCTCAACACGACCTGAATGGTCCACGGCTCGCGCGGATCAATCTCCGCTGAAAGAGCGCTTGTGTCGAGGCCGTAGAACGAATCCCACGACGCTGAACTACTCCCATCAATCCCCCGATCAAACTTCTGCTCGCGGAAGTCGGAGGCAAGGAGCGTGGGGTCGAGGCGGCACTTGGCCTCGTAGAAGAACTCCCCGTCCTTGTAGGTATTGTCGTAGTGGCCTGCGGCGCCCCCGTTGAAGCCGTCGAGCAGGGCGAAGTAGCCGGGCGTCCCGCTGGAGTCGGCGTTGCTCTCGCCATACTTGCTCCCAGGGGTGTCCTCGCTGCCCCCGATGGCGACGGTGGACTGGCGGTAGGCTTGGGGCGGGAGGACGCGGAGGGGGCTCTCGGTCCCGTCCTGCGTCCTGTAGGAGTAGCCGTAGCACACGACGCCGTGGACCGGCCCGATGCTGCTGCTGATCTGCCCGGGCCGCGCGGTGGGCTTCGGGATGCCAAGGGGGCGAAGGCGATTTGTTTCTTCGTTAAGGATGTGCGCCCTGCCCCCACTGGCAAGGATGATCCGATCTCCGAACCGCGCCCCGGTGGCGTCGGTCCCGAGCGTCAGATCGAGCGTCCCCTTTGCGCGGGCGCTGTATTGCGGCGGGTTGTCGAGGGTCGCATCGTCGGGGTAGGCCACGATCGTCTCGGTCAGCGCGACCCCGCTGAACGCTGAGACGAACTGCCCGTCCCTGATCGGCCCATCGGTCCAGAACGGCGGGCTCCCTTCGACGCCCGAGATGTCGTCCCGTTCGAGGATGGCGATGGCGTTGGCCGTCCCACGGTTCGTCTCGAAGTCGCCGTGGACCGCCTTGAAGTTGAAGGCAAGGAGCGCCTCGTCGTCCCTGATCCAGGCCGCGCCGCTGTCGAACACGGAGATGGGCGCGACATGGTTCCACCAGAACAGGTGCTTGATCTGCCCGCGCCACCGCTGCTCCCACGTCTCGGTGCTGGTGTTGTATTGCGCCCCGATCATCATTTCGGGGACATCGCCCTCGTCGATGTTCGGCCCGTATTTGGTGGAGGGCGGCGTCCCTGTGACGCTTGCCTTTGAGAGCGTCGTGCTCGAATCGTCTCTTACGACAAGATTCACTTCTCCATCTTCGCGGCTAACGAACACGACATAGCGCGTGGCAGCGTCGAGCGCCTTTGCGCTTGTCGAGATCGCATCCCCAGCGAGCGTCCCAACCGTGGTCTTGAAGTAGTAACTGCCGCCGCTCTCGACGATCTCCAGCTTGAGGAGCGACCCGGACGGCCCGAAGGACACGACGGTCGCGGTCCCGTCGGGATACTTCATCGCGCCCTCGGGGGTGCGGACGATGACGCACATGCTCCACTCGCCGCCGCTGCTGAACTCCGTGCGCCGGGTGAAGAACTGATCGAACTCGGTGATGTAGGGGATGCGGATGTGGCCGCCGACCCCGCTGAACAGGACGCCATCGGTCGTGGAGTCGCTGATATCTACGGAAGGCAAACCGGGGCACAGGTAGGCGCGAGTGGTCCCCTTCGTCTCAGCGGTGATCCCGTAATCGTTGTCCTTCCCACCATCCGAGAGGGGGACATAGGCGATGAGGTTGGCCGAGGCCTGAGAGGCGGCGCTGAGGCGCGAGCCGGTTTCGACGTTGTTGCCCGCCCCGATGGTCACGACCGAGTTCCAGATCGAGACATCGGTGACGCTGGGGAGCGATCCCTTGGGGACGGCGTTCCCTGACGCATGAGCAGCGGCGCGAGCGGTGCGCCCAAGGATGGTCGTCTCGCCGAACATCGTGGCGGTAACGCCCTTGTCGGTGAGTGTGCCGGTGGCCTTGCTGACCCCATCGCGGTAGAGGGCGCATTCAAGGCTGTCCACCGTGAGGGTATACATGACCCCGGTGCCGGGAGCGAGGACGCCCGCCCAGGTGTCGGTCAGGGTGATCGCGCCGCCCGTGTAGGTCAGGGTCGCGAATACCGAGAAGGTGCCGCCGTTCGAGCGGTAGATGATCTCGACGCTTCCCGTTTCGCCGACGAGTCCGCCCCACCGGAACAGGGTGAAGTCGAAGGCTGCGGTGCTGTCAACGCTGACCGCGCCGGGCAGGAAGTGGAGGTTCACCGAGAAGTCGGCCCCAGTGAAGCAGGTCTTGAGCGAGGCCTGAGTCTGGTCGTCGAGCAGGACGTAGGAGCCGCGCCCGGGGTGTGCGCTGATGCCGACGCCGTAGGGCAGGGTCGTCCACATGCGCTGCGAGCCGGTGCGCCGCGCTTCGCCTTGGGAGGTCGGGTCGGTGTTGCGCCGCTCGAAGACGCTGGAGCCGCCCCCGATGAGGAAGCGATCCCTGTTGAGCGGGAGGCCGTCGATGCGGACGAGGCTCATGATCCACCTCCAGGTCCGATGCCGCCACCAGAGGGCGGGGGGCTGCCGCCGCCGCCACCGCCTCCAGGGGGTCCGACCCCGGTGGGTCCGACCTCGCTGACGGTGCGGGCGCGGGCGAAGGCTTCCATCACATCAGGCACATCCATCCCTCGCCTGAGCCAGGTGATGTTGGCGAGCCGGATGAACTCGTAGCTGCTGCCGTAGGTGCCTGCGCTCCCCGCGTGGTCGGCGTAGATCCCGTTCTGGAACAGCAGCCCTTCGAAGTCCATCTTGTCGGTCCCCTGCCCGTATTGCGACAGCACCCACTTTGCGTCCCCGCTAGCGTCGTTCACCCTGATGGTGAGGATGGCGAGGCTTGCGGAGGATGCTTGGTAGACCTCGGCGCGGTAGAGCAGGACGGGTTCATCGACGACCTGCCCTGACGCGGTGACGACGACGGACTCCGTGAACGCGGGGCGATCGAAGTCCGCGATGGCGCGTTCTCTAAGCGGCGTTTTGCTCATGGATGAGTCCTGAGATGGTTGCCGCCCGTGCGTAGATTTCGGAGATGTCGGGCTGGTCGAGTCCGCGCAGCCACGGGACATTGGCGAGCCGGATGAACAGGATCTGCCCGCCGAAGCGGCCAGCGGTCCCGGCGCTTCCCGAGGTAGAGATCGCGACGCCGTTGGGCATGTAGAGGAAGTCGTGGAACTTGAAGTATTTGGCCCCGATGCCGAAGCTGGTTTGGGTCCAGTTGTTTGGCCCGCCAGTATCACGTCCTCGAAGTTGGCAGGAGACGATGTTGTTCTGGGTATGGACGACTCCGAAGGCTCGGACGAACACGGCCTCCTGAGTGATGACCGCCGCCGACGCGGTGAACGCGGACTCGTAGGGCAACCCTCGCAGGAAGCTGCTGATGGCCCGGTTGAGTTGCGCGGTCTTCATTAGAAGCTCTTGAACATGTCGGTGCTGCTGGCTTCGCGGAAGCTTTGGAGGGCGTGGAGGCGGCCCTTCCCGGCGTCGGCGAGGATGACTTCGCTCTGGTTCGCCATGAAGCGGAGCATCTGTTCGCGGGCGAGTTCGAGCATCCCGTCGATGTGCTTCTCGGGCCAGTCGAGGGAGTCGCTGTCAGCGGAAAGCGCGGCAGGCACCTCGGTCATCTTGACGAGGAAGCGCGACAGCCCGGTGGTGGCCGGGAAGATGTTGAGGTAGGTGGCGTCGTTGCTCTTGTCGTAGGCGACGGAGAAGCCTTCGGGCGTCCCAGAGCTGACCGGGGCATGGACGGCGCTCCGTCTCCACGCAGTGAGCTGGTGGTCGATGGAGTTCCCGGACCCGAGGATGGCGACGCCGCTGACGATCCCGGCGTAGGGCAGTTTGATCGTGCGCCGGTAGATGGTGGCCTCGGCCCCGCTAATCGCCAATCCGAGTGGCGCTCCGACCCCAAGGGCGGTATTGGTCACGGTCGTCACAAGGTATCGCTTTGAGGCAATCTCCAGGATGTCGCCGTGAAAGACGTTTTTGGATAGGAATGTCTCGCCTGAGAAGGTGAAGGAGGTATCTCCTTGCGCGGCGTTGGAAGCGGTCGCTGTGAGGTTTCCCCAAGTCTCCCCGATGAAGTGAAGCTGGTTGATCGCCAGGTCTTCGGAACTGAGCGCGAGCCGGGCGATGGCCCCATTGATCGACTCAGTGAGGACGCTGGTGAGGGCGGTCGAGAGTGTGCCGAGGCTCAGACGCCGAGCCAGTCGGGTGCGGAGGTTGCTGAGAGTTTCGGCCATGGTGAAAGGCAGGGGCCCCCGTAGAGGCCCCCGCTCCTGCTAGAGGGTCATCCCCTCCATCTGTCCCGAGGTCCGGCGCGACCCGATGAAGCACCATTGCGCCAGCATCGCGAGGCGCTGGTAGAACTTCACGCGGGTTTCCGAGAGGGTCGGCATGTTCTTGCGGTGGAACAGGCCGTATTCGTCGCCGCCGATGTCGCCACCGGGCTTGACGCGCAGCCGCACGCTGTTGAAGTCGATCCCGAGGAAGGGCGTCTCCGAGGTGGTCGTGCTCGACACATCCCAGATGGTCCCCAAGGCGAGGAAGCGGCTCCAGTGGATGTCCACCCCCGCGTAAACGAGAGTGTTCATGATGCCGAGGTCGTCCTTGATGCTCGGGGCAGCGAGGATGCTGTCCGAGATCATCAGGGAGCGGATCTTCTCCCAGCACACCTGGTCGGTGAAGATGTCGGTGACGCCACCTTCGCCTTGCCGGGCGCACCCGTTGAGGAACTTCTGGATGGTGGACTTGAGCAGCAAGGTGCCTGCCGTGTCCGCCGCATCCACGATGGTCGGCTTGAACATCGTCTTCTCGGAGACATCGACGCCCGCGAAGTCCTGAACGGTGTCAGCGAACATCGCGACGGCGTTGGTGATGCCGTTCGCCGGGTCAACGAGGGTGTGGCTCCAGAAGCCGCCAGGGGTGGCCGAGGAGTTCGCCAGGTTTTCGAGCATCCCCTTGATGTTCGCCATGTAGGCGGTCTGGAAAACATCCTGGAGCGCACGAGGGGTCTTCACCAACTCCGCGAGGTCTTGCGGGAAGATGACGTTCTTGGTCCGCCCGTAATACTTGTATTCCGAGGGGGCCAGGTATTGGTAGCCCGTGGTCCCGACCGTGGTGGTGGGATCGACGGCGGCGGGATCGTATTCGACCTCGGTCTCGCCAGAGCTGATGACGGTGTTGATGTTGAACTTATCGCCACCGGCAAAGGGTTGGATCGCGTTGCGGCGGGCAGCGATCCGAAGGATTCCATCGTCAGCCTCAGTGATGAGGTTGATTTGTTCGCCGATCAGTTCACGCCAAACAGCGCTGGAAACGTTGTTGATCGTGAAGACGTTGGTGAGAGGCCAGCTATCTACGGCCACGGTGTAACTCCTCCGCCCGATGGGGCGGGGTTGTTATTCCGTCGCCTGCCTGGTTCTCTAGCCTTCTTGGATGGCTCGGAGCGACTTCAACCGGATGCGTTCGGAGAGCGGGAGTCCAGAGAGGTCGTCGGCGTCGGTAGCGCCCTTGGGCTTCACGATCTTCCCGGTGTTCCAGTCGATCGCGTAGTCCTCAGCGCCAATCACGCCGCGTCCATCCTGTCCTTGCGGCCCGGAAGGAGGTGCCTTGAGCGCCCCGGCAGCGAATGCGAGCGCACGGATCCCGGCGTCAGACATGAAGTTGTGCTTCCCGAACCCGGCCATTTGCGCTTGGTCGGTGTCGAGGAATTCCCACGCCTTCCTGATCTGGTCGTCGGTGAGTCCGGGCTGGCCGTCTGCTGTGGCGTCCTTGACCTTCTTCAAGGCCCCCACCACCTTCTGCTCCTGTTGCTGACCTGAGAGCGCACCCTTGAGGGCGTCGAGTTCCTCGCGCAGGGCGAGGATTTCAGCAGAGGACGGATTAGGTTGTGAAGGTTCGTCGCCCTCATCATCCAGATCTTCGCGGTGGCCCTTGCTCATCTCCTCTCGGAGTGCGCCCAGCTTTTGATCGAACTTGCTGAAAGCCTTGTCCAATCGCTTGCTGAACTGCTCCTCAAGTTTCTTGAGAGAGTCCGTCTGATCGTCGCCGTGGCTCTGCGGCCCATCTGAGTCAGCAGCCTTACCCGTAACGCCCTTGACGATATCCTCCGCAGAGACCGGCTTCCCCTCGGGGGGCTTGACCGGTTCTTTGGTAGTGCCTTCGTCAGGCGTCTTGGTCGGTTCTTCGGGCATGTCGGTAGTCTATTGTGTAAGTGGTAGGGTTCAACGCCGTTTAGGGCGAATCTTCCTGATTTTGGTTCTAACTGCGTTGACCCCGGGGTCCTTTCCGACCTGCTTGCCGGAGAAGGCTCTGGGGCTTTCGCTGAGTGTCCCGAGGGGGGACGTGACGCCTGAGTTGTCGTCGGGGCGGGTCATCAGGTCGTTCCGGGCGAGCTTTCGCTTGGCGTCGTCGGGGCTGTAAGCGAAGTGGTCCGGGTGATCGGGTCGGAGCGCGTGGATGCGCTTGGGCTTGTCCCAATAGATGTTGCTTTTGATGATCGCATCGGGCGCGAGTCCCCGTAAAGCCCCTTCGGTAAGGCACTTAGGGCAGTCGAAGGAGGGTGCGTTCTCGATTTCGTGGCCGCACTCCTGGCACCTGTAGGTGATCGTAAAGCTCATGGCACAATGAGTTTAGGGCGATTCTTGGCTTCGAGTTCGGCCTTCCGCTTCTGGAACGCCCGCTCGGCTAAGAAGTCGTCGAACATCAGGGGGGCGGTGATGAAGTGGCCGGGCCGGATGTAGTAGTGGATCGCGAGTTTTCCCCCACCCTCGCGGATGCGGCGGCAGAAGGACAGATCCTCGCCCATGAGTTCGTGCTTCCCGTTTTTGGGGTTGGTGATCTTCATGGGGAGAAAGGGATTTTGCCAGTCGTCGGACGGATCCCACTCGTCGCCGTCGGGGTTGAGGTGGCCGAGGTTCTTCTTGAGCTTCTTGAGATCGATGAGGACGCAGGCCATGCCGAAGCCGTTGACGGGCCAGACGGGGTTGGCCTCCAGTCGGCCCTCTCCGGGGAAGGCGTCCCAGTCCATCATGCCTTCGGGGTGGGTCCACGAGACGCACAGGCGGGTGTGGAGGTTCCTCATACAGGCGAGTCCTGAGATCGCCGTGTAGGGGCTGTTTCTCAGCCCGTCGTAGAGGGGGCGCATACTGCCGTCGCCGAGGAGCATGTCGTCGTCGAGGAAGAAGACGTAATCCGCGTCCTCCTTGATGGCCTGCTCGATGAGGATGCGCCGGGCGTTGTAGACGAGCGCCCCGGGGAGCCAATGCATCGTCGTGTTTGCGAAGGCGCTGAACTCGACGACGGCCTGGATGACGCTGGTGGCTGACTGGTGGTAGGGCCGCCCGCTGCCGGTGGGGACGCAGACGACGATCCGGGGCTTGCGCGTTTCAGTCATCGTGTTCGATGTCCTCGTGGATCAGCATCACCTCGACGCGCTTGACCATCCAGAGGAGGTCAACGGGGCTGCCCTTGCGGAGGATGTTGAAGCCTTCGTTCTTTTGCCTCTCCTCGGCGTTGATGTGGAGCAGGCAGGCGTTGACGCTTCTGGCGAGGATCTCGTCGCAGAGTTCTTCGGTGGTGAGGTGGAGCAGTTCCGGGTTCGCCTCTTTCATCAATTCACTCGTTCCATTCTTCGGGAAAGAAGTCTGGGCATACGCTGTAGGAGTTTATCCTTTCCTCGATGACTCCGATTTCGAACCGGATCACGCGTGTCGGCTTTCCGCCCATGGTTACGAGAATCGTGTCGCGGTCATACAGGTCCGGGGTGAAGCCGTGTTTGATTAGAACCCTTGCGAATTCCAGATGGAGATCCGCTAGCAGAACTCTTTTCTGCTCATAGTTCATCACTGAGGGATGACAGCACCGAGTCCACCGAGAGCCTGCGCGTCCATGTTTTGTCCGCCGATGCTGGCGGCGCTCCTGCTTGCTCGCGGGGGTCGCGCGGCGTTGGCGAGTTGCTGGTGCTGGCGGCGGGCGAGGGTCAGATCCTGGATGAGGAGATCGTCCCCGCTCCCGTTCTTGCTGACTTCCTCGGCGAGCATCATGTCGTAGAAGGCCATGAAGGCAGCATGGTTCTCGCCGGGTCGCGCGTCAAGGGTGCCGCGCCCGAGTTTCCAGTTCGCCAGCTTCCAGAGCGGGTTCTGGTCGGTGGAGGGCATCGGGACGCCCTTGGCCTGCGCCTTGAGTCCGAGGGTCCGCAGGAAATACTTGAAGGCGTCGGAGGTGAGCGGCCCAACGGAGCCTTGGCTTTCGACCTGGAGGGCGGTCTGGAGGTAGGTGCCAGCGGCCTGGGGGTCGCCGCGCCGGGCGAGGTGGCCCAACTCGACGACATCCACGCGGAGGGAGAACTGCGCGTCGGCGGTGTTGGGGACGCTGATCTCCTTGGGCAGCCCCTTCTCGGGGATCACGATGGAGTCGCCATAGACCTCGTTCTGGTCAGCCATGACGATCTTGCCGAGGGTGGAGATGGCCTCGGCGATGGACTCGCGGCGGGGGACATTCCGGAGGTCTGCGCCCTGCTCGACGGCGGCGGTGGTGGTGGCGGCGTGGACTTCGCCGGGGAACGCGCCCCGCCGGGTGTCGCTGAGGCCGCTGATCTCGTTGAACTCCTGCTTCAACAGGAGGAAGGCCTGCATCAGGTCGCCCATGATGCTGATGCGCTCGACGGGTCGCAGTTTGTGGCTGACGCCCGTGTCCACATCCCCGGCGCTGTTGAGGAAGCCGCCGCCCTTGACGGGGATGAACAGTTCGTTGACGCCGTTGATGGTCTTCTCGATGGCCTTCTCCAGGTCCACGGAGCCAGCGTCGTAGAGGTTGATGTGGTTCGCTTGCCGCGCCTCGCGCTCGATCTTCTGAAGCACGACGGTCATCACCTGGAGGATGGGCATCCACTGGACGACTTCGCCGTTGGGGACGTCCTCTTGGGGTGCGGGCTGCGCGAACTTGAGGAAGGCGAGCGGGCTACAGGGGATGTCCTCGGTGGCGATGAGCATCCCGGGATCGTTCTCCAGCGAGGTGTCGTCGGTCCGCTTGGCGGCGGTCCCGCCCGCCGTGACTCGCTTCCCGTAGACAAACATTTTGTCCTTCTCGCCGCCGAAGTCCTTGGAGTAGATCTCGGTGATGAGGATCTTGTCCCAGGGGTGGATGTCGGCGACGCCCTCGATGGTGTCCAGATCCCACGATTGGGGGAGGCTGGAGAACTGGCGGGTGAGTCGGGACCATTCGTAGCGGTGGTCGAAGGGTTCCCATCCGCAGGCGGAGGGATCGACGGCTTGGAAGGTGGTCCGCTCGAACTTCTTTTTGGACTTGTCCACGACGCGCTTGACGGCGGACCATCGGTCGAACAGAGCGAGTCCGATGGCTCGTTGGATGGCGCGGTCGGCGTTCGAGTTGGCGAAGACCCACTCTAGGAAGTCGGTTTGGTCCTCGGCGAGTTCGATGGCGCGGTCGCTGAGCGGCTCGCACCGGAGGCTCGGGACGGCGGGCATCAGGGCGGCGACGAGGCTCTGGATGCTGCTGTAGAGGAGGTTGGCGTTGGTCGCGGGGACGACGCCGCGCAGGCTGGTGATCTGCGTCTCTCCGGTGGCGGCGCTCCACCACGCGGGGGGCGCGTTGTAGTTCGGGTCGCGCCCGCTGTAGAGGTTGCGGATCATGTCCCGCTGGGACTCGATCTCGTAGTTGAGGTGGCGCTGGGAGCGCGAGAACGACTCCCGGAGGGCTGTATCGAAGCCGGAGGAGTCGTTCATGGCTTACTTCTCGTTCTTCTTGAGGTAGACAGCGACGCTAACGGTGCCAGTCGTGGCCTGCGCCATCTGGATGGCTCGCGGGAGTCGGTAGATCCATCCCATCCTGTTGACTCCTGGATTGACGACGTTCTCGACGGCAGCGACGAACAAGTCGAAGTCACTGACCTGGATGGATCCTTTCCACCTCACATCGGCAGATCCGCTCGCGAGCCCGGTGACCTGAGCGTATGCGTAGTCGTAACCGGAGCAGTTGATCTCGGTTGTCGTATCGTTCAGGGTCAGGTTGTCGAACTGAAGCGCGATGTAATCCGGTCCAATCGTTGTGGAAGAAGCGGCGATTTCAGCCATGGTTTACAGCCCCCACTTCTGGGTGGGGGATCCCCCTTGCGTTGCCTTGATGTAGTCGAGTTCGGCGGCCAGGGTTCCTGGGTTGGGCCGGACCGTCGGTTTGGGGAGCGGATCTCCCTCCCTGGGTAGCATACTAATGAGGGCGGCTGAATCCACTAAATCGTCGCGGTCGCGTGGGTTGTATTCGAGGAGGGACTTGTAGAACAGGTCGTGGTGCTTCATGTCCTTGGTGAGGACGAATCGGCCCTCCCCGATGGCGGCGCTGAGTCCCATGGAGCGGAAGTCCTTGCCCTTCCCGGCGGCGATGCCCCGGACGGGGGCGACCTTGACGCCGTGGGGGAGCTCCTCGTAGAACCACGGCCCCACGGAGTCCTGATAGGCGGCTCCTTCGACGAGGAAGCCCCGGAGCAGGCCGTGCCTGGGGTCGCCGCGCCGATTTGCGATTTCCCTCATTGCGTTGAGCAGCCCCGCCGTCCCGCCTTCGATGTCGTGCGCCTCAACGGCCACGAAGATGTTGGTCTGCGGGGGGAAGTGGTCGAGGTTCAGGTCGGTGGCTCGGAGGACGCGAACGATCGTGATGCCGGAATGGTCGTGGTGCCGCTCGGGCTTGTAGGCCGGGTCCACCAGGGCCACCTCGTAGCCCTCTAACTCCTTGAGCCTAAAGGCGTTAAGCCCGTAGCGGTAGCTCGCGTTGAGCAGGTCGCGGGTGAAGGTCGGATAGTCGCCGGAGATCGGGTCGCAGTAATACCAGGCGTGGCGGCGGTGGAGGGGAAGGAACTTCTCTGAGCCGAAGGTCTCCAGTTCCTCCATCTGGGAGGCGGTCATAATGTTGGGATCGAGGGGCCAGCCGGTCCATCCCTTCGCCTCGTTGACCCGTTCGGCGCGGAACTGATCGGGGCGGTCGGGCCGCGCCTCCCCGCCCCAGAAATGCCGCCTAAAGGTGGGCAGTCGGAGCGTTTCCTTGACGTAGCACGCGAAGTCCCCGAGTTCCCAGGGCGTCCCGATGTTCCAGATCGGGCAGTTCATGTCCTTCGCGAGCGGGGTCAGCGTCCCGTAGGACTCGATCACCTTCTCGCGCTGGAGCTGGGAGGTGCTGTTCTGCTCGTTGCTCAGGTCGTCCGTGATGATGATGGTCGGGTGCCGCCCCGCCGCGCTCGACCCGATCCCGAGAGCGAAAATGCTCCGATCAGGGTTGTTCCCCGACCGCCCCACGATGTCCAGCCCCTTCTGCATCGAGTAGTTCTTGACCTTCATCCAGGGGAAGGCGCTCGCGAACGGCACCCGCGCCCCGTTCGGGAACTTGATGTCCCCCCGAAGCTTCGTCTCGATCTGCTTGATGAAGTCCTGGACGAGGTTAAGTGCCGCGCTCATAAGGAGGATACGAGCGCTGGGATCCCGCATCAGCAGCCAGATCGGAAGCCCGATGCTGAAACCCGTGCTCTTGTAGTGGCCGCGCGGGAACTCGATCCAGCACCGCTTCTTCGGAAGCATGAACTTGAACGCCGCCCCGTGAAGCTCCTCCGTCATCCCCTCGTAGCCCATCGCGTGCATGAGCTTCACCGGATCCCGGTAGAGCGGGAGGCGCGGATCGTCAGGACTTAGGCGCACTAGTCCCCGGCTGAGTCCCCGCCCCCGCCACCGCCTCCATCCCCGGCGGCAGCGCCCCTATCTGCTCCTTGTGAAGCAACCTGATCGCCTCCTGCGTCGCAAGCACCATGAACGCCCCATCCGGGCCGTCCGGCGTGCGCGGCACAGTGTTCAACATGTGAACATACTCGATCAGCAACTGAATCTGAGCGTCGCTCTTTGCCATGCCTCGGAGTATAGCCAAATCCCTATGAAGCGGAGTAGGACGAAATTGCCCCCGACATCAACATGGGGGGTAAACCGATACATCGACTCCCGGCTATATTAAAATCCGGGGAGTCCCAAAATCGCCACAAGCCATTAACAGCAAAGCACCTCCGGGGGGTCAGCCACAGATTCGCCCTCTTGACACGCTTTTTCCCGCCGCTACCGTCTTCCTACCTCTTCTCCTCCTCCCCTATGCCGCGCAAATGTGAGGACGGGCGGTGGGACTCTTACGCGCCCCACACCTCGCGGCCCCTCGGCTGCCACACTCTTCCCACGACCGAAGGCCAGAAGGACGCCTCCAACCAAACCGCTTGCTGGGGGCGGGGCGCCCGGCGGCGGGGGTCGCCCCCCGGGGGATGCGTGCGCCGTTGCCCCTCGCCCGAGCCGGTCCGCGCCTCTGCCTCCCCTGCCCGGCCCGCTGCCCCGCTGAGGCGAGGCCGTCCGCCCGGTGCCGCTGCCCGCCGTCGAGCCGTGCCGCCGCTGCCCCAGGTCGAGCGCTGCCCCGGTCCCAGCCGCCGCCGGTCCTGCCTGTGCCGCCCGCTCCCCAGCTCCCCGGGTCCGATAGCGCCCCAGCCCCGCCCGTGCCCCCGCGCGAGCTGGTGCGCCGGGGCCGGTCCAAGCGCCTCGGCCCTAGGTGCGAAATATTCCCCATAACGGCGGACGGTGGCTGCGGAGGAGGAACGGGGAGGATGATTCCCCCTCCTCGCCCGCAGTTCAGCCCCTCAGCTCTGGCCCGCTCGCTCCTTGGTGGCGCGGGTCGGTGGTGGTCGGCCCAGGGGAACCTTCAGAAGTGGCAAGAAAAAGGGAAGGTTCCCCTGCTGGTGGCCGATAGAAGTGCTAGGATGACCTGGTGGCCGATGGCAACCCGCCGATGGCCGAGCCTGGAGGAAAGACCGATGCCCAAGCCCCTCTCTCTGACCCACAACGAGCGCCTAGTGCTAGAGGCGCTCCACGCGAATACGATTGGCGAAACGGGTGGAGACTTCGGATTCTCGGAGGGCGCCTTCAAGAGCCTCAAGGGGATGACGCCGCAAGCCTTCGCCGGAACCTTCAGTAGCCTAGCCGCGAAGGGCGCCTTCGACTACTACACCGATATTGACTTCAATGGGAAGCAGCTTGGGTCGACCGAATTCGCTCTTTCCCCCGATGCGAAGGTGACTCTCGAAGTCTCCCGATGACCCGCCCGGCCCCGCTCAGCCCCGGTGTCCGGGGTGGACGCGTGGCTCGGGGCAGGGGGAGGCGCGGGAATCCCTGGCGCCGATGGCCGAAGCTGGAGGAAAGCAGAAGACGGCCCCCGAAACCGCGCCCACCTCCCGTGGCGCCTCTGGCCCGCATCCAGCCGTCGCTTACCTCGACCCCCGCCCGCCCCCCGCCGCGCCCTTCGCCGCC
>JACKQG010004504.1_pt1 | contig 16110 bp, 17 predicted proteins | sample 8237621 | NCBI WGS metagenome assembly JACKQG01 (sample SAMN15677084, study PRJNA649215) | marine metagenome | biome: marine; feature: Black Sea; material: saline water; isolation source: suspended particulate matter (SPM) from the Black Sea western gyre | collected 2013-06-09/2013-06-10 | depth... | reverse complement strand
TCCATGACCCAATATACTATATGTTGTGGTCGGTGGAGTCAAGTGCATACCCCCAATCCATATTTTGTTATTCGGTTCGATATCGTCATAAACCAACATTTTCTTTGATCCAACGATGGTCATCTTACGAACTTTGTTGGGATCAAGCCAGGAACTCTGGATAAAGGCAATCATTTTATTGTCAAAAACCATAGTTAATGTGGCCACATCCTGAATATCAGGGTTGATATGCGAAGTGCCGATAGTAGTAATAAACTCGGGCTCTTTGCCAATCAAATAAAGAATTATGGAAATGTCATGGGGGGCCAGATCCCATACCACATTGATATCCGGCTGGAAAAGGCCTAAATTCAATCGCTGAGAATTAATATAGTATATATCACCCAATTCCCCTGAATCGATTATCTCCTTAACTTTTATAACGGCAGGATGATACTCAAACGTATGGCCCACCATTAAACAGACGCCTTGTTTCTCGGAAGTCTCTATCATTGCTTGAGCATCAGCAGCAGAGGAAGCCATGGGTTTCTCTACAAGGACGTGTTTACCCTGCTCCATGGCCTCAATTGCAAACTTTTTGTGGGTGAACACAGGTGTTGCAATTGCAACAGCATCTATTTCCGGGCTGTTAACGATATCCCTGTAATCCGTTGAGGTCTTTATTGCCGGATAGAGAGACTCTATATGCTTTAATCGATTTTCATCCAGATCAGCGGCCATCACCATTTCAGAAGAACCAATTTGAGCAAAATTTCTTATTAAATTTGGTCCCCAATAACCACAGCCTATTACGCCGACTCTGATCATAATTTAGCCTCCATGTGATCTTTTTTATCCCAAAAGGTGCTGAAACACAAAAGATCTAATTTCGCGATCGTTACAGCCGCTAATAGGCTTTGTCGAACAAGACTACAAAAGGTGTTTTTAGCAAAATTATTATATCTTTTTCAAAACTCCAATTCTGAAGATATGAAATATCCAGACGGACCATTTCATCAAATGTAATGCGGTTGCGGCCTGATACCTGCCACAGACCGGTAATTCCCGGGAGAGCATCAAAGCGGGCTTTATGCCAGGGCTTATATTGCTCCATTTCATATTGCAGACAGGGCCTGGGCCCCACCAGACTCATATCTCCATTCAGAACATTGAATAGCTGAGGCAGCTCGTCTATTGAATATTTTCTGATAAATTTACCGATATGCGGGATGATGCGCGGATCATTTGTGAGCTTGTGAACCTCTATATTGCCATCTTTTATTGCAGACTCTTTTCCGTTATTAATCCAGTTTTTAACATACTCCTCATGAATGCTTTCATCCGTGTTGTGATGCATGGACCTGAATTTATAAAATTGAAATGGCTGCTTATTATAGCCAAAGCGCTCCTGGGTAAAAAATACAGGTCCCGGCGACATGATCTTTATCAACAAGGCGGTAAATACCAATATAGGGGATAAAATAATAAGCGAAAATAACGAAGCGAAAATATCAAATCCCCTTTTCAGCAAATAATTAAAACCTGTCAAATTATTGCCTTTTATACCTACAAGCGGAACTCCGTCCAGAACATCGATTGTAATATCCTGCAACATGACCTGGAACAGTTTGGGGACAAATCTATATTTGATATCCCTTTCAGAACATATATGCATGATTTTTTGGTACAATTCTTGAGATGCTGAAGGAAAGGCTATTATCACCTCGTTAATTGGGTTGCGGTCAAGGACTTTTCCCAGGTCAGATATCTTACCCTGGCAGGGGACATGATAATAATAAGTGTGCTGTAAGGATTCATCGTCGTCTAAAAAACCAACCACTCTATATTCGCTGGTGTTGAGACAGAGCTCGGTTATTATTTTTTTTCCTACTTCTCCGCATCCGATTACTAATACCTGTTGTTGCCATTTTATCGATTTCAGGATGTTTTGCAGGAATAAGTGTAAAACCATCCTTGAAAAATAAGTTGAAAATATTAGGATGGTTATAAAAACTGCTGTTGCAATTCGAGAAAAACTAAACCCTCGATAAAAGAAAGATATCGCCAATAATAATGACATCCCTGTTAAGCCGGCCTTTAATATTTGCATAAGCTCCATTCCGATCCCGAATTTAAGCTTATAAAGTTCAAAGTACCAAAGCGATAGAACCCATACTACAACAATATAAGGTAGTATGCTTATGTAATCTTGTGAAATTGAAGGGAATTGGTTAAAATGCCTAATCCAGTAAGCAATAGCAAACGAGGATGTGCATACGAATATATCGAGCACAAAGAGGCAATATGAATAATGCTTATGCGATCTGCCTATTTTCATAAAATCTAAGCTCTTTGCCTTAACAAAACAGCCGGGTTGCCGACTACTATTGTATTGTCAGGCACATCCTTGGTTACCACTGCGCCGGCGCCTACCAAGACTCCTGCGCCAATCGTAATTCCTGACAAGATGGTCGCATTAGAGCCGACAGAAGCACCTTTTTTTACCAGGGTAGGGATGCATTGCCAGTCATCATCTCTCTGCAATGTTCCGTCGACATTAACGGCCCGTGGATCAGGATCATTGATGAACATGACCCCGTGTCCGATAAAAACTTCGTCTTCAATGGTTACACCTTCGCATATGAACGTATGGGATGATATCTTACAATGCTTTCCGATTTTCGCATTTTTTTGAATCTCCACAAAGGCGCCGATTTGAGTGTCATCCCCGATTTCACAGCCATAGGCGTTGACAAAGTTGTATATCTTGACGTTTTTGCCCAGTTTCACGTCAGGTGCGATAACATTCAGACCATCTTTCATAATAACCGCCTTATTTTATTTGCAAAATTCTTTTATTTTATCGCATATATAGCGTATCTGCGCTTCGGCCAGTTCGGGATACATGGGTAGGGACAGGATCCTTTTAGCCGCTGTTTCAGCAACAGGGAAATCTCCCTCTTTATAGCCGAGGAAGGCATAGGCCGGCTGCATGTGGAGCGGAACGGGATAATGCAGGCCGGTTGATATGCCGTTCGCTTCCAGATAGGCTTTTAAATCATCTCTTTTATCACACTGGATTACATAAAGGTGATAGACACAGTAGGTCTCGTCCAGCTCCTGAGGAGTTTCAATACCTTCCACATCCTCTAATAGCTCGCTGTAAAGCTCGGCATTGGCGCGTCTTTTTTCGGTCCATTCGGTCAGGTATTTTGATTTGGTTGCCAAGACTGCTCCCTGAAAGGCTTCCATTCTGTAGTTGTGTCCTATAACCTGGTGATGGTAGCGTTCAATTTCACCATGCTGTCGAATCATTTTGGCCCGCTGATAAAGCTTTTCGTCATTGGTAATCAGCGCTCCGGCTTCACCATAGGCCCCAAGATTTTTCCCCGGATAAAAACTGAAGGCGCCGAATTTGCCAAAGCCGCCGACTGATTTTTCTTGATATCTTCCCAGATGGGCCTGGCAGCAATCTTCCACCACCTCGATGCCGTATTCGTTAGCCAAGGCCATAATTTCTGCCATATTAGCCGGTTGGCCGTATAAATGGACAGGAATGATGGCTTTCAGCAAACCCCTCTGCTCTTCTTCAACTTCTGTTCTTTTTAACTTCAGCTTCTCAGTATCAAGATTATAGAATTTGTCACAATCCACGAACACCGGTTCCCCACCGCAAAGGCTTACTGCCTCGGCAGTTGCTATAAAGGTATTTACCGGAACAATGACTTTATCACCAGGCCCAATCCCAAGAGCCAAAAGGGCCACATGAAGCGCGTCGGTTCCGCTGGATACCCCTATGCAGTATTTAGCCCCCTGAAGTTCGGTAAAACGCTCCTCAAATTCCTCCACATGTTTCCCCAGGATAAAACCGGTATTGGCAATAATATCTGTAATCTTGTCATCAATTTCATTATAGACTTGGTGATGCTGCGCCTTAAGATCAAGAAAAGGAACGCTTGTTGCTGAATCAAATTCTCCGCCATTCCATTTTTCTAAAAATTCAGTTGGGGTTAAGGTCGGAACCTTGCTGTCTTTGAAGTCATCAGTGTTTCGCGTAATAATATAATCCATCCCCATTTCTCCAGCGCTTGCCATCTGGATACCATCCTCAAAATCCGGAGTATTGATAGCCAAAGCGCTTGTAAATACGGATCTACGGAACGGTATGATTGAAAAAGTTTGTTGTATGAATTTCAAAAAGTTCCGGGCCTTTTCCTTATGGCCAAGCCTTGAGAGGATATGTTCGAGATTGTTAAGCGAAATGGCCGAAATCCAAAGATTCCCTTCGTCCCATTCAATAATATCATTGATGAGTTTCAAACTGTCCGGAAATTGATCTGCCCTGACGGCTACATCAATTAGAACATTTGTATCAATAAAGACTTTCAAGAATTTCTCCTTTTTCCAAATATTTCTCCATTCTTGCCATTCCTATTACTTCTCTGTCTGAATACTGCAAATATTTTTTATTTATGTCTTTTGAAATGCCGATTACTTTTTTCAATTGTGGAATTATTTTTGTCTTCAGTTTTGGGTATTTTGCATTCATAGATTCCTCTATATCTTGAATAACCTCATCAACAGTCTTCACACCCCCCTTCTGGTTCCTTAGGGGACGCATAACTATTTCACATTCTGTAGGCCGATCAATATTTTCCAGAAGATGGCTCGGCACTTTTATTGTCCCATCCCTGCCTACATTTGTTCTGAATTTTGATGTCTCCATTTTTCACTCCTAATTTGATAAGTTTTCTAATCTTCTGTTTTTCTCACCTTCCCACCCTCTACACTTCTCCTCTTCTTCCTCTACCTTCATACCTAATCCGTGTAATCTGCGAAATCTGCGGATCTCAATCCCCTAATCCCTTATATTATATATTTACCCTCAATCGCTTTGATCAATTCATCTTTTGTGTCATTTATATCATTGCCTGCCACTATCCCTACATACCGAAAATCATCCAGGCTAACGTTATCGTCAGGGTATTTCATCTTGTATTCCTTTAGTGCTGACAGCATTCTTTCTTTATCCACTTCTCCATCAGATTGGCCATACTGCGTATCTTCATCCAATTTTAACACAACTTTGATTTCTTCAATATTTCCTATCCTTTCAGAAACACCACGCGGCAGAGAAAGGTATTTGCCATCCAATATTTTGCTCTTAAATTCAATAATCTCCATACTTACCCCCCCTTTTTTTTGTTAACATTCTTTCTCCTTTGCTCATAAGATCAACAGCTTAATTAATAGCTCATCAGCTTTTGTAATCTGCGTTAATCTGTGCCTGTCGAAGCGTTAGCGAAGATCCCGCTATCGGGGCCCTGTGAAATGCGTAGCCTATTTCTCTGGGGCGAAAGCCCTGCCCAGTGGAATTCACTTGTGACAGCGGAGCGTATTTCTCTGGGGTGCGGGATAATCAGAATTTTTCCATTTTTGCCATGCTGGTAATTTCTTTGTCTGAAAATTTCCGCCATTTAGCAGTCATATTCGCAGATATACCGGCAATCGCTTTTAATTTGCTGTTTATTTTAAGATTAAGATTCGGGTATTTTTTATTCATATTCGCTGCCGTTCTTTCTAAAACCTGATCGATGCTTTCCACCGATTGCTCTGGGAAAGATACCGCCCTGACAATAACTTCTACCTCTGTATCCCTGTTGATCTTTTTCAGGACATCATCGGGCAGAAAAATCTCATTCCCCTGAATTTTTGTTGTGTATTTAATGGGTTCCATACCTGTGGTAACCTCCTTATAGTGTTATCATCTCTTTGTTGTTTCTTTAAGTTGCTTCATTTGAATATATAAATCATTATACATTTTCGCGATATTGGCCCAATTATGTTTTTCACGAACAACCTCTTTGGCCTTCCCTCCAATGTTTATGGCCTCCTCATAGTTCGCAAGTACTTGTTTGATCACACCTGCCAGTGACTCGCTGTCCGAAACTTTAAAGGCATAGCCCAGCCCGTCGGCAACGGCTTTGTTTTCAGGAATGTCGCTATACACTGTTGGTGTGCCGAACGAGAGCCCTTCCAGTAGGGCCATGGACATCGCCTCATATTCAGACGGGAATACAAAAATCCCGGCATGGGCATACAGTGAGAACAACTCATCACCGGTTAGAAATCCAAGGAACCGCACCCCCTCCGGCGCACTGTTACGTAAGCTATCGTGATAGGTTAAGTCACTGCCACTCCCTCCGCCTGCGATAACCAGTGGAAACTCTGTTTTCAACTTCCCATAAGCCTCCAGTAGCGTATGAAGGCCCTTGGTCCGCTCTATCCGCCCTGCCGAGCAAAACAGGAAGCGTCCAGCAGTGAGACTCCATTTTTGCAATATTTTTACATTGGGAGCACGCCTACGCTTGACACCGTTTGGAATATAATGAACCGGTTTTTTATATTTGGACCGGTAAAGTTCGGCCAGAGGTTTTGAAACAGACGTGACAACGTTAGGCAGGTAGATGAAAAAACGCTCAGCAATTTTTGATGCGGTCTTTGCAGCAGCACCCCACTTTTCACGAATATAAGCCTGCCCATGAGACGAGGCCACTACACCGTATTTAGATTTTGGAAGCCAGGCCAATAGGCATGGGTCGGTACTATGTATATGTATAAGGTCATATGACTCTCTTCTGGTGTCCAGCGATGCGTTCCACATATGCGTAATCATCTGGAGGTTCTTACCACCCTTTCCAACAACGGTCTTGACACGAGCACCATGATATTCCTTTTGATCCTCGGAGTATGAGCTGTACGCATAAACCGTTATCTCATGGCCCAATGCGCTAAGATGCGGCAAAAGTGAATCAACAACCACCTCGACGCCATGTCGCCCGGGAACACCTTTTGTACCAAGGATGGCAATCTTTAAATTCATATTATTCGTTAATCCCGGCATGTTTACTGTTTCGGTTAGTCCCGTGGTCTGTGTGTGTCCGTGGCAAAAAAATCAAAGCTGCAAATCGCGCCCCTGAATAGCCCTGAGTTTATTAGACGCCACCCATTTAATAGGTGCGAGAGGATTTTTCCGCATGGCCGGCACTGCGGTACCGGTCATCCAACAATTCTGTTGACAGTTCTTCACTGTCGCTCTTACTTTTTCCGCCTCGCCGGATTTCCAAATATCTTCAAACGAATGGATCTTCAGGTCACCCATGACGAGAGGCTTCTCCGAGCCGTTACACGCCAATATCTGACCCCACGGATCCAAAAAGAATGTGTCTGTAGCTGCACCACAAGGTATGGGCCGCGTTTTTCCTTGCACATGCCGCAACAGTCCCAAATTCAGATAAGCCCTGAACCAGTCTTTGACCCGCTTTTTAAAATTTTTTCTCGATGAGCATAACAGGGCCTGCATAAAACCCAACATCTTTTCTTCCACTTCCGAAATATTCTCAATCCTGTTGTCGTCTTTATGAAAATAGAATGAATTGTGTACCACGGCATTGGCAAATTCGATATCCATGGTGCTTACCAATTGGTACAAGTCTATCAAATCATGACAGTTTTCTCCGGAAATGGTCATGGCAAAACCGATATCCTTTATACCCAGATTCCGCAGGCGAAGAATGGTACGCATGGCGCGGTCAAATCCGTTCTCGATGCCCCGAAGCCTGTCATTCAATGCCGGAAGTCCTTCAACGCTGACCCGGATGGTAATGTTCGGGAATTTCTTGGCAATTTCCTCAATTCTGTCATAGAAATAACCATTGGTGCTGATTTCAAGCCGATCTGTTTTTTTGTCTAAAATCCTTACAATATCAGCAATATCTTTTCTCAACATCGGCTCTCCGCCGGTGATGTTAAGCCGTTTCATCCCCGCCGGTATCTTTTCCAGGATTTCAGGATTGAATTCCTCTGATGCCTTGCTCGGGTGCTGCCACGTATTGCACATCCCGCATCTGGCATTACAGCGATAGGTTGTTATGACTGCGCATTCCATTTATATCTCACCCTTATCTTTAGATTCCAAAGATTCAACTGGTTTATTTAAGAATATTCAGCTATGCCTTCCGGCATATGATGCACCAGCCCCGTGTGAGTAACAAGTCTCGTGGATATTCTTTTAGTTCACTCTCTATCTCCGGTGTCAGAAATTGTTCCCCTTCAAACCCACCAGGATCATGGTTAATGTCTCTTCCTTCAAAGAGCAACACATCCAGATGTTTTGAAAAGGCCTTTAGGTATTCTTCCGGCAGCAAGCGATTCAGGGGTACCCAACTGGGGTATTTGTTCGCGCGGAGGTGATCCCAAGGCGGAACTTTTTGGGATGGCTGTTCATCAGGAAAAGCCCACTCCAAGTTGTGCCCACCGGACAGGGAGTAGAAGTTGTGAATAATGCCATAGAAGTACCCCCCCCGCAATAGACGATATATTTCATCAGCAAAATTAGACACATTGTCCACATGCTCAATGACTGCATTTGTGGAAATCAAATCATACTGCCCAGAAGGAAGGGGGTACGAACCGGATTCGGGATCTGCGACCACAAAATCTATTTCGGGAATAAATTTTCGTAATGGCAGGCCTGCGCTCGCTTCTAAGGCTTTATAATATGCACCATCGAAGAAAAGCCGCCTCAATATAGACTTGCAGGCCCGCTTCACGCCATTATGTTTGAACATTTTAAAGAAACTTAAAAGGAAGGCACTTGGTTTTACATAATTCAAATCGATGGCAGTTACTTGAGCGCCAGATGCAGCACACTGAAGCGCAAAAGGAAACCGCTGCCCACAGCCGAGATCCAGAACTGTCTTTTTATTGAGACAGGGAAATCCCCAAGCGTCTAATTTCTTTACCGCTTTTTCAAAAACATTGAATCGGTCATGTGCAGCGAAATCCTTTCCGTGTTTCTGATGGTAATTCACTAATTCGGATAGTTCTCTAAATAACTTGCGCATCAACCATGTCCTCCATTATTTTTACCCGAGTCATTTTTCCGTGCCAGTTTCTGAAATAACTCTTCCAAACTCGAAAGATGCTTTTTAGCTGAATATTTATTTAAAGCCAAATTTCTTGCAGTTTTTCCCATGCCGAGCATTTTATCGGGATTGTCGAGACTCTTCTCCAAGTATTTCGCAAGTTCCATAGGGTTATTAGGCTGGAAGAGAAAGCCTGTTTCGCCGTGACTTACACAAACGCTTAGGCTTCCAATATCAGAGGCAATCACAGGCGTTCCGCAGGCATAGCTTTCAAGAATCGTATTCGGAAGATTCTCATACCAAAGCGAGGGTACAACGGAGAAAAGTGCGCCAGCAAGCAGGGTAGAGAGATCCTCTGTGCTTAAATTGCCCATGAAATGAACATAGTCATTTAGTCCCAGACTCTTGCACCTGCTTTTGAGTTGCTCTAAAAACCTGCTTTCACCAAAACCCGCCAACTTTAATTGAAAGCCCAGGTCAGGGCGTTTGTTCCTCAGTAAGGAAAAGGCCCTGAACAATACCTCAATTCCTTTGATGGGCTCAAGCCTTCCGGAAAATACAAAGTAGTTTGATTTTGAAAAATCTGGAGTTGGATGGAAAACCGTTTCATCCACAAATGTTGGGATACATACCAATCGGCTTTTTGAATAACCTGCGTTTAACATCATTTCATACATAAATTCATTGGTTACGACAAACTTATCGATCAGATCAAAAAAGCCCATTCCACGATGGTACCAGGTAGCCAAAGCGTTCAGCAGTGAAGCAACTGTACTTTTTTGCACACAACTGTATTTCATGCTGGGATAAAGTTTGCCTTGAGCGCACAGTTCGCAAGGAGATCCGTCTCGGATGCAATGCGCTTGGGGACACAGCATGGCGTAATCCGAAAGCCGTACGACAATCGGTATACCTGCCTTTTTCAAACCAACCAGGAGTGACGGTGAAAGTTTCCGCAAATAATGGAGGACATAAGCAATTTGCGGCTTGGTTTTTTTTGCCAATTTCGTTACTGCGATTTCTACGTCTCGAGCATAAAATAGTCTTGAAATAGTTCGAATTGTTGTCTGAGGAGACATTCGCTGCTGCCTAAAAAAGACTTCGTCACGCCCTCCTAATGGCTCAACAAAATATGGAGCATACGGGGTTGAGCGATTTCTTGTGTAATGGATAGAAAAAGGGACAATCTCATTGCCTTGTTCTCTCAATGCATCAATGACATTGAACATATATCGTTCAGGCCCCCCTGAGATGAAATAGCGGTAGTTAGCAATAAGTATTTTCATTTAAAAGACTGGTTGAACCCGATCTCAATCTAGAATTTTTCGATAAACATTTTCAAGTTGATCTATATTGGATTCGATAGAAAATTCAGTCGACCTTTCAAAGGCTAATGCGCCATAATGGATCATTTCAGATTTATTGTTCATTAAAAACTCTATTTCCATTGCAAGTTTCTTATAATTGCCCTTTTCAAAATAAAGTCCATACTTTCCATTTTCAATTATTTCCATAAATGGGGGTATTTCAGAGACTATTACTGGTAAACCGCTTGCCATTGCCTCAACAAGGGCAAGACCAAAAGTCTCAGAATGAGAAGAAGCCACATATATATCCAGTTGCGAAAGCAGTTCTAGTATATTTCTTTGAACCCCTGAGAATTTTACATAGCTGCCAATCTCATTTTCTAATATATAATTCAAAACATCATCTTTACACACAGGATCGAGTACTCCGCCAAAGAACAGCAATTCCACATTTTTATATCCTGCCTTTATTAACCGATGAACCGCCCCTAATAAAGTCAGGTGATCTCGTTCTTTTCTGAAGCTTCCTGTCATTCCAATAATAAGTTTTTTTTCAGCATCGTTGTAAAAAGACTTCTTTCTGAATTTACTTAGGTCTATTCCATTGTGAATCACTGAAAATCTTTTAGCCTGATAACCCTGCCTGATCAACTCGTCTCGTGAACTTTGAGAAACACAGATCGCTTGTTCGAACTGACCTAATACAAGTTTGTGAACCCTTCTTCGCCAGCCGGAAATATAGCCGTGTATTGTAGAAATCCTTTTAGCTCTCAGCCCCAAGGAAGCGATATACACATATAGACTGTCAATCCACTGGCTGGTATGAACTATTTGGATTTTATTGTCCCGCATGTAGCGTCTTAATCCCAGGATCACCCACGGGTCAAACTTATGCTTACGTTTCATGCAGGTATAGGCATCAGCCAATTTAATTGCATCATCCGTGAGTGCGCCGGTTGAGCTCAGTGTAATTAAATGCACTTGAAATTTATCCCTCTCAATTCTTTTAAGATATTCGAGAAGTAAAATTTCTTTTCCACCAACAGGAAGGGAATCGTCGGTATACAATATTCGGATCATACCCTTGGTATTCCGTTGCGAGCGTTGTTCAGGCAGACTATTGCCAGTAAATTCAATTCGTTTTAAATAATGGCAAAACGCTTGAATAAGGCGTGAAGGATGTAATGGCGTATAGTTGTTCACTTTTGTGCACAAAAAAAAAGGTATCGTATAGCGAACTGTATTTTCGATAATTACTTTCGACAACAAGGAGTTTTTCTTTTATTTTATGCGGCCAGGCAATTCTCCTTTCAAAATACCACCTTGCGATCAGAAGAGCGCCAAAGAAAGTTGTTTGGCGAAAGGACGCATGCGCGCAGAACCTTTTTATATGCCTTTCAGAATGAAAGTAGAACTCAGGATAGGCTGTTGAAATACCCTTACCCACCCTGCTAAGTAGATAACTGAATCCCACACGTTTCCAGACCCGGACGAGCGCGTAGCCGCCCGGTTTCAAGACACGGCTCACCTCAACAAAGAAAGCGCTCATTTGAGTAGAGGAAAGGCATTCGGTCAGGCCCACAGACAAAATAAAATCCATTGAATTATTGCATAAAGGCAGGTTGACCGCATCGCCGCAAACGAAATCGATATGGCCGCCAAATAGTTCCCTGCCCGCCTTCAGAAAATGAAAAGTATAATCAAGTCCACATACCCCCTGAAAATAGTGGGTGAGAAGTTGTGTGTACCTACCGCCCCCGCAACCAATATCAGCGCATACACCACTGCCGTCACGCTTGCCCTTATAAGGTAGAGTACTGATAATCTGCTGGATTGCATTCGCATACCGTATTGCTAAGTCGCCTGACAAATCTTGCCACAAGAATGTGTCACCTGCATAATACGACCTGACATTTTTCTTAGACATTACCAACTCTACTCCTCCAGCCACCTGACAAGCGGGTTAAGGGTTTTGTATTTGTACGTACATTCTTTCCCAAGCAAATTAGAGCCTCGGATCAAAGACTTTCTGACAAGGACACGGAGAGGATCCAGGACCTTTTCAAAATAGTCTATAGGACGGGGCGAACCATTGAATGTCAATTTCCATGCATAGTGGCTACTACCTGGCGGTGGCGTAGACCCAAAATCATAATATTTCATCCCTTCCTCACATGCTGATCTTATGGATTCCACATATAATCTCAGATTGATGTTGAGCTTGGGAAAATCGTAATTAAGGATTGTTCCTTTTAATGTATATAGCGATGGCGTCCTATAACAGTAAAGGCTTCCGACAAACCTCCCTTCGTACCATGCGGAAAACCATCGCACCGTTGATTCAGGCAGAGAATAAATCACCTTCATCTCGTCCCTGTCAGGACACATATTCCCTAACCTATGCCACACCTTCTTTTTTAGTCCATAGTACATCTCCCATGAAAAATGTTTCTTTCCGTATTTTATAACAACACCGTCTCTGATTGATTTTCGATACTTGGTTGCCAATCGGTTTGAAAGCTGCTTAAAGAACCGCTCGTATCCATTCGTTAGATCCAGTATAAAGCTGTGGTATTTAAGGAGTCGTAAAGCGTTTTTGGTTTATAGCCTAATTCTTGAAGCTTACTTTCAGCGATGGAGCACTTCCTACTCCAAGGGTTCACAATAATACGAATTAACGAAATTCTGTATTTTTTACAGGTTTCGTCGAAAGCCAAAAGGAGTTCCTGCGCGATTTCTGGGCTGTCCGCAATGGGACCAGCATACATCCTGCCGTCTGCCCATGTAGAAATCCCCAACCTATAGCCCCGCCTCAGTATTAGCGCTGAGGGAAAAACACCAATAACCTTGTTATCTCTGTCTTTTGCAATCAAAAATACAGGTTTGCAACCAAGATTAGGCAGAATGGTTGTCCAGATCGAATAAGACGCATAGCTTGCGAGATTGTTTTCGCAATATTTGTCCCACTCGCAGAAGTCCTCAGCTTTTAACTCACGCACACTAATACCAGAACTATTCATTATAGCCGCCTTTGAGATTCTATAACTGTACTTAGACATGTTCATCTTGTTATGCTGTACAATTTAAAACGTCGGCCACACTCTTGACACACTCATTGAGACGATACTCCCTCATCTGCTCCCGAATTGGCTGAAAAGGATGTTCTCCTCGATAAACCCTGTCCAGCACGCTTGACATAGTCCGGTCGTCAGCTATAATTCCTGTGTTGGTTTTTTTTATCATCTCGACAGCTTCAGCCCCACTGGGGCCGATTGCAATGATAGGCCTATTTGCTCCCCAATATTCATACAACTTGCTTGGCACATTAGCCGAATGCTGCTCCCCGACAAGCAAAACCAGCCAGTGAGCACCTTTCTGCATTTCAAGGCACCTCAGGTTAGAAACGTGGTCGATCATTATTATATGCCGGTTTAGTGCCAGCTCTTCCACCATAACCTTAAACTGACGGCTTGTTGGACCCAAATTTAAAAATTGAAACCGATCTGAGCTTATATGTTCGTTTTCAATGAACTCCTTCAGCCCCCTCAAAAACCCAGCGCGCCGGACAAATAGTAAAACCGCATGTCAAATCGGTCTTGATCCAGGGCGGCCGCCAAATCCCACAAGGAACGCTCTGCCCCGCCAAAGCCATCCTTCCATATGAGGGTTGCGATTCTTTGCCTTGGCATCACTGAAGCTCCTCGATACGCTCTGACAGACGACGGAAATGGCTCTCCCAGGAAAATGTATTGGCTGCCTGGATTTGTTCCTGGTTGATTTCATTAATTTTATCGCTTTTTATCAGCCGGGAAAGGGCCTGGACAAATCCGGCAGGTTCGGCGAACCGCACCCATTTTCCGGCATCCTCTTTTTCCAGGCCCGCCATGGGCGTGGATATCACCGGCCTGCCCGTGGCCAGGTATTCATAAACCTTCAAGGGGCTGACCGCTTTGGAGACATTGTCCACCTTGAAGGGGTTGATGCACACATTGAAGTTTGACACGTAATCCGGCACTATCTCCCTTTTTTTTGATCCGAGAAAATAGGTATTTTTCAAGCTGCTGATCTGATCCACCCCCTGTTTTCCGCCTTTTTCAACCGGCCCGACAAAAACAAAAGAAACATCGGGCAACGCTTTGGCTGCTTCATAAATCAACGGGTAATCGAGAAAGGAAAAAAGCGTACCGACAAACCCGGCAATGGGCCTGGGGATTTGGGCCATATCCGGAGGCATGGGTTTGGGGTTGCCGTCAAACAGGTTTTCGTCAAACCCATTGGGGACCAACTCACATTGGCGGGTGCGGCCTTGGTACGAGTCCTGCAACGTGGGGGAGGTAACGACCATGAGGTCAGCCGCCGATGCCAGCCTTGCCGTGCAATCGCCAATGTGCGCGGACATGCGGGTGGCCGATTCATTGTACGCGGCCAGGTCGTCGGCCAGATCGAAGACCAGGCGCCGGTGCGGGATCAGACCCAGGCCGGGCGCGTATTCGGGCCGGTAGACCCATAAGAGGCCGTCATCCATGCCAAGCCGCCGCGCGGTCCGGCCGATGAGCCGGGAGATGTATTTATAACTGGCAATGGAACTGATCGGCTCGGTGGGTTTTGGAAACAGCCTGGGGGGGGAAAACAGGGTGATGTTTTCATCCAGCTTTGTTAGTGTCGGTAAAAAAAACCGGTTGTCGGCCAGCTCCGGCTTGCGGTATGGCCGCACCATGGAATGGGTCGGCTGGACATACAAAATTTTATATCCCTGCTTGGCAAACCGCGACATGAAATGCTGCTTGCGAAACCAGAAGTCATGCCAGAAGTGGGTGGAAATGCAGATGATGGATTTATTCATTATATTAATCTTTTTTACGTTATTTAAATTAGTTAGGTCTGAAAACCCGGTGCCAGAAATCGGACTCGTCGAGATTATTTGATGTACGGGACCGACGTACTAAGAACCTGTTATCTCTCACGGCGGGAGGAGCTACTTCGCACTAAATCACTATAAATCATTGAAGCGTAGCCCACTAAAAACCAGAAAAAGATTCCAAGATGATAATCTAAAGGAATGTTGAAAATGCCTGCAGCAAAGATCGCCGCAATACCTCCGAGTAGCGCTCTTGATAACCTTCTTTCAAAATCATTAGATGATAGCCTGTCAATCCTAATCAAATAATATCCAGTTTTCCAAATAAGTAATAGAAATGATATTAGGCCGATCAGCCCAGTTTCTAAAATGATTTTTAAAAACATATTATGAGCACCATAGTGAAATGCGTTTATATTCGCCCTCGTGACCACATTTGAACCTGTTCCAACACCTGCACCAAGCCCTTTTGATTCTATAATATATCCGATTGCATCACGCCATTGTATATCCATTCGAGAGTGTACTGTTTCAGCCTCTAATGGATTACTCAATTCTGATATCCTCAGAAAACGTCTATCACCGACTTGAGCTAGAATTGGACTTACCAATTTCAATATAATAATCGCTCCAATAATAACGGTCAATAATGGTAGCAACCCTTTCATGATTTTTTTATTGCTTGCGAAATTGATTCTGGATCCAGCAATACCTATCACAATCATTGCAATAGGAGTTCTTTCAATCCCTAACGAGAGCAATACGAATAACAATACAAAAAAAATATATAGTAAAATCCTGTTTGTCAGATTCTGCTTAACATCATTCCTGATGTTAAAAAATATAATGAAGAAAAAGGCAAGAGGATAAAAAAGGTTATATGATCCCCCGCTCATTGAAAATAGCTTATGAAAGCCTTGGTATCCAGCGACACTCTGCCAAAACATTAACCTTTCAAGATCCGGAAAATCTTGTATTTGTATTAAACACCGATTTTCGCGCCAATAATTTTCAATGGTTATAACTAACCGATATTTTT
>JACKQG010004503.1_pt1 | contig 16111 bp, 12 predicted proteins | sample 8237621 | NCBI WGS metagenome assembly JACKQG01 (sample SAMN15677084, study PRJNA649215) | marine metagenome | biome: marine; feature: Black Sea; material: saline water; isolation source: suspended particulate matter (SPM) from the Black Sea western gyre | collected 2013-06-09/2013-06-10 | depth... | reverse complement strand
AATACAATGCGGTCGAACGTGAGATAAAAAGGCTGGAAGCAACCACCGTTCTGCCCAATGCAGAAACTTTGGCGAAACTGTCCAAGCTGGGTATCAATGAACTGCGCAATGCAACGACTCTGAATGTTTTATTGCGTCGGCCGGAAGTGACGCATGATGGCTTGATTCGTGCTTTCGAAGGTAAGGAAGTACCGTATCTAGTTGGTGAGCAGGTAGAGATTCAAGTGAAGTACGAGGGGTTCATTGCTCGACAAAATCAACTGGTGGAAAAACAAAAAAGGTTGGAGCACTATCGCATTCCAGAAAGTTTTCAGTATGAAGGCGTACCCGGTCTCTCTCATGAAGTCGCACAAAAGCTGGAGGTCATTCGTCCTGTTACACTGGGTCAAGCCTCGCGCATTTCTGGCATCACGCCTTCTGCCATCAGTCTTATTATGCTTTTAATCGAAAAGAAAATCGCGAATACTGCGGGATAATCCTGTGCATAACGATTCCATTCAATGGCAAGTAGAAGTAGATAAGAAAGACATCGCCTACATCGTCAGTATCTTCGAAGGGTATGATGACCTGGCGGTGGTGCGAACGATAGACCCATCACGCGGTCTCATCGAATTGATGATCTCCCCCGATTTTTTGGAAGACACCGAAAAACTCACCGAAGCTTTGGCAAAAGAAATCCCCTTTTCCCGGGTTGACACCCGCAGGCAATAGGTCAGAGCCTTGTCTGTAAAATGCATTTCCGAGCTTGTGAACAAGATATTTACATGATCCCAGCGATTGCTTTAAAGTTAAAAGACAGGGAAAAGAATTTTATATTTAGCAATAGCCTCTGCTATTGACCCGAACAGGACATTCTCATTGCCGGATCTTGCCGATAAAAATCCTGCAAAACTTGATAAAGTTCAGGGTGAGAGTGTTTCATGTTTTCGGGTTTGCAAAAAAAACATTCAGTGACTACCGCGAAAAATTCTGCTTCATCCGTTGCCGCATAATTGTCAAAAAAAGTAGGCTTGCCATGTTCCACCTTGCTGCATAGATCCAGATACTCTTTGGAACATACTTCGCTCCAACGCTGATATTCCTCAGTAGTTGCCAGTAAAGGAGTGCCATCTGCACTGCCATCGAGCATATCCAATTTATGAGCGAATTCGTGAAAGACAACATTATGGCCGTGTTCCGGATGCCGAGTTTCTCTTTTCACCTCATCCCAGACGAGTATCACCGGGCCGCGATGATGGGCTTCGCCTAGAATTGGTATCGGGCCACGCACCGGGGCAGTGCGAACTTCAAAAAAACCTACTGAACTCTCAGGAGAAAAGATGGTTGTGGGATAAATATAAATGGATTCCACATTGCGGTAATAATCGTTTGGCAACGCCAGTATCATCAGGCAGGCATGCGCGGCTATGATGACCCGAATTTCATCTGTTAATTCAAGGTTATTGCAACCCAACCAATGCTTTTCGGCGATAAAGATTTGGATGAGGTCCTGCAGACGCTTTTTTTCTTCACTGTTGAGGTGTTGATAATATGGAATATTATTTTGAACGTGTCTCTCCCACTCGCTTGGGAAAGGAGTGGCTAGTATTTTTTTTCGCCGATAATCACTCCACCACTGCCACATAAAATTTAACCTCTTTCAGACTGAATCCCCGTCACACTTGTAAAACATTTTGGGCATATGAGATTAGAATGGCGACGTTATCTGTTATATTAACCCCTTTTGAGTCCAGCGTCCGGCTGGTTGCTAATAGTGGATGAGGGAATGGATGGGAGTGTCTTTCAGTTTTTCGCGTCCGTTTAGGAAGTCGAGTTCGATGAGGAAGGCGACTTCTTCGATTTCTACATTCTTAAAATTATTACGAATCAGATTGAGAGTTGCCGCCAGGGTTCCCCCAGTTGCGAGAACATCATCGATGAGGAGGATACGTTCGCCCGGTTGAAAGGCATCTTGATGGATTTCGATGGTGTCGGTTCCGTATTCGAGAGAATAAGTTTCCTGGAAAGTTTTGTAAGGCAGCTTGCCCGGTTTTCGAACTAGGGTAGTGCCTGCTTCCAACGCATAAGCGAGAGCAGATGCGAAGATAAATCCCCGCGCTTCGACCCCCACCACAGTATCAATTTGTTTTCCTGCATATCTTTCTTTTAAGGTGTTGATTGTTTTTCCAAATGCCGATGCATCTGCAAGAAGTGGAGTGATATCTTTAAATACAATTCCTTCTTTTGGGAAGTCAGGAATGTCGCGGATGATTTGTTTTACAGATTCCATGGATGAGCCTTTCTATATTTAATCGGTTGCAATACGTTGGTTTTTATCAAAAAAATGAGGTAATGAAAACTTTATCTTCTCATCGGTAAATATTTTATTGGGTTTTTGGGTTCGGTATCGTTTCGTACTTCAAAATGGAGATGAGGTCCAGAGGAACGACCCGTGCTTCCCATTAATGAAATTTTTTGTCCCTGTTTTACATGCGAACCTTTTTTTACCAGTAACTTTGAGTTGTGCGCATAAACGGTGGTCAGGTGGTGCGCGTGTTTTATGATAACCATTTTCCCGTAGCCGGTCGGCCCCCATCCGCTGAAGACAACATTACCTGCGGCGGCGGAATAGATTGGAGTTCCTTTGGGTGCTGCGATATCGATCCCTTCGTGTTTGCGTCCGTTTCTTTGACCGAAACCGGAAGTGAGAGTCCCTTTTGCGGGCCAGATAAGAATTCCTTTTCGAGGTTTTACCGTAGGTGCATTTTTCTTTTTCGTTGAGCGAGATTTTGCTGAGCGTGAAGGCGAAGAACCTGTTGGAACGGAGCGCACACGGCTTGCACCGGGAATCCATAACTGGTCGCCTACTTTTATTTTTGATGGATCTCTAATATGGTTGGCGCGTCGCAATACTTCCATTTCTATTCCATAAACCTGAGCAATGCGAAACAGGGTTTGACCTTTTTGTACGGTATGATGAATGCCATAAGGCGATTCTGGCCATGGATCAAATTTAAAACCCTGACACGCGGTCAGAAATAAAAAGGCCAGTAAAAATAAGACTTTGAAATATTTGTGGAAGGGCATTTTTTTGAGGCGAAGTGAGATACAACCTATTGAAAAGTATATCATTTTTTCAAATTCGTTTACAAGTTACCGTGCATCCTGTATAACCGAAAAATCGTTTAAAACTTGATTTCAATCGAGAGACTGGGAATGAATTTCTTTAAACCGTTATCCCTATTTTTAGCAACGTGGATGTTGTGCGGCTGTGGGTCGAGTCAGCCCGCTCCAGATATTTTTGCCTTGCCCGTTTCTTATATGGTTGGCAAAAAACCGGAAGTGGTCATGGCCCATGACATGAACAATGATGAGTTTCCCGATTTAGTGGTTGTGAACTCGGCTGGAAATTCGTTGAGTTATTTCGAAGGACTTGGGGATGGCACCTTCAAGGACCAACAGGTTATTGAAACAGGTCGCGAACCCTTTGCGTTGGAGTTGGCAGATTTCAACGGCGACCGCATTGCCGATATTGCCTTAGCCAATTATGGCGATGGCGAGGTTTCTATTATTCTCGGACAAAAAGATGGGCTCTTCAAGCTCAAGACCAATATCAAGGTAGGGCGCCTGCCCATTGCCATAGCTTCTGGAGATTTCAACAACGATGAAATAAATGATCTCGCAGTTACTCTTCGATTCAATAAATTGATCATTCTTCTGGGCGTTGGTGATGGCACCTTCAAAGTCGCAGAAGCTTATCAGGCCTCTCCCACCCCCGCTCATATCACTACCAGCGATTATAATAGCGATGGTAATCAAGATATTGCGCTGGCACTCAATGCGGTGAAGACAAGGTATTTGAAAATGTTTTATGGCAACGGCGATGGAACGTTTCAACCACCGAAGTTAATCAAAGGCGGTAGCCAATCTTCTTTCCTAACTCATCACGATATGAACCTGGATGGAAAACTGGATTTATTGACATCGAGCCCTATGAAAGACAGTCTCAGTATTTTTATGGGAGACGGAAAAGGTGAATTCACAAAAATGCAGGATTTTGCCGGAGAGAAAGGGCCTCACAATATTGTTGTGGGTGATTTTACTGGCGATAAAGTCCCCGATATCGTTGTTTGTAACCGACGTGGTGCGTCCATTTCAGTTATTCAAGGGAACGGCGATGGAACGTTTGTGTATCCGCATTATAATTATTCGGTGGGCTCGCAACCCAGATCCATTGCCGGTGCAGATTTTAATCGCGATGGCATGATGGATGTCGCGGTCGTGCTTTACCAGAAGCAAATCCTCGAGGTCTTTTTAAGAAAGGCCAGTGCTCCCCCCATTGATTCTTAAAATTTAGCTATTGTTCCGAATCGAAAAAAGGTTCATCGCTTTCGATGACATATTTACCATCCAACCAGGCACCGAGGTCAATGGTGCGGCAGCGTTCCGAACAAAATGGCAGGTAGGGTTTTTTCTCCCTATCTAAATCTGCGGGCTTTTTGCATATGGGGCATTTTAAAATTTGCTCTTTATTGTTCATTTCAGGTGCTTATTAATTTCCGCAATTCTAGCATTCTTCCAGTTTCTGCTTCCAAAAAATCCCAGCTTCAACCCCAGAAAATGACTGTTTTTGAGAGAATTTTTGGGTCTGCGAGAGACGCTATATAACTAATTGTATATTAAGGTTTTATTGCTTTTTCGATAATATATGTCTATAATTGAAAGAATTTGGATAGGCTATAACTATTTGAAAATACAATGGTAGTTGTGTTTTCTAGTTAAAATTATAAAAATGGTTTCGCAAAAAGATGGAAGTCAGATTAATAATTTAATTATCAATAGTTTAAAGTCTATTTATTAAAAAGTTTTGAGAATTTGTTTTAGCTGACCCTAAACTAATTAGATGGAAGAAAGCGCATGATAACTGAAGTTCAATCTACAGATTTTTATAAGTTGCTGGGAGTCAAATCGGACGCCGACCAAAAAGAAATCGACCGTGCTTATCAGAAGTTAATAAGTAAGTTCGACTCTTCTGAAGGCAAAAATGAATCCCCTGATAAGCCTACCTTGAAAGATCAGATCGAAGCGGCGCAAGAAGCTTACGATACACTTTCAAATAAGGAAAAGCGCGAAGCTTATGATGCCGTGGCCCAGGTACAAAAGGGATCGGAACCTGCTGCTACGGTAAAGCCAAGTCCTCTTCAATTAATAGGAAATAAAGAACGCGCGAAAAGTCCAAAGCACCAAAATGTTTATCAGGATTTTTTCGGTTTTTCTGAAAAGCCCTTCGACCTCACTCCTGATCCAAAATACCTTTATTTGAGTCCAAAACATAAGGAGGTTCTTGCGCATCTGGTTTATGGTTTGCAGGAGAACAATGGTTTTTTGAAAATTGTTGGCGAGGTAGGCACGGGTAAGACAATGATCTGCCGCAGTTTTCTCAGAGAGTTAAGAACAGATTTTAATATTGCCTATATTTTTAATCCGGCCATCAATGAATTGGAGCTATTACAGACTATCAATAGCGAATTGGGGTTGCCGAGTAAGAGCAAAAGCAAAAAGAAATTGATTGATGTACTCAACGTTTTCTTGTTGGAAGAGAGAGCAAAAGGTCACAGAGTGGTTGTCATCATTGACGAGGCGCAAGATCTACAGCCAAATGTAATGGAACAATTGAGATTACTATCCAACCTTGAAACCGATACCGAAAAACTCATTCAAATCGTTTTGATTGGTCAACCCGAGTTGGATAATGTTCTGGGTAAAGAAAACCTGCGTCAGTTGCGGCAACGCATTACGATTCAATGGGAATTATTACCTCTGAACCTTGAAGAGACACGTGGTTACATCCAACACAGGTTGAATGTGGCTTTGGGAAAAGGAAAAGTGCGTTTCTCCCGTCCAGCCGCGGAAACTGTTTTTCGTTATTCGCGTGGGATACCGAGAATGATCAATGTTATCTGCGACCGAACGTTGCTGATTGCCTTTACAGAAAGCACAAAAAAGATTGATCCGCAAATTGTGAAAACTGCTGTGAAAGACATTGGTAGTCTGGTGCCCATTGAATCCTGGTCAAGCAAGTTCTGGAAATTGGCAATCCCTTCAGCGATTGCAGCGGGGTTGGGTTTCTTCGCATTGAATTTTTTTGCTCTGCCAGATTTCGATACCAAACCACAAGGGAAAGACATTGCGGCTTTGATTAAAGAAGACCCCATTGATCTCTCTTCGCCGGGTGAATTAATAAATTATTCTGCATCATCTGCGACGGTGGCTCCCAGCTTTCCATTACATGTTCCAGAGACGGTGCCGCAACCGGCTGCTGTGGTAGAGCCAGCACCCCTAAAAGTTCCAAGTCAGGGCGCATTGAATATTGTCGATTCAGAAAAACTGGTTACTTATTTATCCAGTTTGACACTTATGGAAAGCAAATTGGAAGCGGTTCAATGGATTCTTGAGGCCTGGAATATCGACCCTAAAAATCTTCAAACTAAAGAAGATTTGGAAATGTTGGCTGAAAACTACAATCTGCTGCAATACGAAATGAATGGGACGATGAAACGGTTGAAGAGCCTTAATTACCCGGCTTTGTTGGAGATTGCTCTTCCCAATGCGCAGGGAACCAAGTATCTGGCTCTTTCTTCCATAAAGGGAAATGTAGGTGTGTTTGGTTCGGTAGATAAAATTGAGATGCCTCTTTCCATAATCAATTCGCTTTGGACACGAAAGGCCATCGTTTTGTGGAAAGATTTTGAAAACCTTCCTGAATCGCTTGATCTAGGATTCGAAGGCAAAGAAGCAATTTGGTTGCAAAAAAATCTACGCCTCCTTGGTTTTTTTCAGGGAAGGGAAGCTCCTTTGTATGGTCCAAAAACAATTCATGCTGTAAGAAAGTTACAGCGCAATAACAATATTAAGGACGACGGTAAATTTCAAACAGACAGCAAAATGCTTGTTTATAATCTATTGCAAATTTACCCGACACCGGATCTTGTAATTCGGTAATTCTTCTTCTATATAGGCGTAGTGAATGAGTACAATTTTAAGAACGCTAAAAAAACTTGAAGAAGAAAAAAGCGTTTTAGAAAAAAGATTAGATTTAAAAGAAATGGTTCTTCAGGATGATGAGGAAAGCTTTTATCCTGTGTTTTCCTTAAAGACCTCTCCGAAATTCCTTTGGGGTGGGGTATTGTTTTTAGCCGGTGTGGCAGTGACGTTCTTTTGGTTGTGGGTGGATAAGCCAAAAATGATTCAAGTGTCACAGGTTTCGCAGCCTGCCGCAGTTAAATTGCAGTCTCCGGTTCCAGTAAAAAAGCAATCCAGTTCATCTGTGCCAGGCATACCCCTTTCAAATATTCCAGAGCAAGCAAAACGGCAACTTTATAATGAACCTGCTGTGGAAAATAACTATTACGCGGTAGAAAAAGAGATGCCGGATAAAAATGTGGTTAAACCTGTAGAGTTGGCCACCCGTTCGGTAAGGGGGACAGTTCGTCAGGAGCAAGGTATTTATGAAATTCAATCTTTGATCGCATCCGCAAAATCACTTGCCGATGAGCCGGAAGAAATCTTCATTCCACAAATCAATAGCAATCTCTCCATTCCTAGTTTGAAAGTAAAAGGTATTATCTTTTTTTCCTCGGGAAGTTCTTCCAACCATATTTTTGTATCCACCCCCAAAGGCAGTAACCAAAAAGTTCGTGTAGGAGATTCAATAGAGTCTGCGACTCTATTGAAAATAGAATCGAACGGTGCAATTTTTTCCTATCAAGGTGAGAGTGTTCATCTGAAAATAGGTGGATGATTCAAGTTGCAGTAAATGATTTCATCTTTTCAATTACTTTTTCTGCAAATCTTCGAAACAAATTTTTGTTCCCGGATATCCTTGTTCTATGAGAAGGTCTATGGTTTGTTTGATGACCTGGATATGGAGTTGGACAGATGACACACTGTCGTGATGAGGGTCATCTTCTTCCAATGATATGATACCCGGCCCGAGATAATTACAGTAAAAAGTTCCCAGGGGACGGAACTGTTCCAGGGGTTCATTTTTGGGGCTGGAGTTCACAATCACCATTTTCTCCGAATCTTTTGCGCCGGGATAAATTTCGAATAATCCTCCCTTCTGAATCGTATGGTCTTTGCAATATGCGATAATGCGTTCAATTTCTTCGGGAGGAAGTGCTTTATAGATGGTATGCAAAAATTATCTCCTGTTCTTGGTTCATATATAGATTTTATCAGTTTTTTCAGGAATGGTTTTTAAATAATAATTCTGAAATATTTAATTTTTAAAAGTTAAATATTTATTTGAGGAAAATTATGGAAGACAAGCTCAACGAGATTTTAAAAGGTATTCAAAAACTGGAAAACCAATTAACTTTTGAGCTTCAAAAAGGGGAAGAGGAATTTTTTTATAAGGTTCAAAAGAAGCGTGTCAGGTTTGAAAAGGAGATAAAAGCCAAACATCGATTGTTGATAAAGCGAATACGCGAGTATGTTAAAGAGGCAGCTTTTTTAAATATTTTAACGGCTCCCATTATCTGGTCCATTCTTTTTCCTGCGGTTCTTATGGATATGGTGATGTCATTTTATCAGGCAGTCTGTTTCCCAATCTATGGAATTCCCAAGGTGGATCGCAGTAAATATATTGTTATTGACCGGCACTATCTCAGTTATCTGAATGGTGTGGAAAAACTAAACTGCGCCTATTGTGGGTATGTAAACGGCTTGATTGGTTACGCACAGGAAATTGCAGCTAGAACGGAGCAATACTGGTGCCCTATCAAGCATGCGCGAAAAACTCGATTTGTTCATGCAAGATACTCCAATTTTATTAGTTATGGTGATGCGGAAGGGTATCGAAAAAATATTGAATCCGTCCGTCGTAATTTTGATGACATAAAGAAATAAAGCCCCCTCTGGCTTTATTACTTAACCTTTTTGGTCTAAGGTTTTTAGATAATGTTGACTTTTTTGGTTCATCTCTGATAAACCCTATCGATTATGTATTTTCAAGATATCATTTTAAACCTGCAAAACTATTGGGCGACACGCGAATGTGCCATCCACCAACCTTATGACATTGAGGTAGGGGCTGGAACGTTTAATCCCTGCACTTTTTTCAGAGTGTTGGGGCCGGAGCCTTATAATGCTGCATATGTGGAACCTTCCCGTCGCCCTACCGATGGCAGGTACGGGGAAAACCCAAATCGGCTGCAACATTATTACCAGTTTCAGGTAATTCTTAAACCATCCCCTCAAGATGTGCAGGATCAATATTTAAACAGTCTCACCGCTCTGGGTGTAGATCCCCTTAAGCACGATATTCGATTCGTAGAAGATGATTGGGAATCCCCCACTCTGGGTGCCTGGGGCTTGGGTTGGGAAGTTTGGTTGGATGGAATGGAGATCACTCAGTTTACTTATTTCCAGCAAGTAGGGGGCATAGATTTAAAACCGGTTACTGCAGAATTGACCTATGGATTGGAACGCATTGCCATGTACCTGCAAAATGTGGAAAACGTTTACGACTTAAAGTGGAACGAAAACCTATTGTATGGCGATGTTCACCTTGAAACGGAAAAACAGTTTTCACGTTACAATTTTGAAGTTTCCAATAAGGAACGATTGTTCCAGTGGTTTGATATGTATGAAATGGAAGCGAAAGAATTATTGGAAAAGGAACTGGTTCTTCCTGCTTATGATTATACGTTGAAATGTTCCCATGCATTCAATCTACTGGATGCCCGAGGAGCCATAAGTGTTACCGAACGTACGGGTTTTATTGGTAGGGTCCGGAACCTTGCACGTTTATGTGCAGAAGTTTATGTGCAGCAAAGAGAGGCGATGCAATTCCCCCTTTTAAAGGAAAAGTCTTAACTGGATGAATTTGCATTGTCAGGCATAGGGGGTGTTTCACCACTGGACCATTTTCTAATTTGTGTGCGCACTGCCATTAAATCGGGGTGTTTGATTTCTTCATAAATTTTCAAAGCCTCATTTGCTCGCTCACTGGCTTCGATAAATCTGTCTTGACTGCCGAGGCTTATACTTATTCTCCAAAGTGCGTCCCCCTCCAATTCTTTATTCTCAGACTTTATGGATAATGCCAAGGCGTCTTCAAAATAAATAGCTGCCTGGTCATGGGAATTATCCTCCTGATGGATGGTTCCCAATTCCATTAAAATTTTTCCTTCTCCCTGAACGTTCTGGCTTTTTTGTGCGGAAGACAAACCGCTTTCCAAATAGGCAAGGGCTTTTGCTTTATCACCAGAATTAACTGCGAGGTCGCTCAACTTTTTAATTAATTCAGTTTCTAAAGGACGCTCCTTGGTTTTTTGTGTCAGATCAAGGCTATTTTCAAAATAGTCGAGAGCTTTTTCCATTTCTTCTTGTCCCAAACAGGCTTCTCCCAACATATTTAACAAGTGAACCTGTTTTAATTTATCGCCGGATTGTTGTGCCATTTCAAAGGCTTGATCTCCATACTCGATGGCTTTCTGAAAATCACCGATCTGGTTATTTGCAGTTCCCAGCTTTTCAAGGATATCCATTTCATCGGCTTTCTCTCCAGCCGCCTGGGTGAACTTAAGATCCTGCTCAAGGAATTCCACAGCCCGTTTGTAATTTTTTAATGCGAAACAAGCCACTCCTAAATGTTTGAGTGCTACTTTTTCTCCCTGGTGGTCTCCTTCTTTTTTGCAAAGGCTAAGAGCCCGCTCCATGAATTCCATGGCTTTTTGGGGTTGGTTCAACCTGTTGTATTCCGGCCCCAGATTCAAAAGGTGCATTCGTTCTGCTTCTTTATCGCCTAACTGTTGAGCGGCCGATAACGCTGCCTCAAACCAGCGGATGGTCTCAGTGGGTTGCAATCTTTTTACAATGATTTCTGCACCATTTTCTGTGTAGGCACTACAAACTTTGGCGGCATCTTTATCTTTAGAACAATTTCTCTGGCTCCATTCCTGCCCGGCTTTAATGTTATCTAGTTCTTGATCGAAATACATCATGCCTTTTATTTGCGGCTTTCCACCTTTAGAGTTTAGTTTTGCAACTGTTTCTAGAGCGTTCATAAACTCTGTGGCCAAACGTCGCTCTGCCATTCCTTGTTCACCCGCTGAAATAAGTGGTTTTACATATTTTCTTACTAAATCGTGCAAGTAAAAACGATCGGTTTTTTCATTAGTTTCCACCAGGCCATATTGGACAAGGCCAACCAGTGATAAGTTGTCTGTATCTTCGCAAACAAAAGATTCTGCTTTTGCGTTGAAAGATCCGGGAAAAACCGTTAGCTTTCTTAGCACGGTTGCAGCTTTATCAGGGAGAAGTGTATAGCTATATTTCAAAGAAGATTCTATGCCTGTGGCTATTGTTTCATTATCGCCATGCCCGAGTCCTTTTTTGACATCGCGAAACTTATTGGCAAAATATTCAGGGTCCATGGTTGCGTTAATCGCAAATAACTTCCCAATCAACTCCAAGGCTATTGGCACATCTTTGCAAATTTTTGAAATTTCTTTAATCGCGTGGCTCAGCTTGGGACAAAGCCTTGTCAGCATATTGTGCGAATCCAGAAAGTCCAAAGTTTCCAGTTTAATGCCTACAAAACCGGGTAAGCCCACGGGCTTTACGGATGTGGTTATTAACAACCAGGAAGGAGGTGGGATCAAAGGCTTAATTTGCTTGGGCCCGGCGGCGTTATCGAGAATGAGTACTCCTTTTTGCCTTTTTAATATGGTTCGATACAGTTTTGTCAGAGACTTTAAATCTGTTGGAAGAGGTTGAAGGGGTTTGAATCGAGTAATGATCCGGCTCATAATTTCAGTGGGCGTAGGGGCTTTCGGGTCGCTACCACGCATATCCATAAAAACTTGATCGCCAGGAAACTGTGAGGCCAGCCTTTTTATCATCATTACCGCAAGAGTGGTTTTCCCTACTCCTTGTGGACCGCTAAAACTGATCATCACAGGTGGCTTGCCGGTTCGTGCCAAGACATCTTTGATTATCTCTTTTCTTCCAATGAATAATTCTGGTTCAGGGGGAGGCAGATAGAGATTGATATCACCGACTCCCATTTCAGGAGACAGTTGGATGGCTTTTTGCACCATGGCCTGGGCTTTTTTGACATGGTTGGGATCCCGCAATTTGGGTTTTCCCGAATCAGCGGAATCGCCGGACGAAGCTTTTTTCTTGGAAGATTTTTTTTTAGACGTTTTGGAAATAATTCCGGCAACAACGGCAAGGGCTACAATGACTAAGATAATTGTGGTCATTTGTGGATCCGAATCATGATTCAATCAAAGAAATACAAGATAGAGGTCAAACATGGCATAAGATAGAGAATATATCATATTTATGCTAAACACCATTTGCGTTTCGTGGCACAATTCTGAAGGTTGACTTTAAAGATTTTTGCTCGATAATACTCGTTTTTGCCGTTATCTCGTTTGATTTCATAAAACTCTAATAATTTCAATATTTTGTAAAGATGGCTGAATTTTTTATAGAAATAGGATCAGAAGAGATTCCCTCTGGTTATATTGAACCCGCCTTAAAGTATTTGAAGGAGGAGATATCCTCTTTTTTTTCCAGAAACCGTATTGAGGCAGAAAACCCTATAACGATGGGGACCCCAAGGCGCCTGGTTGTCTCGGTAAAAGGTGTCACGGCAATGCAGAAGGATTCTGTGGATGAGCTTCTCGGGCCAGGGGTTTCTGTGGCCTACGATGAGAAGGGTCAGCCCACTAAAGCTGCAATAGGTTTTGCACGCGGTAAGGGATTAGATGTTGCCAACCTGACTCGCAAACAAACTCCAAAAGGGGAAGTGGTTTGTGCCCGGATTGAAAATAAAGGTCGTTCTACATCAGCTCTGTTGAATGAGTATTTGCCACAGTTGATCCATGAAATTCCTTTTCAGAAAAAGATGCGCTGGGCAAATAATGTCCGTCCCTTTGCCAGACCTCTACATTGGATGGCTGCATTATTCGATGGGAAAGCCTTGGAATTCGAGTTTGATGGTATTGCGAGCGCTGCTGTTTCGCGAGGGCATCGATTTCTCAATCCTGAAAAGTTTCAAATCAAAAACCTTGAATCTTATTTAAAAGAATGTGAACAACATTTTTTAACGGTTGATCCGGAAGCTAGAAAAACCTCAATTTTGGAACAAGTTCAGGGCTTGGCCGAAAAAGCGGGGGGGCATATTAAGGAAGATGAAGAATTACTTAACCTTGTAAATTTTCTCGTGGAATACCCGGTAGCCATCAAAGGAGATTTTGATCCGATATTTTTAGAGTTACCGAAAGAATTGCTGGTTATAAGCATGAAATATCACCAAAAATATTTTCCTGTTTGGGATAAAGAAGAAAACCTTCTTCCATGTTTTATTACCGTCAGCAATATGCCAGAGGGTAATGAAATAAAGAAAGGCAACGAGCGCGTGTTGCGTGCCCGACTGGAAGATGCTCGCTTTTTTTTCGATGAAGACCGAAAGAAAAAGCTGGAAGATTTTGTTGATTCTTTAAAAGGGGTCGTGTTCCAGAAAAAGCTGGGAACCATTTATGAAAAAGTAAGTCGGATCACCGATTTGGCTGGAGTTCTAGCGAGTCGGATTTGTCCGCAAAAAGAACAACAGGTAAGAAGGGCGGCTCATTTGAGTAAGGCCGACCTGGTTAGCCAGATGGTTTTCGAATTTCCCGAGTTGCAGGGAATCATGGGGGGCTATTATGCTTTACACTCTGGGGAAAATGCTGAAGTAGCACAAGCTATAAAAGAGCACTATCTCCCCACCTTTGCGGGAGATGATCTACCGTCTTGTGATTCGGGTGCGATTGTGGCAGTGGCCGATAAGCTCGATACCATTGTTGGTTGTATAAGCGTGGGGCTCATTCCATCGGGTTCTGAGGATCCTTATGGACTAAGGCGGCATGCTTTGGGTATTTTGCAAATCATTTTAAATCAAGGATGGCAACTTTCTTTTCAAAGCCTGGTAGAGGACAGCCTCAATTCAATTACAGAAAAAGCCAAACTGGAAAAAGATGAAATAAGAAAGCATGTGGAAGATTTATTTTCTCAACGATATAAAACTTTGCTGAATGGAGAGGGTTTTCCATACGATGCGATTGATTGCGTTCTTTCAACCGGCATGGATTCTGTCGTTGATGTGAAAGCAAAAGTAGAGGCTTTCTCCGACCTGAAAAAACAGCCTTATTTTGAACCTCTGGCCATTGCTTTTAAAAGAGTAGCCAGTATTTTGAATAAAAAAGTAGATGGGGAAATCGACCCCGGATTGTTAAATGAGCCAGCAGAAAAGCAATTGTATCAGGCCTTTTTGAACCTTCGAAATCCGGTTTTAGATCATATTGAGAATAAAGAATTTTCCAAGGCATTGGAGAAAATGGGGGAGATAAAACCTGCCGTGGATGAATTTTTTGACAACGTCATGGTGATGGTAGATGATCCTTCCCTGCGTAAAAATCGACTTTGTCTGCTTCGAGATATTTCCGGCCTGTTTTCCGATCTTGCGGATTTTTCAAAAATCGTATTGAAAAAAGTTTGAAATTTGTAGGTGCTTTTAAAGTTTGATAAAATTCCCCCTTTTTTAAACCCTATTTTCTAAAGCGTTTACCGCTTATTTTTTTATGACCAAAAAATTTGTATATGCTTTTGCTGGCAAAAAAACCCACGGCAAAGCCGAAATGAAAAATATCCTGGGGGGCAAAGGTGCCAACCTTGCTGAAATGGCTTTGTTGGGCATTGATGTGCCACCCGGATTCACGATCTCCACCGAAGCCTGTGTTTATTATTTTAAAAATAATAAAAAACTCCCGCCAAAACTATGGGACGAAGTTTTAGCGCAGCTCAAGTCCCTTGAAAAAACAATTGGCAAAAAATTTGGTGGTACTGACAATCCTCTTCTCGTTTCTGTTCGTTCAGGAGCAAGGGTTTCAATGCCTGGCATGATGGATACGGTGTTGAATCTGGGTCTGAATGAAGAAAGTTTGTGCGGCCTTGCACAAAAAACAGAGAACGAATGGTTTGCTCTCGATACTTATCGTCGATTCATTTCCATGTTTAGTAATGTGGTATTGCATATTGACGGTGACCAGTTTGAAGGCATTCTCGAAAAAGAAAAGAAAAGGCTTGGAATAAAAGTCGATACGGAATTTACAATAAAAAATTTAAAATCCATTATCAAAAAGTTTAAAAACCTTGTTGTTCGAGAAACGAATAAAAATTTCCCTGATGATCCAATGCAGCAGTTGCGAATGGCTGTGGAAGGCGTATTCAACTCCTGGAACACGGAACGGGCGATTATTTATAGAAAGATGCATGGATATCCCGATGATTGGGGAACAGCCGTTACGGTACAGTCGATGGTATTTGGAAACATGGGAAGTACCTCCGCAACGGGAGTAGCTTTTACACGAAATCCCGCGACTGGAGAAAAAAAATTCTTTGGTGAATACATGATCAATGCCCAAGGTGAGGACGTCGTTGCGGGAATTCGTACCCCGCAGTCGATTGACCAGCTTGAAATTGATATGCCGGAAATTTATCAACAACTTGTGAGTATTTATCAAAAGCTGGAAAAGCATTACAGGGATATGCAGGACATGGAGTTTACTATTGAAAATAATAAATTATATTTATTGCAAACTCGGTCCGGCAAAAGAACAGCTGAATCGGCAATCAAGGTAGCAGTCGATATGGTGGACGAAGGTTTGATAGACAATAATGAAGCACTGATGAGAATTCCTGCAGAACAACTCGGTCAAATTTTCCATCCCATGATAGATCCTAAGGTAAAGGTCAAACGCCTTGGAAAAGGATTGGGAGCATCCCCGGGAGCAGCGACGGGAAAAATTGTTTTTACTTCGGCTGCAGCAGAGGAAATGGCGGAGAAAAAGGAAAAAGCAATTCTTGTTAGAATGGAAACCTCTCCTGAAGATATCCGAGGTATGAATGTGGCTGAAGGTGTTATCACGGCAAAAGGTGGGATGACATCCCATGCGGCGGTGGTCGCCAGAGCAATGGGCAAACCCTGTGTTTCAGGTGTTGATGGGTTGATCGTAAATAGCAAAAGAAAAATCTGTACTTTGGCAGGAATCAAACTGAAAGAATTGACGCCTATTAA
>JACKQG010004502.1_pt1 | contig 16111 bp, 14 predicted proteins | sample 8237621 | NCBI WGS metagenome assembly JACKQG01 (sample SAMN15677084, study PRJNA649215) | marine metagenome | biome: marine; feature: Black Sea; material: saline water; isolation source: suspended particulate matter (SPM) from the Black Sea western gyre | collected 2013-06-09/2013-06-10 | depth... | reverse complement strand
AATTTCTGGCATGGCCAAGTCGAGGAAAATCAAATCGAAGTGCTGTCGGGCGACGAGTTCTAATGCCTCGAGACTGCTCAATGTGGTTGTTACCCTGCAGCCATTTTTGTCTAGGCTATCCCTGAAGAGCTGCCCGACGACAGGTTCGTCGTCAATGACTAGGATGTAGGCTGGTTTGCCTACTGTCTGTTGGATTAGCCATTTATCGATCTGCTCTCTATCGAACCGAAACTGCTTGCCGATTTTAATGGCCGGTATCTCGCCCTTTTTAGCCTTACGTGTAACCGTGGCCGAGTTCAGCTGGAGCATCTCGGCCAGCTCCTGCGGAGTAAGTAATGCGTTCATTTTTGAACCTCATTTTGACAGATTGGATAAATATTACACATTTTTTGGTGATTGTCAAGCACCTTTACGCATTTTGGTGATAAAAAACGAATTTTCAGTGTTATGATGGTTCTAGTTGCTTTTCACCACGAGCTAATTTCAAAGAACGTGTTTTGAGCTTTGATATTACTTGGGATTTAGGGGTTAGTATTTTGGAGAGGGGGCGATCCTACTGTTAAGCTCATGAGTTCGTTCATGTAAATGGGTGGCATTAAATACTGTCGAAGAGCTAAGTGCCCAGTTCTCTTCGGACACTGATGAAAGAAAGCAGGTGGTCACGGGCAATTATGCCAACGATCTTGCCATCCTCGACTACGAGGAGCTGATTGATATTCCGTTCCGTCAATATCTTTAGAACGGTGGTCAGGTCTTCATCCGGCCTCACCGATTTCAGATTAGCGAAGGGTGTCATGACCTCCCCCGCTGTCTTGGCAGACCATTGCTCGCGTGATGCCCCTTTAATATCGTGTATGGTAATCAAGCCGAGGACGAGGTCATTTTGTACTACAGGGAAGCAGCGGCGGCCGAAAGTCAGGATTTGGTCATTTACCAGTTGCTGGATGGTGACCTGTGGCGGTACTGTGGGACAGTCTCGAATCATCAACTCGCTGACATGGTGGCCTCTGAGTATATCCTGAAGAGCTAGCTGGCGGTAGCTGCTGGCGGCGGCGTTTCCCAAGAACCAACCGATAAAAGCGAGCCACAGACCATTGATCCAGTTGCCAAAGAAGATAAGCGCTATGCCGATGAAGATGAGCAGATAACCTATTCCACGGCCGATATTGGACGCTATCCGGGTGGCCCTGCGCAGGTCTTGACTTTGCCACCATAATAGTGAGCGTAGCACCCGGCCGCCATCGAGTGGAAAACCGGGGATAAGGTTGAAGGCGGCCAGAGCGATGTTCATCCATCCGAGCCAGAAACATATTGCTTTTATGAATTCAGGCACATTTCCCAGCCAGTACCAGATTGCCAAAAATATACCACCCAGTACCAGGCTGGTCAGTGGGCCGGCCAGAGCCATGCGAAACTCAACTTGAGGCTGTTTGGGTTCTTCGACCAGCTGAGATACACCGCCGAAGATAAACAGGTTTATGGATTGAATTGGAATACCTGCTGCTTTTGCCACTATGCTGTGCGATAGCTCATGGGCTAATACGGAACCGAAGAGTAGCAAGCTTGTTACTACGCCGGCAACTATCGAGTTGACCAGGCTCCAGTGTGGATAAGCATGCACGAAGTTGTAAGCCAGTGACCAGGTTATAAGCACAAAGACGATAAACCAGGAGTAATGCAACCTCAGAGGTATACCAAATGCCTTGCCGATGGATATACCCTCTCTCAGCATATCAATTGCCCCTTCCACTACCGGATATCATAGTTCTAGCTAATCTCAAGTCTAGGATTTTTCTGGCCTATCTGTCAAAGGTTCTCTATGTTCTAGCATGATTTTGATTGTCATTCTGCCTACCTCTCTAACGAGCGTTGGGCATTTGTCCATCGTGTGCCTCCTTACAATTCCATCAATCAAAGATTTGCTTCCATATCGATATTCTGTCTTGTTTTACAATCGTTCTTTGTTTTTCTACCTGCACAGGGACTTCCCGGTATTTCGTAATCTCCTTGTACTTTGTTACTTCTTGCGCCTCAGTCCATTTCATTGCCAGATAGATGTAGCAATCCTCTCCCCACATTACATTTTCTCGAAATCTTGCGCGGTATTTACCTTGTGATAGAGGCAAGTCGATATCGCTTCGACTGCCGAGTGTCTCCCAGAGAATGCGATTTGCGCTGGTGATAATTGCGAAGCTACCTGGGATAGGATTTTCGAATTTGCCAACTAGCTGCGCATCAGGCTTATCAATGTTGAAAGGAATTATGATTCCGCTGGGGATAACTTTGTAAAACCCGTCAGCGAAGACCTCGGTTTTTTCATGAACCTCTTCGGTTACATACGGTTCACTTACCGAATAGGCTTCTTGTCTCATTTCGGTGACGTAGTATGTCTCTATAGTCTCGGTAGATATAACCTTGAGGGGTAGAGCGAAGACAATAGCAATCAGGACAAAGGCGGCGATGATACCACCGACGAATAGTTTCCACTTGTCTGATTTGTCTTCCAGAAACTTCACATTGACCTCCTAAAGAGTATTTAATAATCTATCCTGTCATTCTGAGCTTTTCACCATTGTCATTCTGACCCTGAACGGAGTGAAGGGGAAGAATCTTATGCCATCCCCTCGCCGAGACCGTCACGTTATTTCATGCCTTGATAACAGAATGGCATATAGGGAGATTGCCACATCGCTCATGCTCTTCGCAACGATAGAAAGGGAGAAACTGGGATTGCCCGGCACTCTGTAGCTCACAATGACAGACGGTAATCGAAAAAATCTCTTGTTGACTGGTTCTGAAGTATAGCTTACCTCAGACGTTTCTGGAAGACAAGTTTATCATCGCCGGGCGCATAGAAATTGGCAATGCGGCAAGCAATTTCGTAGCCTTGTGCTCGGTAAAACAGTCTTGTTGTCTCATATTCTGGCTTGGAAGATGTCTCGATGAGAGCCAGCCTGCCCTTCCTTTCTTTGATGTTGCCATCGGCGAAGTTCAGCAGGGCTTTCCCTATACCTTGGCTTTGTTTATCTGGAGCCACTGCCAACCAGTATATGTCCCATGTACCTTCAGTCAGTGGGGTGGGCCCATAGCAAATATATCCGGCGATAGACGAGCCGACTTCTGCCACGAAGATGTGGTAACCTGACCGAATCGAGTCGCCCAGGTAGCTATTGATAACCTCCTCGGCTACATCTATCTCGGTTGGCTCGAATTCCGGAATATTCCGTAACATTTGGATTACGGCTGGTTTGTCTTCGTCGGTCATCGGCCTGACTTCTGGTCTCATTTTTCATCTTCTCTAAGTAGCAAGGTGCACAATCTGTTCAATAAACTGATTGTAGGTCATCCCGGCAGCCTGAGCTTGAAGCGCTGCACCGGCATCAGGGGATATATCAGGATTTGGGTTTACCTCTATGACTTTTAACTGCTCTGCGGTATCCAGCCGAAAATCGACCCTGGCATAACCGCGAGAGCCCAGCAGCCTGAAGGCGAGGAGAGCGGCCTGAGTGATGCGCTCTCGTAGTTCAAGGTCTATTTCGGCCGGGCAGACCGCTTTGGTATGCTCGAAGTAGATGCTTTGGTGGTCCCACTTGGCGGAGAAGCTTAAGATCCTGGGTATCTCAGGTGGCAGGGAATAGACTATTTCGGAGGCGGGCAAGGCTTTAGGTTCGTTGGTTCCGAGGACTGTGATGTTGAATTCGCGGCCATCAACGAACTCCTCCACCAGTGCCCTTCTGCCGAAACGGTTGCTTACCGTTGTCACTTGCCTTTCAAGTGAGGCGAAGTCGTGTACCACACTTTCTTCTGATATACCGTTACTTCCGTCCTCTGCGTATGGTTTGACGATACATGGGTAGTTCAGGTGAAACAAAGATATGGTCCTGGGGTCTAGCAACTGGTATCTTGGTGTGTCTATCCCTATCGTTTCCAGGCGTGCTTTTGTCTTTACTTTGTCTAGTCCTAAAGACAGGGCGTTTCCGGGACAACCGGTGTAGGTTAATCCAAGCTCAGAAAGAAAATCGGCCACGGTTGCCTCTGTTTCGGGGCAACCATCAAAGCCTTCGAAGAGATTGAAGACTAAATCTGCCTCCAGGCATTTTAGGCTCTCTTTAGCTGACTCGAGCGGTGGTAGCAGGGATAGACGAACAACAGAGTATCCAGATTCAACCAGGGCTTGGTGAACTGCCTCAACTCCGCCGATGATGGCGAGCGATGCTTTCTTTTCTACAGTGGTACCATAGAGGTCGGGGTTAGGCGCATTATATATAATCGCTATCCTTTGACGCATTGTGGGTACCTTTGTAAGGCGGCATTGAGTATGGCTGAAATGAGGGCTTGATATGTCCAGCCCAGTTTGTATGCCATAATAACCAGGTCGCTGCTCTTCGGGTTGAGCCCTGCCAGCGGATTTATCTCCAGGAAGTAAGGTACCCCTTCTGGGCTGAGTTTGAAGTCAAGCCTGGCGAAGTCACGGCAGCCTAGAATCTTGAAAATCTCGAGGCTTGAACCTGCAATTTCATCCAGGATGTTTGTCTCCAGTAGAGCGGGACATTCGTAGTCTACTAATTGCTCCCATTCCCGTTTTACTTCAAGCGAATAGACAAAAGAGGCACTCCTTTTCTTGGCTATAACACGCATTATGCCTAGAACCTTCGCTGGGGAATTACCGAGCACGCTCACCGTCACCTCATCTCCGGCAATGAATTCCTCTATCATCACCGGTTGCTTGTAGTGCTCAAGAAGCGCTGCTGCTACTTCGGCTATTTGTGCCACAGTCTCAGCCCGGGAACCAAGGCGAATGCCCTTGCTTGAACCTTCATAGGCTGGCTTGGCAAAAGCGGGCAGCGGAAACCCGTCGAGGGATATTTCTTTTAACTGCCTGTAATCCGTAACCAACTGCCATCTCGGGGTGCGGATTCCTGTAGCCGTCACCAGCCTCTTAGTTAAGGGTTTATCCAGGCATATTGCCAGGCACTGTGGGTCTGAACCTGAATAAGGTATATCGAGCATTTCCAAGATGGCGGGTACCTGAGCCTCTCGACTTCGGTGGTTGCCCATGCCTTCGGAGATGTTGAAGACAAAAGCGATGTTATTCTGGAGAATGTTAGCTATGAACTCTCTGCCGCCACCTAGCTTGACCACTGAGTGCCCCGATGTCTCTAATGCAGTGGCAATGGCTTCCACTGTTTCAGGCGAGTCATATTCCTCGAGAGCATCCTCAGGGCAGCCTGGAGTAAAGAGAGCCGCCTCCTTAAGATCGTACGCGAGACCTATTTTCATTTCTGACTCTTACCGGTTGGAGCTGGCGCTCTGTTACGTCAGGCATCTCAGTAGGCGGATTGCTGGCCAATGCTGCTTCGCCGGCTGGTTCGGAAGCGGCTTTGTCTTTGGGATTCCGGTACCAGACGAAGCGTCCCTGGTAATTTCTTAATACCAGGTTTTCCTTTGTTTGTGTCAACACATAGTTCGGCTGAAGGGGAACTTTGCCACCGCCCTCGGGCAGGTCTATGACGAAGGTAGGGATGGCCAAGCCTGAGGTATGGCCACGCATGCCCTCTATTATTTTGATTCCGGTTTCTACAGAAGTGCGCAGGTGATCCGTTCCCTGAACCTCGTCGCACTGGAAAAGATAGTAGGGGCGTACCTTTATCTTGAGAAGTCCATTACAGAGTTTTGTCTGTGTTTCCACATTGTCGTTTATACCACGAAGTAGCACAGATTGATTGCTTATCGGGACCCCAGCCCGCAGTAAACGATCACAGGCTGCCGCTGATTCAGGTGTTAGCTCACGAGGGTGGTTGAACTGAGTGTTAAGCCATATCGGCCCATATTTTGATAGCATGCTGCACAACTCGTCATCTATGCGCTGTGGTAGTACCACAGGGAATCTGGTGCCGATGCGGATTATCTCAATATGGTCTATTTGCCTCAATTTGGAAAGAACATCTTCCAAGCGGCGTGTGGAGAGAGTTAAGGGGTCGCCGCCGGAGAGAATGACGTCTCTGATGGATCTGTGCCTGCGGATGTAGTCCAGCATTGTCTTGATTTCGCCCGAAGCACGTACCCAGCCACCATTGTGCCATTCCCTTTTCCGCGTGCAGTGGCGACAAAGCATGGGGCAGATGTTGGTGAGCACCATCAATAGCCTGTCTGGGTAGCGGTGGACCAGACCTGGGACCACAGAGTCTCTTTTTTCTCCAAGTGGGTCTTCAAAACCCACACTGCCGAGGGTTATCTCTTCAAAAGAGGGAATTGCTTGTTTTCTGACAGGGTCGTCGGGATCGTATAGGTTGATTAGGGAGAGATAATAGGGACTTACTGAAAGAGGATATTTTGAGGTTACTAGTTTGAGCTGTGCCTTTTCTCTGGCTGAAAGAGGGATAAAGGTTGCCAGTCCTTCAACAGTGGTGATGCGGTTGCGGAATTGCCATTTCCAGTCGTTCCAATTTTCCTCCGAAATATGAGAAAAGAACCTTTTTCTATTGATAACGGCCGTACCATCGGTAACGGCCGCATTACCTGGAGGTTCTTCTTCCTCAACCACCACTTCGTTTCTCGTGGTGGTGATGCCTGGAGGTTCTTCTTCCTCGGCCTGGTTTTTTATCGCTGTTAGTTTTGTCATTTATTATTGATTCTCCTCGATTTATTATACTAAAATGCTGAATAAATAATGAAACATCATAAATGAAATGCTTTTCATTATCAAGCTAACATACTTTTTTCTATTTGTCAATATTTTTGGGGGTTTAATCTTAGTTTTCTAAAAAGTGAATGAATCACAGGTTGACAAAGGCAGGCATAAGCTTTAGTATTTTTGTCTGTGCTGAAACTTATCTAAAAGGGCACAGTGTGGAGGGTAGCTATGAATATTAGGAATAATAGTTGTCGGTTGGTAGTTTGCGTTACTATAGCTCTAGTCCTGGTGGCTGTGATGCTCGGGGGCTGTGGAAACAAAGAGGGCAGCACGCAGGGTGGTGTTATAAGTGAAGTTACGATGGCAGCAGCCGTGGACGAAAATGATCGGCCGATTCAGCCCACCAGTGTTTTTACTGTCGACACTGAGGCGTTTTACTGCTCCCTTAGATTATCCCATTTTCCGCTTGGCACTGGGATAAGGGCGGAGTGGGTATATATGGGGGACGAGACGGCAGGTGGAGTTGCCGAGAAACAAGTATTACGGGTGAACACCGCAACTATTGAGGGTGATGGTTATACTTCTGTATCGTTGCAGCGTCCTCCTTACGAGGGCGTTAAATGGCCGAAGGGAGACTACAAAGTGGTTCTGTATGTTGAGGGCGAGGAAACGGCCAGTGTGTCTTTCAGGGTGGAATAGTGAATTTTGTCCCAATGGGGGCTGGTTACCTGGCCTGAAAGGAGTACCATGGCAATAGAGTCCAATACTGTCTATTTTAATTCTCCCGGCGCTGAGAATACAGGGGAGACATTGAGGCTGGCTAAAGCCAGGGCTGAGGAGCTTGGCATAAAGAGAATAGTGGTGGCTTCAACGACGGGTGACATTGGGGTTAAGGCTGCCGAAGAGTTCAAGGACTATAAAGTTGTTGTGGTATCCCATGCTACTGGCTTCAAGGCTCCGGGTACTCAGGAGCTTACTGCTGAAAACAAGGCCAGGATAGAGAAGCTGGGGGCGGAGATTTTCACTGGCGCCCATGCCTTTGGTGGTGTAGCTCATGCGGTAAGGAAGACTTTTGGCACCCATGTACTCGGTGATTTTATGGCCAATACGCTACGGATGTTTGGCCAGGGGATAAAGGTGACCATCGAGATAAGCCTCATGGCTGCTGATGCTGGTCTCATAAGTCCGGATGAAGAGGTCATTGCGATAGCCGGGACGGCAAGAGGGGCCGATACGGCAATCGTGGTTAAACCAGCACATGCCCATGATGCCTTCTCCCTCAGGGTGAAGGAGATAATCTGTAAGCCCAGACTTTGACTACCTGTTTTTCTGCTATTGATGACTACTTTCAGCAGGCGTATTTATTGTCTTTGCCCCTGGCTGGTGAAGTAGTAAAATAGGGGTGGGTGGGACATGCCGATAACTCCTCTCAGGCGGCAATATCTTAAAATCAAGCAACGCTATCCCCAAGCTATAGTCTTTTTCCGGCTAGGTGATTTCTACGAGACTTTCGACGATGACGCCAAGACCACGTCGCGAGAGCTGGAAATCACTTTAACTTCCCGTGAGATGGGGAAGGGGCAGCGTGTGCCCATGGCAGGTATTCCTTATCACGCCCTGGATAATTATCTGGCTAAGCTTATCGGCAAGGGCCATAAGGTGGCTATATGTGAGCAGATGACCCCGCCGGGTAAGGGATTGGTGGAACGAGACGTTATCCGTGTGGTAACGCCGGGGACAGTGGTTGAGCCCGGGCTTCTTTCGGATAAAAGCAATAACTATCTGGTTAGCCTGGTTGCTGACGGCGAGGAGGCGGGTATTTCTTATGTTGACATAACTACCGGCGAGTTCGCCACCACTCAGCTCCCCGCAAGCCAGGTTTCCGATGAGTTGGAGCGCCTTCACCCGGCTGAGCTTCTCCTTCCTGAGAGCTTGGATGCCAGCAGTTTAGCGCTGCCGGCCTCGACAACCAGGCTCGATGATTACTGGTTCGACTTAGAGACTACAGGGCAGGTTTTAATCGACCATTTCGGCGTGGCTTCCCTGGAAGGATACGGCTGCGCTCACCTGCCTCTGGCTATCAGGGCGGCTGGCGCAGTTATCCACTATCTTCAGGAGAACCAGAAGGCGGCGCTGGGGCAATTGGACCATCTGGCTACCTATTCGACCCAGTCCTTCATGGTTCTCGATGCCCATACCAGGCACAACCTCGAGCTTTTTGCCTCCGCTCGCTGGGGAGTCAGCTCCGGCTCTCTGCACTCCGTAATCGATTTAACCGAAACGGCGATGGGAGGCAGACTGCTCAGGAAATGGCTGGGTCAGCCGCTGCTCGATATAAAGCAACTCGTCAGCCGGCAAGAAGCTGTAGCCTGGTTCTGCGAGAACACGCTGGTCCGGCATAAGGTCATGTCTCTCCTCGGCGACATTGCCGACCTGGAGCGGCTGGTTAACCGCATAAGGAGCGGCATAGCTACTCCGAGGGACCTGGTGGCGCTGCGCTTCAGCCTCGAGAAATCCTCCGAGGTGAAGTCAGAGATAGAGGAAGCTGAAGGTTTTCCAGCCTCGTTGAGCGCTGAATTGAAGTCGTGCCCTGACATCGTGGACTTGATTACACAGGCGGTAGTTGATGAGCCCGGCGCCACTCTGGAACACGGCGGAGTAATAAGAGCTGGTTTTTCTCAGGAGCTGGATGAGATTCGGCAGGCGGCATCGGAGGCTAAGCGCTATCTGGCAAACCTGGAGCGACAGGAGCGGGAACGAACGGGTATTAAACCCCTGAAGGTGGGCTACAACCGGGTGTTCGGCTATTACATTGAGGTGTCTAAGTCTAACCTCGACCTCGTGCCTGAAAATTATATTCGAAAACAGACATTAACCGGCGGAGAGCGCTTTTTTATCCCGGAGCTTAAGGAGTATGAGTCGGTAATACTCAGCGCCCAGGACAGGATGGTGGAGCTTGAAACAGCGATTTTCCGGCAGGTCTGCCAGCAGATAGCCGGCGTTGGCGAGCGAGTGCTATCTTCAGCCAAAGCCCTGGCACAAATCGATGTCTTTGCCGGTCTGGCTGAGGTGGCGGTCAGGTATGGGTATGTCAGGCCGGAGTTGACCGCTGACGAAGCCATAACCATTAAGGGAGGCCGTCATCCGGTGGTGGAGAGAAGCCTGGGCAGCGACGGTTTCATACCTAACGATGTTTATCTGTGCAACAAGGACACTCAGCTCATTATACTTACCGGTCCCAATATGTCGGGCAAGTCCACCTATCTGAAGCAGGTGGCGCTGATTGTCCTCTTGGCTCAAATCGGGAGCTTTGTTCCGGTTGATTCAGCCACCATAAGTATCGCCGACCGTATTTTTACCCGGATAGGTGCCCAGGAAGATTTGGCCGCCGGGCAGTCGACCTTTATGGTGGAGATGATAGAAGCCGCCAACATACTCAATAATGCTACTGCGAAGTCGCTGATTATTCTGGATGAGATTGGACGGGGGACGAGCACCTATGATGGGCTTTCCATCGCCTGGGCGGTGGCTGAGTTTATACACAATCACCCCAGGCTCAGGGCGAAAACTCTTTTTGCCACCCACTATCACGAGCTGGTGGAGATGGCTGGCTTCCTGCCGCGGGTTAAGAATTTCAACGTGGCGGTGACGGAGGAGGAAGGCAAGGTTATCTTCTTACGCAAAGTTGTACCCGGTGGCGCTGATAAGAGCTACGGCATTCATGTAGCCCAACTGGCGGGACTGCCGGCATCGGTGATACATCGGGCCCAGGAGGTTTTATCCGGTCTGGAAAGCCAGCCCCGGCAGAAACAGCATAAGGCAATCCGGGCTAAAAAAGAGCCAACCCCGCAGCTCCCCCTCTTCGGGGATAAATCGCCGCTCATGGAAGAGATGAGCCAGCTCGATATCGATTCCATGTCTCCCCTCGAGGCTATCACCAAGCTCTACGAGTTGAAGCGGAAGGCGGAGGAGGCAAATTCGCAATAACATGCTGCCATTCAGCGGTGCTTGTTTGTCATTTTAGGCGTCACCTGCCCTCAGGTGACCCAAGTAGATGACCCGAGTGACGGTCACCCGTAGGCGGGTGACACGTAGGGCAATGCGAAGGCACTTATAAACATGCAGGCAGATGGAGAGGATTTGGCAAATGGCTTGCATTTGGGTAAAATCACAAGCATAAAACAAGGCAGGAATAGTCGTACAATAAGGAGTTATAGAGATGAGTGATGAAACTTATCAGACAGATGTGGTGTGTGGAAATTGCGATTTTAAGGGCAAAACAAGTATTCCCAAGGGCAAATTAGTGAAAGACGCCGCTTGTCCAAAATGCGGCAACAAGACATTACGCGATGCGCTCCCCGGTGAGGTGAATTGATTAAATATTGTTTTCCGATGCCTTATTTCCCAGGCAGAGGCGGCATGCTGTGTAATTGCATGACAAAAGCCTGTTTGCTCTGTTTTATCTGAGATGTCGCCTCCTCGCAACCTGTGTTCAGATGGCGTGCACCTTAATCAGATCAAGGAGGAAAGCATGAACGGACCGAGATATAGTGGAAGCGAAGACAATATGGTTGAGGGCCGACAAATGGAATCGGTGACAATCGTTTCTCTTATTGCCGACCTGACCAACGACGATGGGGTGATACGAGTAAAGGCACGCCGTGCACTGGTATCGTCCGGGGGCAAAGCAGTAGAGCCGCTGATTGAAGCACTGGCAGCTCCGAATCAATGGGTGCGGTGGGAGGCAGCCAAAGCTCTGGGACAGATCGGCAATTCAGCAGCAACAAATGCACTTGTGAAAGCCCTGGAAGACAAGATGTTCGATGTACGCTGGCTGGCTGCCCAGGCATTGATCAACATAGGGCCTGAGGCAATCATACCAATACTGAAGGCCCTTATCGAACGAGCGGATTCGACATGGACGAGAGAAGGAGCACATCATGTGCTGCATGACCTGGCTCAAGGGGAGCTTAAAGAGGTGCTGCAGCCCGTACTGGCTGCACTCGAGGATGTCGATTCGTCTGTAGAGGTGCCTTTCGCAGCCAAGACCGCTCTAAAATCCTATACGGAGTTACGTGGCTCTCCCTGAGTCAAATTAAGTTCTTAGGCGTCACCTGCCATCAGGTCCTTCCTGGGAAGTCGTAGGGACGGACCTTCAGGTCTGTCCGTCATCCCACCATTCGGACAGGTCTAAAGACCTGTCCCTACATCTGGTGCGCTGTTCTTTTTTCTGTCATCGCGAGGAGTCCGTCCACGGGAGGACGACGTGGCGATCTCGGTGGGGAAGCATTGTGAGATTGCCACGTCCCGATGCAATCGGGGCTCGCAATGACATAAAGGAAAAGGCTCGCAATGACACGTAAGAACCGGCAGCTAGGCGCGAGGTGACCACAGCACCATTCTGGGCTTCTTGCCCATCTCTTTAGCCAGATCTTCTATCTTTCCGTATTTTATGCAGGCTGCCATGCAGTGCTTCACGCATGACGGCTCAAGCCCTTTTTTAGTCCGAGGTGCGCACAGTATACACAGTTCGGTGGGGAATGGCAGGTAAACAAGATACTCCCTGTCCTTCGGCAACCTCTCGACGACCTCAATCACTCTGATTCCGGACATACCTGCCGGCCACCGGTATTCCTGAGCGCAGGCGACCTGACAGGAATAACATCCCGTGCAGTACTCGTAATCAATAAGCAAGCCGTATCCGCTGCTTTTAGGCATTTTCCGTCCCCTCGCTCCCGCTGACCTTGTATAATCTGCACAGCAGGTGCTTAATGGGTGCACCGAGGCCGTCTTTGCCGGTGAAACCCATGGGAATAAGCTGATTTACGTTCGATTCCATGACGCCGAATAGATGTGGCTCTTGAGCCGGCTTTTCCGGGAACCACCAGCCGTGGGTAGCCATCACCATCCATCTGGGCACAATCGGAGTAACCTTTGCCTTTAGCTTGCACCTGCCCATCCAGTTCTCCACCCAGACCCATTCGCCATCGCCGATATGAAGCGACTCGGCCGTGTCAGGGTGAATTTCAACCAGGGGGTCAGGCTCGATTTCCCTGAGCCAGGGAATATTTCTGTGCTCGGAATGAAAATAGGCTGGAGACCGCCTGCCGGTGGACAGAATGAGGGGATACTTTTTGTATAGTTCCGGCTGGCTTATCGGGGTGAAAGGCGGTTCTTCGTAATGGGCTACAGGTTCCAGCCCCCATTCCTCCCGTATCGATGAGTACAGCTCGACCTTGCCCGATGGTGTTTGGAAGCCGGGCTTTCTGTCCGGTCGCAGCAATCCCTTTTCAAACCGGTGATACGGAGCGCTGGGGTGCCCTTCCGGTGGGAAAGCCCAGCCTTTTTCTTGGAGCTCCTTAAAGGTCATACCGGAGGGCTTGATTATTTCATCGAAAAGCTCGTGGATGTCTTTCCAGCGAAAGTCGGGGTCGAACCTCTTCGCCAGCTCGAAGTTTATCTCCACGTCCGGCTTGCATTCACCGACTGAAATTGCCTTGTTTATGCTCTGAAGCGGCACCCACCAGCTCCTGATGCCGTCCTTCTCCAGAAAAGTAGCTGCCGGCAGAACAACGTCAGCCAGCTGGGTGGTGGGTGTCATAAACAGGTCGACCGCCACCACAAAGTCAAGCTTCTTAATAGCCTCGACCCATTTCTTCGGGTCAAGACCTATGCCGGCCACGGGGTTACAGGTCTGTATCCACATACCCTTGATTGGGTACGGCTCTTCGGTAAAAATTTGTTCCAGAGCCAGGTCTGTGTGTGCTCTCCAGATGAACCTGTTTAACGGTCCATACCGGCTGGCTCCTATTCTTTTCTTATCAGCCTCCTTTGATTTCAGCTTAATAACACCCTTAGCCCCGGGCAAAGCGTAGGCAACGGCATCGAAGGCAAAACGTGAGATTACGTTGCCGCCGGGCACATCCAGATTGCCGGTGATACACCACAGTGCGGCAATTGCCTGGACAGTGGGGGTGATTGCGGGTGTCATATCGATAGGCACGCCCCAGTGTATGGATGCCGGCTTGCTCCTGGCATACAGACGTGCTGCCTTAATAATATCGTCTTTCGGGACCCAGGTTATCTCGGACACCCGTTCTACGGGGTACCGGTTGACCTCCTCGCAGAATACGCTCCAGACCGTTTTTACCGGTATTCTCGTGCCATCGAAGAGGTTGACTTCGTAGCTACCCTCCAGTGCCGGCTGCACATCGCTCAGTCGGTACTCCACGTTACTGGAATCCCAGACAACCGGCGCTCCCCTCTTTGTGTCCCAGGCAACGAAGTTATCCGGCGAGCCGTCCTTTGCCAGGTCGCTTTCTCGCAGCAGCTTGCCCGTATCGCTCCTGACCAGATGACTAGAGTTCGTCCATTTCTCAACGAACTCCCTATCATACAGCCCCTCGTTTATAATGACGTTGAGAAAGCCCATAGCCAGGGCTCCGTCCGTCCCCGGCCTCAATCTGAGCCACACCTCAGCCCTCGAAGCGAACCATGTCAGTCTCGGGTCGATGGCAATAATCTTTGTGCCCCTTTTCATAAGGTCGATAATCCAGTGCCCGAAGACGTTATCCGGGCATGATGCTGGAATGTTGTAGCCCCAGACTATGATGCACTCCGGGACTTTATACCTGGGGTCTTCATAGCGTGCCGGCAGCCACTGTGAGGCATCGAGCACACAGTAATCGCCCTGGACGGTATCCACGGCAGCTATTCTCGGGCTATAGCAGGCGATACCGCTGAGGGCAAACATAACGTTAGGGCTGCCGTAAGCGTAGGCGAGCAAGCATATCCAGGGGCCGATATCTCTGCCTGTCCCCATGGAGAAAATGACGCTCTCCGGCCCGAACTCATCTCGAATTTTACCCAGCTTCTTTTCAATCAGGTCGAAGGCTTCATCCCAGGATATCTGTTGCCACTTACCTTCCCCGCGCTGTCCAATCCTCTTGAGCGGATGGGTAAGCCGTTCGGTGTGAGTGACGTATTGTGTCATTGCCAGGCATCTGGCGCAGAGGCGGCCCTGGTTCCAGGGATGCTCCGGGTCTCCCTCGATCTTGACTAGCTTGCCGTCTTTGATGTAGGCGAGCACGCCGCAGCCGCCATGACAACCGGGTCCGGCGGACCAGGTAGTTGTTCGTACCACCTCGAGGTTCTCTGTCATAACCTGATACCTCTGCTGCTCGTTACTTGAAATAAGGAGGAGCCGTTTTGGGGGTTTTTCCAGTATAGAATCTATTGAGGAATATCCTGGTGCGCATGCTGGTCATAGCTGGAAACATGCTGATTCAGTCTGGGCGATAATAGCATAATGGGATATACCGGTCAAATGTATGCTGGTGACATAGTTAATAAGAAGTTTTAGGTGCCACCTGCCCTCAGGTGACCCGAGTAAGTTGCAGTTTTATTTGCTGCTATTGCAGTATATTATACTGCATAACTTCCTGAAGCCAACACGCTACTGTGCCGGGTATCGCTAGAAGACTAAGAAGGTATCTGGAAACAGAGCCAGGTGACAGGTCACAAAACGCTAAATCGTGCAATTTAGAGCGGCTAGCTAAAGATCAGCGGGAGCAAGGGTCACAACTACTAGTTTGTAAAATCTGAATCGAAAAGATTTCGATTTAAGGCTTAAAGGTTGCACTACCAGCATCATTGTGTCCATTTTCAAATATCTTGAACTACCGAACAGCCCGAATTGCTTTATAAATTGGTCGTAAAGTTAAAATAACTCGGAATATATGTCCGCATGGTTTTTCTTAAACCATAAAATTAGTTCATCAGGGTCACGATGACATTGTTTATAATAAATATTATACAAAAAATCACCCCAAGAACCGTATTTACCTTTACATTTACTCTGAACTGCACCAAAAATGATATTCTTCTTGTGGTTGGCGTTTTGCATGTATTGAATTTGTCTATAATCATCAAGCTTCCATGAACTACGTTTGTTAATTACTTTCTGTTGTTGCCATCGATGAGGCATTAATCCGATAAGCAGAAATATGAGTTCAGATTGGAAGGAAACCATTTGTTGGTCTAAGCTATCAAAAGATTTTGACGATTTAATCAATCTTTCAGATTCAGTAATTGTATTTAATAATTCCTGTTTATGATAGTTATCTGCTATTGTAATAGTCTCCTCAATAGCAAACTTAATGCTTTTAGTTATTTTCAAGAAATATTTTTTCGCATCCGTGAAATTATGAGTCGTATGTATTAATCGATAATCTTTATCACCATACAAATTGTGAATTAAATGGCTGAATGACATGTCTGTTTTTCTATAGTTATCTTTCATTGGATTTGACCTCATCTGATCTTATTTCTATTTTAGACTAGCACCTCCCCTATAGCAAGAGAAGCGCGAATCTTGAGAGATGCTTTGACTGCACTAATGTCAGAATTGTTCAATTTGCCACACAACATACTATATTGCCTTAGTCAATGGCTCCGATGATCTAAATCTTATCACGG
>JACKQG010004500.1_pt1 | contig 16126 bp, 11 predicted proteins | sample 8237621 | NCBI WGS metagenome assembly JACKQG01 (sample SAMN15677084, study PRJNA649215) | marine metagenome | biome: marine; feature: Black Sea; material: saline water; isolation source: suspended particulate matter (SPM) from the Black Sea western gyre | collected 2013-06-09/2013-06-10 | depth... | reverse complement strand
CCGAGGGGCGTGCGGCGGCGATGCAGACCCTGCCCGAATGCCTCGGCGTGCGCGATCGCATCGAGGGCCTGCACGCGGTGCTGCGGCTGGACCCGGAGCGCGCCCGCCACGCCGTGGAGACCCGGATGGGCATCCGCGAAGGCCGTTACGACCGCCTCGGCCTGGAGGAGATGTTCATCGAGATCGCGGAGGGACAGTCATGATCCGCCTGCTGTTGCGGCGCGACCAGGGCACGGACAACCTGCTGATGCCCGCGGCCATCGCCGCCATCGCCGGCCTGATGATGCGGGCCATAGAGGCGGCGGAGAAGACCGGGCCCATGTACGGCCCCGACAACTCAAACCCGATCTGGTTCGCCCACAACATCACCGTCTGGGCGGTCCTCTCGGCCGGCCTGATCGGTTCGCACTACTGGCTGCGCGCCACGCGGCTGCACATCGCCCTGCCCCTGCCCGCGCGCCGGCTGTGGCTGGCGCGCATGGGATCGATCTGCATCGGCTGCCTGCTGATGGTGCTGGTGATCGCCCTCGTCACCTCGATCCACCCGGCGCCGGACGGCGGCCTGACGATCGACGGCGTGGTCTGGCTCGGGTCCCTGCGGATCGCGGCCGCGTTCCTGCTGTTGCTGATGGTCCTGCAGGCGCCCTCGCCCAGCCTGCGCCGGCTGCGCACCTCCGCCGGCTACATCACGTACACGGCCGTCATGTGGCTGCTGGGCCTGTTGGTGCTGGTGCTGGCCCCCCGCAGCGCCTGGCTGGCGGCGCCGGTCGCGGCCGCGGCGCTGCTGCTGGGCTGGCGCATCTGGCGGCAGATCCCCCCCGCCTTCCTGCTCGAGTCCCAGGAGCCGGAGTGCGATGACGACTCCGTTGCCCCGACGGTTGTCGCGACGGCGGGCGAGCAGCCGGCGGCGGCCGCGGATGCGCCGGGGCGCTTCACCCGCAACGGCGGCTCGCGCCTGCTGCTGCACAGGTCCCTGTGGCGCATGCTGCACAACCACTGGCTCGGCTGGCTGTTCACGGTGCTGATGACCATCTACGGTTTCCTCTTCACCTTCATCTACCACGAGGGCCGGACCGGGATGATCTTCATGTTCTACCTCTTCGTCTTCGGGTTCGGAGCCGGCAACCAGGCCCTGCTGCGCGTGCATTCCGTCGACGCCTGGCCCCTGTCGAGACGACTGATCTTCGCCCACGCGACGCTGCCGCTGGTGTTCGGCTTCCTGCTCGGCTCGGTCATCGGCACGCTGGGCAACGAGCTCCGGTCGCCGCCGGCCAAGATGGTCCGCCTCGTCGACGGCGAACTGCAGGTTCCCTACGAGTTCCGCGAGATCGCGTCCGACGGTGCACCGCCGGCCGTCACCGCGCCCTGGGGCGAGACCTTCGTGCCCGGGGGCACGCGCCTGCTGCCCTGGGGCGAGGCGGTCGTCTACTCCCCCTACGCCATCGGCCCCGAAACCTCACCGCGCCTGGACGCGCTGCAGATCGACCGCGCCGTGGCGGCCGTCCACGGCGATGCGCCACCCGATCCCGCGCGCTACGCCGAGCTCGCCGTGGAGAACGAGACGGAAGCTTCGGAAGCCTGCTGCGGTTTCGACCTGGAAGCGTCGCGCGGGCGGGGCTCGGAGATGCGCGCGAAGACCTACGCCCTGCTGGCGGTGGCCTACTGCCTCGTCTGCGTCCCCCTGATCCTGATCGGCAGCATCGCCTACGATTCCAGGGCCCACGAGCATATCCGCAACAGGGCGATACTCGCCGCCGTGGTCCTGCCCCTGGGGACGATCGCCGCGATGCTCCTCTCGGAGCTCTTCGGCGGCACCAGGATGTGGGCCCAGGCGGCGGCCCCGCTGATCGCCCTGCGGCGACTCGCCGAGACGCTGCCCCTGCCCGTCGCCGGATACCTGGCGGCGGCGGTGATCGTCATGGTCGCGAGTTATCTGGTCCTGCAGGAACGCTTCGTGGGACTGGAGGCCTCGCACCAGTTGGTCCACAAGCAGAAGGAAGCCGACGACTAGGTCGGCCCGGTCAATGCCGTGCGGGCGGCGGCAGGGAGGGATCCAGTTCGCGGCCCCTCTGGATGAGGCGCTCGGCTTCCTGCATGTTGCCCTCGGCGCCTTCCACCATGCCCAGGTTGTAGTAGGCGAGCGCGAGCCGGGCATCCAGCTCGATCGCCTGCTCGTAGGAGGACCTGGCCTCGGCCAGCTTGCCCTGTTCGTGGCACAGCATACCGAGGTTGAGGTGGTGGGCCGCGTTGCGCGGTTCCAGTTCGAGCGCGGCGAGCAGTGCCCGCTCGGCGTCCTGCGGACGCTGCATCATCTGGTAGAATGCGGCGAGCTGGGCATGGGCGGCCGCCATGTCGGGATGTTTCGCCACGAGCGTCTCGAAGGCCTCGACGGCGTTCGGCAGGCGTTGCGTCATGGCGTAGGCCACGCCGAGGTTGCCCAGGACCTCCGGGTCCTCCGGCGACAGCTCCCGGGCCCGTTCCAGGAGACCGATGGCGGAGGCGGCGTCGCCGAGGGACAGGCGCAGGGCTCCTTCCTGTGCGAACAGCTGTGGAGATTCGCCGCCGTTCTGACGCACGCGCTCGAGGACCGTCAGGGCCTGCCTGCTGTCGCCCTGCCGCTGCAGGACGCCGGCCAGGGCGATCGCCGTCTCCGGATTGGCCGGCTGGAGTTCGTGCGCGCGCCACAGGGCGGCGGCCGCGCCGGCCAGGTCGTCGCGGAAGGCCAGGCCGAGTCCCTTGTACAGGTGGGCGTCGTGGTTGCGGGGATCCCGATCGATCACGTCGTCGAGGACCGCGGCCGCCTCACCGGTCCGGCCGAGCAGGTGCAGGACGTGGCCCTTGCCCGTGAGCAGGTTCAGCGACGCCGGATCGACCGCCAGACCGCTCTCGTAAACGTCCAGGGCGTCCGCGGGTCGCCGCGACCGACCGAGATGCTGGGCCAGGTCCTCGTAGGCCTCCATCAGGTCGGGGGCGTCGACGATGATGCCCCGGTAGATCTCCTCGGCCTCGGCTCCCTCGCCCGTCCGGGCCAGGGCCTGCGCCAGGTTGAGGCGGATCATCACGTCGTCGGGATGCCGGCCGAGCGCCGCGCGCAGTCCCGCGGCGGCGTCCCGTTCGCGTCCCTGGTTCATGAGCACGATCGCCAGGTTCACCTCGTATTCCACCGTGGTCTCGGGCGCGTCCAGGGCGGGCGCCGATTCGTCGGGGCTCTCGCCGTCGCTGTCGCCGGCGATGTAGCCGAGGGAGCGGAGCATCTGCTCCATGTTCTCGCCGACGGCGGGATCGATCTCGATGTCGCTGTCGTGCTGCCAGCGCGTGGTCTCGTAGGTCGGCGTCGTCGCGACCGGCCGCGCGGCGACGGCGGAGGCCCGGAACGCGTCGATCAGCGCGTGGCCGGCCATGTCCTCGCCCACCGGCAGGCCCTGCGCGTAGAGGATGGTGGGGGCCACGTCGTAGATGTCGGCGCCGGTGATCACGACGCCGGGCTCGATGTCGGGACCGTTCATCACGATGAGGCCGTCGGCCATGTGGTCGTCGTCCGCCAGGTCGATGTCGAACTCGAGCCGCTTGCTGCGCTCGTCGCCGATGCGGAAACCGTGGTCGCTGATCACGATCACCGTGGTGTTCGCACCGCGTTCGTCCAGAAGATCGCCGAGCAGCTCGTCCTGCCAGCGCCAGTAGGCGGCGAGGACGTCCCGGTAGGCGTCGTAGTCCGCCTGCGAGACCCAGTCCAGGCGCGGCGGAGCGTAGCCGCCGAAGAGGTGGCTGACGGCGTCCGTGCCCTCGTAGTAGACCGCCAGCACGTCCGGCCTGTCCTGCGCGAGCTGCTCCAGCACCAGGTCGGTGTAGGTGCGGGAGGTGGCGACGGCCTGGCGCAGGTGGAGCAGCTTGTCGGAGTAGGGGTCGGCGTGGGGGTCGGGCGCCAGCTCGCGTTCCGGCAGGTGGACCATGGAGGTCATCAGGGACATGGGCACGTCGGCGGGCCGCATCATCATGTCCTCGATCCGTTCCACGAGCCTGGGCGGCCAGGTCAGCCCCTCGTCGAAGGCGCCCCGCCCGGTGATGCCGAAGCTGTGCCAGCCCACGTAGTCGCTGACCATGAAGCCGTCCACGGGCTCCACCGGCCAGGTGGCCCACCAGCCGACGATGCCGCAGCTCAGGCCCGCGTCGGTGGCGATGTTCCAGAAGGCCCGCACGCGCCGTTCCCGGCTGCTGATCGGCACCTTCGTGCCGTCGGGGGCGTCGGTCATGAACCAGGTGATGCCGTGCTGGTCGGCCGTCTTGCCCGTGGCGATGCTGGTCCAGAGCAGCGGCGAGAGCATGGGCTCGTCGCTCAGCAGGACCCCCGAGGCCCCGCCGTCGCGCAGGCGCTTCAGGTTGGGCATCTCCCCGCGCTCGAGCATGGGCCCGAGCTGGTCCCAGTCCGCGCCGTCGAGGCCGATGATCCAGACTTCGGGCGGGCCGGTCGGTTCGTCGGCGCAACCGGCCGCGAGGAGCAGCGCGGCGCAAAGGACCGCGGACAGGACGATCTTGGTGAACGGGAACGCGGAACCGCTGGACATGGATCGACCTCCACCCGGATTTGAATTGCGGACATCGTACGAGAACATAACTCCAAAGCGGAAAGAAGGAAAACCCTCGGCGATGCGCCCGTCGTTCCGGCCGGCCCGTACGGCCATCCGCGCGAAGGGCGTTGACCAATCGCCCCGTCGTTCATATCCTGGTTGTTCGCGTCCCGTCCCCGCCCGACCGCTGCCGGTCGGGTGATTTCGACCCGGCCCGCAGGCTCGATCACCATCTTCGGAAGTGTGCGCATGACCGCCATCGCAGCCACCGACAAGCCAAAAACCTCGGTCTTCAAAATGTTCCCGGGCGCCTTCTGGTCCGCCAACGTCATGGAGATCTTCGAGCGCATGGGCTGGTACGGTTTCTACGCCGTCTCGAGCATCTACCTGACCGGTGAGATCGCCGACGGCGGCCTGGGCTTCAGCAGCGAGGACCGCGGCGTCATCCAGGGCGTGGTGACCTTCTTCCTCTACCTCTTCCCGGCGGTCTTCGGCGCGCTGGCCGACCGCTACGGCTACAAGTCCATGTTCCTGGCCTCGACGGTGGTGATGGCGCCGGCCTACATCCTGCTGCAGTTCCCCACGAGCTTCTGGGGCTTCTTCGCCGTCTACTTCCTGGTGGCCATCGGGCACGGCATGTTCAAGCCGGTGGTGATCTCGACGGTCGCCAAGACCACGAACGAGAAGACGGGCTCCATGGGCTTCGGCATCTTCTACATGATGGTCAACGTGGGCGGTTTCCTGGGCCCCATCGTGGCCGGCATCGTGCGCGGCTGGAGCTGGACCTACGTCTTCTGGGCCTCGGCCATCTGGATCGGCGTGCTGGCTGTGACCTGCCTGCTGTTCTACCGCGACCCCCGCACCGCCGAGGACAAGGCGCACACCGAGAAGCGCAGCCTCGGCGAGGTGATGCAGGGCATGGTCGCGGTGGTGGGCAACGGCCGCTTCTTCCTGCTCGTGTCGGGCGTGCTGACGGTGCTGGTGATGGGGTCCAAGTGGTGGCCCTTCGGCCTGATCGCACCCATCGCCGGGGGCTGGATCGCCCTCAACCTGATCGCCGACATCCTGCTGCGCACGGCCGGACGCCGCCCCGACGCGGGCAGCTGGCTGCTGCAGCCCATGAAGGTGGGCGAGGGCCGCTACATGGTCTCCCTGCTGCTGATGGCCGGCTTCTGGACCAGCTTCAACCAGATCTTCCTCACGCTGCCCGAGTACATCCGCGACTACGGCGACACCGGCGACGTGATCCGCTCGCTGACGCCCGCGGCCGGCTGGATCACCGGCCTCTTCGAGTCGCTGGGCGTATCGACGGCCAACTGGAGCCAGGGCGTGCTCGAGAACGGCCAGATCAAGCCCGAGCACATGATCAACCTCAACGCCTTCGGCATCATCGTCGGGCAGATCGCCATCTCGTACCTGATGCGCAACGTGAAGCCGCTGAACACCATCATCAACGGCGTCGTGGTGACGGTGATCAGCTTCCTGGTCTTCATCATCGGCATGAGCGGGTGGATCATCGTCGCCGCGATCCTGGTCTTCTCCGTCGGCGAGATGATGGCCAGCCCCAAGTCGAAGGAGTACGCGGGGCGCGTCGCGCCGCCGGGCAAGGTCGGCATGTACATGGGCTACTTCTACTGGTGCACCGCCCTGGGCCATCTCTTCGGCGGCCTGCTCTCGGGCGTCATGTACGGCTACTTCGGACCCGTCGAGCGCGGCGGCATCGACAAGCCCGACGTCATGTGGATCGTCTTCGCCATCCTGGCCGCCACGACCGCGGTCGGCCTGGTGATCTACGACCGCTGGATCAAGGCGCATCCGGTCCAAGAGGCGTGAGGTTCCCGCAGCCCCTGGCCCGCGGCACACTGATCCGCCGCGAAAAACGCTTCCTGGTGCACGTCCGTCTCAACGACGGCCGCGAGGTGACCGCCCACACCAACAACACGGGCGCCATGCTGGGCTGCAACACGCCCGGCAGCCCCGTGTGGCTCTCCCCCGCCGACAACCCCGCCCGCAAGCTGAAGTGGACCTACGAATTGATCGAGGCCGACGGCGTGCTGGTGGGCATCAACACCGCCGTGCCGAACCGGCTGGCGCAGGAGGGCGTCGAGGACGGGACGATCGCCGAGCTGCAGGGCTACGATCGGTTGAGACGCGAGGTGCGCTACGGAGAGGGGTCGCGGATCGACCTGCTGCTGGAGAACGACGACGCGCGCTGCTGGCTGGAGGTCAAGAACGTCACTCTCACCCGCGACGGCGCCGCCCTCTTCCCCGACGCGGTCACCGAGCGGGGACGCAGGCACCTGCGCGAGCTGTCGGCCATGATCGCCGCCGGCGACCGCGCGGCCATGCTCTACGTGGTCCAACGCGCCGACGCCGACCGCTTCTCCCCGGCCGACGACATCGACCCGGCCTACGGCGCCGCCCTGCGCGAGGCCGCGGCCGCGGGCGTGGAGACGCTCTGCTACCGGGCGGAGGTCTCGACCACGGAGATCCGCCTATCACGCTCCCTGCCCGTCGTTCTCCCCTAGCCGGCAGATCCGTCCCCGAAGCAACGACGGATTGCGACAGAGGCCGCACCCATCCGCAGGAGACCACCCCGGCCGGGAATCACGCCTTTGATATCTCGTTCTGTACGGCCCGGACGTCAGGGCTGGGCGTGACGTATGAATGAACGGTCCCACCACCGGGTTCGCCCTGCCGGATCAGTTGTAGTCGATCGCCACCGCGATCATCAGGAACACCGCCGACAGGGCCATCAGCATCAGGTAGAGCGGAAACATGAAGCGCAGCCAGCGGCCGTAGGGGATCTTGGCCAGGGCCAGCATGGCCATCACGATGCCGCTGGTGGGAATGATGGTGTTGGAGAAGCCGTCGCCGCAGGTGAAGGCCAGCACGGCGGTCTGGCGGGTCAGCCCGATGATGTCGGACAGGGGCGCCATCAGCGGCACCGTCACCGCGGCCTGGCCCGAGCCGGAGGGCACCAGCAGGTTCAGCGAGGACTCGAAGCAGAGCATGCCGATGGCCGCCACGTAGCGCGGCACGTGCTGCAGCACCGACGCGGCGCCGTGGACGATGGTGTCCATGATCTGTCCGTCCGAGAGCACCACCTCGATGCCGCGGGCGACCCCCACCACCAGCGCCGCCACCACCATGTCGCCCATGCCCTTGACGAAGGCCTTCACGGCCTCGTCCAGGGGCAAGCGCGCCAGCGCGCCGGCCACCAGGCCCATCAGCAGGAAACCGCCGGCCATGTCCGACATCCACCAGTCGAACTGCTTGGTCGAGAAGAGGATGAAGCCGAAGATCAGCGTGCTGGCGATCAGGATCGCCCAGTGGCGTCCGGTGAAGTCCTCATCCCCGCCGGCGTCGTCGATCTCGAAGTCGTCGTCCGGCATGAAGGAGGCCGCGGGGTCGGCCTTGATGCGCCGGCCGTAGCGCAGGGTGTAGGCCAGGGCGATGGCGAAGGCGCAGGCGTAGAGGATCAGGCGCAGTTCCAGCCCGCTGTAGAGGGGCAGTTCGGCGATGCCCTGGGCCACGCAGACGGTGAAGGGGTTGGTGGTCGAGGCGGCGAAGCCCACCTCGGCCGCCACCAGCACCAACGCCAGACCGTAGATGCGGTCGTAGCCGAGGCGCTTGCTCACCAGCAGGAAGACCGGCACCAGGGGGATGAACTCCTCACCCATGCCGAGGGTCGAACCGCCCGCCGAGAGCACGAACATCAGCACGACGGTCAGCGCGGGCCCCGATTTGCCGAAGCGGCCGACCAGTCGCGAGAGCCCGGCGGTGATCACCCCGGTGCGCTGCAGGACGCCGAAGACCCCGCCCACGATGAAGATGAAGAAGATGATGTCGGCCTGCTTCTCCAGGCCGCGCGGGATGGCGGTCAGGAAACCGTGCAGGCCCACGGGCGTCGCCTTGCCGACCGCCCGTTCGTCCTCGACGCCCAGCAGCAGGTTGAGGGCGCCGAAGTGCTTGTCCAGTTTCTGGTAGGTGCCGGGGACCAGCAGCGTGCGCTCCTGTTCCCCCACCAGGGCCGTGCGCCGTTCGTAGCTGCCGGAGGGGACGACGTAGGTCAGCAGCGAGCAGACGAAGATCACGCTCGCGAGCAGGACGAAAACGTGGGGGATTTTCAGCTTGGGCCTTGTCATGCGGGCAACCTACAGGATCGTCAGACGACTTTCCAGCATTCTCCGTCGCCCAGCACCTTCTCCATCTCGATCTCGTCGTTGACCGGGATGCCGTAACTGCCGATCTCGGGCACGCCGGGCTTGAGTTCGCGGATGGCCTCCATGCCGTTGACGCGGATTTCAGTGATCCGGAAGCCGCGGCGCTGGAAGAAGCGCAGGCCGTCGATGTTGTCGTTGGTGGTGATCAGCCAGATCCTGGCGCAGCCGTCGGCGCGCGCCGCCTTCTCGACGGCCTCGAGCAGGGCCGTGCCCACGCCGCACCACTGGCAGAGGGCGTCGAGGGTCACCAGTTCGCACAGGCCGTCGGCGATGGAGAAGGTGGCCAGGCCCACGCGTTCGCTGCCCTCCATGGCGATGAAGCCCGGCAGTTCGGAAGGCTGGTGCACGATGTCGCGGCTGACGACCGTCTCGCCGCCGAACAGGAGTTCGGTGCGCTCGCGGACCCAGGTGCGGTCGCTCGAAGACAGGGTTGTCACCAGCATGGGGAGTCCTCGCGTATATGAACCGGATTATCGGTAGATGTTCGTCCCGACGAGGCCCAAATGTGGTGAGGCGATCCTGGCGGGTCAAGTCCAGCGGGGGCCCGGCATGCCCCCCGGGGCCACTATGCGCGCAACATGTTTCCTGCCAGCCCCTTGCGCGTGGGCAGCTTCAATCGTCGCCGGTCAGGAAGCCGGCCACGTCCTCGGGCAGGGCGTCGGGATCGGTTTCGCGTTCGCTCAGCAGGGTATGGCAGGCGTCGCAATCCTGGCTGATGTACCGTCCGTCCTCCGCGACATGCATCTCGTCGTGGCAGCGGAAGCAGCCCGTGTCCGCGAACTCGCCTTCGAGATCCATGTGGCCCAGGTTGCTGGCGTAGGTGCCCCATGTGATTTTCATCCCGGGGAAGACGTTGCGTTCCAGGATATTCGTGATGACGCCCGAGACCTCCGGCAGGACCGTGCGCAGGGCGGGCAGATCGTCCGGGTAGGCCCCGGTGTACACCTCGACCAGGAAGCCGGCGACGAGACCGGCCGTGTTCTCGCCGGGCTCCACTTCCCATAGCGCCCGCTCGGCGGACTTCCGGAGCCAGGGCACGCTGGAATCCAGCAGCCCGGCGGCGAAGGCTTCGTCCAGGGCCTGTCCCGGGGTCTCGAAGATATGGGTCGGGCGGTTGTGGCAGTCGATGCAGTCCATCACGCGCCATTCGCCCTCCTCCGGCCCGTGCTCGTCATCCTCCAGCAGGTAGACGACTTCCCCGTCGGGCGTCTTCTGGACCACCTCGACGATCATCAGGCGCTTGTCGTCCACGGCCCTGTAACGCACCTCGTTGGCCGGGTCCACGTGCCAGTGGATGCCCGTAGCGCGCAACCCGGGCTGGGGATGCCCGCCGACCTTGATGATCAGCGACGACAGGCTCGGCGTGTTGTCGCGGTCGGGCTCGGTGTGCCTGCGCGTGACGAGTTTGGAGCCGTGGAACTTGGTGGGCCAGTGGCAGACCTCGCAGGTCTCGCGCGCGGGGCGGAGATCGTGTACGGGCGCCGGGATGGGCCGGCGGTAGGTGTCGCCCAGCACGGCCATCACCTGGCGCAGCCCGGAGATCTTGGCCTTCACGAACCACTGCGCGCCGGGGCCGATATGGCATTCGACGCATTCGACGTTGGCGTGCGGCGAACGTTCGTAGGCCACGCCTTCCGGCTCCATGACCTCGTGGCAGACCTTCATGCAGAATTCCGACGAGTCCGTATAGTGATAGGCCTCGTAGCCGAAGCTGCTGAACACGATCATGCCCACGAACGCCAGCACGCACACCATTGCGGCCTTGCGCCAGAACTCGGCGCCGCCGATCTCGACCGCCGCGGTGCCGGCCTTGCCCAACCGTTGCCGGCGCCGGTGCACGAGGGTGCCCGCCAGGATCAGCACGATCCCCGCCACCAGCAGCGCGGGCAGCAGCATGAAGGTGACCATGCCCACATAGGGATTGGCCGCGCGGTTCAGGAGCACGTTGTACACGTTGATGAGCAGGGCCAGCACCAGCAGGGCCACGGCGACGAGGCTGAGGACGCTGCCCAGCGTGGTGATCCAGGTGGAGTAGAAGAAGGGAAGTCGGCCCTTGAACCAGGTGCCGATGGTCTTCAACAGGCTGCTCAACTTGTCGTCGTTCATCGAGATCCTCCGCGATCGGGACGTCCGCCGGCTTCCGGGTGAATCGGCCCCATGATGCATGACGTGAGGGGGACGGTCAATGCCGCCCCGACGGCCCGGCTCGTGCCTCCGACTTCAGGCACGGAGCGTCACGGCGAAGATGGCTCCTGCGGGGAAGGGGCACAAGATATTACCTACTAAAGCGGTTGTATTTATGGTAGGGTCCGGCCTCACGCCTCCCGCCGGTGTCACGGGCTCGATCCCGGACCGGACAGGGCTTCCACCCCTTGGTCGCCGAGGACGAGCCGATGAACGAATCCGCCAAACGGCCGACTATCTCGCTGGCCTCGGTGGCAGCCTCCCTCGAGATCCTGGCGGCGCGAATCACCGCCATCGAGGAGCATATCGGACTCGCCGCAGCGGCGGCGCCCACGACCCCGGATCCCGTCCAGCACCCGGGCGAGACCGTCGCGAAGGCGCCCGACCGCCCACCGGGCCTCCGGTTGCCGGCGGTGGGCAAATCGTTCCTGATGCTGGCCGGCGCCTTCCTGCTGCGCGCCGTCACCGACGCGGGGCTGCTGTCCTCCGTCTCCGGGGTCTCCCTCGGCCTGGTGTATATCCTGTTCCTGCTCTACCTGACGGACCGGCACGCGCGTCACGGGTCGCGCGCAGAGGCGAATCTCTTCGGCATCGCCACCGCCCTGGTCGCGTTTCCCTTCGTCTGGGAGACCACGACGAAGCTCGGTCTGCTGCCCGCGCCGGGTGCGGCCGCGGCCACCCTGCTGGTCACGATGCTCGCTCTCGGCGTCGCCGTCCGGCACCGGCTCGAGACGCTGGCCTGGATCGTCCTGCTGGCTTCGGTGGCCCTCTGCGCCAGTCTCTACTGGATCACCGACGCCTCCCTGCTCTTCCTCGCCCTGCTGGTCGCGCTGGGCGTGGCGACCTTGTGGCTGGGGTATCTCCGCGACTGGCGGGGCCCGCGGTGGTTCCTCGCGATCGTGGTCAATCTGCTGGTGTTTCTCACGGCCATGCTTGCGGCCCACCCCCCGCATGACGCGTCGACACGTCCCGAACCCGCCACGGACGGCACGTTGCTCCTGGCCCTCGCCCTGCCCGCGGCCTATCTGGTCAGTTTCGCCTGGCGCACGCTGGTTCACAGGCGCGAGGCGGGCCCGTTCGAGATCCTGCAGTCCCTGGGCTGCATCATGGCCGGCTATGTGGGCGCCATCCACCTGTTGCGCTTCCTCGGCCGCGGCACCGCCGTCCTGGGGTGGGCGACCCTGATCGCCGCCGTCGCCGGCTACGTCGTGGCGTTCATGCTGGTGCGCGGCCGCCAGGGACGCGGCCTGAACTTCTTCTTCTACGCGTGGCTGGGCCTGGTGCTCACGTTCCTCGGCACGGCGCTGGTGCTGTCGGGACCGTGGCTCCACTTCCTCTGGGCCGGGCTGGGGGTCGCGGCCGCGATCACCGGCGGCATGTTCGACCGCTGGACGCTGCGCCTGCATTGTACGGCCTACCTGTTCGGCGCCGCCCTCGTCAGCGGCTTCGCCGCTCTCGTCTTCGAGGTCTTCGCCGCGCGGCGGGTCCCGGCGTGGGGGGATCTGTCGTCCGCGATCCTGATCGTCTGGATCCTGGCCGTCGCCTGCTACCTCCTGCTGGTCTTCGCCCAACGCAGCCGCGAGGTCAGCGGCTGGCGGCGCGTGCCGAGGTTCCTGGTGGCGACGCTCGCCATGTCCGGGCTCGGCGTCCTGGTCGTCATCGCCCTCTGCGTGTGGTCGGCCGGCATCGTGCCGGGACCGGAGGGGGCCGTCCTGGCCGTCGTGCGCACCGCCGTGCTGTCGGCCGTGACGGTGCTGCTGGCGGCCCTGGGACGTCGGCCGCTGCTGGTGGAGATGTCGTGGCTGGTCAACCCCCTGCTGGTCGTGATCGGACTCAAGCTTTTGCTCGAAGACCTGCGCCGGGGCACGCCGGTCTCGCTCTTCTGCGGCTTCACGTGCTATGGTATCGCCCTGATCGTGGCCCCGCGCCTGCGCCCGGATCGAACGGGGGCCGAGCCCGAACCCGGCCCGACGCTCCCCGAGGACGGCCCGGCCGCATCCAGCGAAGGGAACCATGCGACAAGCACCTCCTAGCTACCGGCATACCGTCCGGCTGTTCGTGCTGATCTTTCTCGTCGTGGCGGCCGCGCTGATCGTCCGCACGCTGGTGGTGCCGAAGTCGTTCGGCGAACTGGGCCATTTCCGGTCCGCCGCCATCGAGGAGGCCCGGACCCCGGAACCGCGGCACCTCGGACGCGCCGCTTGCGGCGACTGCCACGACGACGAGGCGGCCCTGCACGCCAAGGACGCGCACGCCAGGGTGACGTGCGAGACCTGCCACGGCCCGGGCGAGGCGCACGTGGCCGCGGACGGCGAGGGCGGCATCATCCGGCCCGGGGGCCGGGCGCCCTGTCTGGTCTGCCACGAACTGCTGCTGGCGCGACCGGGTGAGTTCTCCCAGATCGTTCCGGAAGACCACTATCGGCTGGTCGGCGTCGAGGACCCGGATATCGAGTGCATCGCCTGCCACGATCCCCACGAGCCCCTCTTCATGGACCGCGACCTGCGCACCGCCCAGGTGCACCCCCTGATCCACCGCTGCCGCGACTGCCACACCGGCCGCACCGACGAGAGCCTCTCCCGCCCGGCCGGCCATCCGATGATCTTCGAGTGCGGCTACTGCCACGCGGAGGTCGTGAACGATTTCGCGGCGCGCCCGCACAGCGGGCTGCGCTGCACCACCTGTCACCTGTTCTTCCGTGAATCCGATTTCGCCGGCCGCATGCTGCGCGACTCCGATCCGCGCTTCTGCCTGCTCTGCCACCGCGAGACCGATTTCCGCAGCGACGACTCACCGCCCGGCATCGATTGGCCCGACCACCGCGAGGACATGGCCGAGGACGAGAGCGACCTCGGCAAGCGCTGCACGGACTGCCACCAGGACCGGATCCACTCCCTCCAGCACCGCGCCGCCTCCGGTGGCGACATCCCCCCCGGCGGGGAGGAGTAGAGACATGACGAACGAACGCCAACGATCACGCCGTGAAATCCTGAAGATGCTCGCCGCCGGTTCGGGGCTGCTGGTCTTCCCCATCGGCACGCTGCTGGCGGATGACGGCGAGGCGGGCGACGGGAACGCGCCCTACTGGGCCTACGCCGTGGACACGACGCGCTGCATCGGCTGCTGCGCCTGCATGCGCGCCTGCCGCGACGAGAACGACGTGCCCGAGGAGGTGTTCCGCACCTGGGTCGAGCGATACCGCATCGGATACGACGGAGAGGTGAAAGTGGACGTGGCCGCCGGCGACGACCACGTCTTCGCGCCGGTGGGCGGCGAGGTGGCCCGGGCGTTCTTCGTGCCCAAGCTCTGCAACCACTGCGCGAAGTCGGTGTGCAACCAGGTCTGCCCGGTGGGCGCCGCCTACAACACGCCCGACGGAGTCGTCCTGGTGGACCAGAAGCACTGCATCGGGTGCGGCTACTGCGTCCAGGCCTGCCCCTACGGTTCGCGCTTCATCAATCCGAAGACCCACAAGGCCGACAAGTGCACCTTCTGCTACCACCGCCTCGCCGAGGGCCTCGCACCCGCCTGCGTGCACACCTGCCCGCGGGAGGCGCGGATCTTCGGCGACCTGAACGATCCCCACAGCAAGCTGAGCGTGCTCCTGCGCCAGCGCAGATACCGTCTGCTCAAACCGGAGCTGGGCACGCATCCCGAGTGCTACTACCTGGGACTGGACCGCGAGGTCATCTGACCCGCGCCCGCGCCGAAAGGTGAACCGTGGACTTCGTCTTTCCCAACGAACTGAACGTCACCTGGACGGTGATGATCGTCCTGTACCCCTACATCACGGGGCTCGTGGCCGGGGCCTTCATCGTGTCGTCCCTCTATCACGTTTTCGGCAAGACCGAGCTGAAGGCCGTGGCGCGCTTCTCGCTGGCCTCGGCCTTCGTGTTCCTGCTGTTCGCGCCGCTGCCGCTCCTGATGCACCTGGGACAGCCCCAGCGGGCCTTCAACATCATGATCACGCCCAATTTCAACTCCGCCATGGCGGGTTTCGGCTTCATCTACGCGGGCTACCTGATCGTGGTGATGATGGAGATCTGGTTCGTGATGCGCCACAGCTTCATCGAGCGGGCCCTCGGCTCGGGGCCGCTGGCCCGGCTCTGCCGGATCATCCTGCTCGGCAACGTGCACGAGGACGACGCCACCCGGGCTGCCGACCACAGGATCGCCCGTTTCCTCGCCGGCCTCGGCATCCCCATGGCCTGCCTGCTGCACGGCTACGTGGGCTTCCTCTTCGGCTCGCTGAAGGCCAATCCCTGGTGGTCGACGCCCCTGATGTTCGTCATCTTCATCTTCTCGGCCATCGTCTCGGGCATCGCGGTCCTCATCTTCCACTACATGATCGTCGCGCGGATCAACGGCTGGAAGCTGGACCAGCCCTGCGTGCGGTCCCTGACCAGGTACCTGTGGGGGTTCATGATCATCGCCGTGGCCCTGGAGCTGCTGGAGGTCATGTCCATCGCCTACAAGCAGACCGAGGAATGGGAAGTCCTCGGCATGCTGATCCGGGAGAAGCTCTTCATCTCCTACGTCGTGCTGCAGTACCTCGTGTTCTCGCTGATCCCCTTCTTCCTGCTGGGCATCAACTCGCTGTTCAACCTGCGCGACCGGGTGGCGAACGCCATGGTCTGGACCGCGGCCACGATGCTCCTGGTCCAGGTGCTGCTCATGCGCTGGAACGTGGTGGTGGGCGGCCAGCTGGTGTCCAAGTCCATGCGGGGATTCACGGACTACTTCCCGGGCCTGTGGGAGAAGGAGGGCGTCGCGGTGGCGGCGCTGATCTTCACCCTGCCCTTCGGGATCCTGTGGGTGTTCAACAAGATCGTTCCCCTGTTCCCGGATGCGGTTCCCCGCGGGAAGCCGGCGGGCGGGACGAAGTAGCACCGCGGAGCGCCCCCCAAGACGAGGCCCCGGGCTTGCGCCCGGGGCCTTCTCTCGACTCGACCGGCCGTCCCCGATCACTTGACCAGCATCATGCGCCGCGTCTCCTCGTAGCGCGGCGTCTGGACGCGGTAGAAGTAGAGGCCGGAGGCGACCCGCGTCCCCCGCTCGTCACGTCCGCGCCCGACCGCGGCGTGACGCCCCGGGGGCGGGCCCCCGGCCACCCGCGTGGCCGCGCGCGACCCCGGCCCTGCCGAGACCCAC
>JACKQG010004498.1_pt1 | contig 16130 bp, 16 predicted proteins | sample 8237621 | NCBI WGS metagenome assembly JACKQG01 (sample SAMN15677084, study PRJNA649215) | marine metagenome | biome: marine; feature: Black Sea; material: saline water; isolation source: suspended particulate matter (SPM) from the Black Sea western gyre | collected 2013-06-09/2013-06-10 | depth... | reverse complement strand
AAGAAATTAATCAATGCAATTTTTAAAGAAATTAAAAAGAAGTAATTTTTAAACTATTTTTCTGAAATTATTGGACCTAATTGTGCATGATAATCAAATGATCCTCCAGTTAATTCACCCATAGTCTGTTTTTCTCCATCACTACTAAATTTAAAATCATAAAGGAAACGATTTCTATAAGTTTCCATAGTTAATGTTAATGCTCTAATTGGATCTGTTTTAAAATTAAATTTTTGTAGCTCAAAGTTAATTGCTTCTATGATCCCTTCCTGTTGTTCAAAATAACAAGTATTTGATTCAAAAGTAATGGCAGGGTAAATAGATTTTAAGATATTTAAAATATCGACATCATATTTACAATTTTTTGATATAGGTGAATCTAAAAAGAAAATTTGATCATAGCAGAACTTTCCTAAATCAGTTGAAATTTTAGATTTGTATTGATTTACTATCGAATCAATCAAAGAACGTGTAAGATCTTTATCAAATATCAGTTTTGATAAATATTTTGGATTTAATTTTAAAAAGCCATTTTCAATTAATGTACTAAAATTTTTAGTGTAATATTCATTTAGTTCTTCAGCAGTGTCAAACCATTCACTTCTAGCTTCTTTATCAAAATCATCAATGAATTTATCCAGAATTGGATTTTTACCAGGCTTTGCTAATTCTATGAACACATCAATAGGATTTGTTTTAGTTTCAAGTTGGATCCATTTTAAAAGAGGTTTTGCAATACCCAAATTCCAAAATACCCATATGAAAAAATGAATTATTCTAAGATAATGCATTTCTTCTTCTTTGATATCAATAGATGATCTTACAGATTCTTCATATTCAAAGACAGGGATTCCATTGTATTTTCCATATGAACCTGAAATTAGCCGATATTTTGTTTTAAGACCATATGTTTTTCTACATTCATCAGTTTCCATCTCACTACCTGGTAATAATCGGATATTACCTACTTCTACATATGAAAATCCATGTTCAAAAACTCGTCTAAGTGTAGTTAAATGGCTTTCAAGAGATTCCCCTGGAAGCCCTACTAAAACATCTGTCGTAACGCCAATATTTTCATTATTCCATTCTTCAAGTAGATCAGTCATAGTATTGAGTTTGATATTGTCTCGTTTGATATTTTTAAGAACTGTGTCATCTAACGATTGAACTGCAGCTAAAGGATCAGTTAGGCTACCAAAAATTTTAGAAATTTCTAAAGTATGTTTAGAAGAATTTTTTGCCCACCAAACCTGTGCCATTTTCAATTTACCGTATTTATCAGATTCTTTACGAATTTGTCTAGCTAAATCTAAATCTCGTGGTAAAATTCCAAAATTTGCATCTGCAAAAATCCATCTAGGAGAAGGAGATCTCTTAGCTACATATTCAATCTCAGCTAAACTTCTTTCTAATGGAAATACTCTTACTTTATCTAGTGCAGAAATTCCCCAAACACAAAAAGTGCATGCATAAGGGCAGCCTCTATTGGTTTCTAAAATTGGAACCCATTCAGAAGAAGATAAGAATTCATCTAATATTCCAGATAGATAAGGAGACGGAATGTCAGTAATTGTTCTTCCTTGGTTAGTAATTACTGGATAAGATAGTTTATCATCTTTTACATATGCAACACCGGAAATTTCTTGATCACAAAGATTTTTCTTGATAGTTTGTTTTTTTGAAATAAAATATTCAATTAAATTTCCTAGTGGGATTTCACCTTCAAACATACAGTAATAGTCTATTTCTGTAAGATTTTCTAAATGGGTTTTAATCCCATTTGGATCTGTTCTGATATGAGGACCACCAGCAACAATTACAGTGTTTGGAGATTCCGTAGAAATTAATTTCATAACAAAATGATTTAATTCTTGATTCCAGCTATAATTGGAAAACCCGACAATATCAGGTTTGGAAGATGTTCTAAATTCTTCTATTAGTAACTCTGTAGATTTAAAAAGTTTAATTTCAACTTGATTTCCAAAACGTTCTTTCAGATAACTTGTAATTAGTCCAATATTTAGTGGGACGATGTAATTTCCAGGCAAATAGTCATGAATGAGATCAGCTAAATAGATTTTGAAAGAATTTTCAGGCACATTTTGTAATAAAATTTGTTATAAAATAATCTATCTGAAGAATAAAAACTGATTAAAAGGAGGGTAAGAATATCAAAACGAACAATGAAAGCAGTTATTCTTGCTGGAGGTTTAGGCTCGAGAATCAGTGAAGAAACTCATCTAAAGCCAAAACCTTTGATAGAAATTGGTGATAAACCAATTCTCTGGCACATTATGAAGATTTTTTCTTCTCACAACGTTAATGATTTTGTAATCTGTTGTGGATACAAGGGTTATCAAATAAAAGAATATTTTGCAAATTATTTTCTGCATACATCTGATGTTACTTTTGATATGAAAAACAACAGTATGGAAGTACATCACAAATTTGCTGAACCATGGAAAGTAACTCTAGTAGATACGGGATTAAATACAATGACTGGAGGCAGGTTAAAACAAATTAAAGAATATGTTCAGAACGAAAGTTTCTGTTTTACATATGGAGATGGAGTAAGCAATGTAGATATTTCAAAACTAATTGAGTTTCATAAACAAAATAAAACAATCGCTACAGTTACTGCGGTACAACCACCAGGAAGATTCGGAACCTTAGATATTACTGAAACTAAGATAACAAATTTTAAAGAAAAACCTGCAGGGGATGGGAATTGGATTAATGGAGGATTTTTTGTTTTAGAGCCTGATGTATTTGATTACTTAAAAGATGATGCAACAGTATGGGAAAGAGAACCTCTAGAAAGATTAGCAAAAGAAAATCAATTATCCGCATTCAAACATGATGGTTTTTGGCAACCATTAGATACTTTACGTGATAAAAATTATCTAGATGAGTTATGGAATTCAGATAAAGCATTTTGGAAAAATTGGTAATGAATCAAAATTTTTGGAAAGGTAAAACGGTCCTAGTTACAGGACATACAGGGTTTAAAGGTAGTTGGTTGTCAATTATTCTAAAAAAATTTGGAGCCAATGTAATAGGATTCTCCAAAGACATACCAACAGATCCCAGTATGTTTGAAACTGCAAATGTAAAAATTGGAATGAAAAGTGTAATTGGGAACATTAATGATTCAGAACAAATTAAACAAGTTTTTGAGGAAAATAAACCAGAAATTGTTATTCATATGGCTGCACAAGCCATCGTTAGAGAATCTTACAAAAATCCAGTAGAGACTTTTTTAACAAATGTTATTGGAACGGCAAATATACTTGATGAAATTAGAAATTCAAAAGGAGTTAGAGTAGTCATTATTGTAACCAGTGATAAATCATATAAACCAAAAAAAAATCATAGTAAATATTCAGAAGATGATCCAATGGGAGGTTATGATCCATACAGTAGTAGTAAGGGTTGTGCTGAATTAGTTACCTCATGTTATAGAAATTCATTTTTTAATCCAACAAAATATTCTGAACATCACATCGCAATTTCCTCAGTAAGAGCTGGCAATGTCATTGGAGGTGGAGATTGGGGTACAGATAGATTAGTTCCAGACATCATAAAAGGGATTCAAAAAAAATCAAACATTAAGATTAGAAATCCAGAGTCTACCAGGCCGTGGCAATTTGTTTTAGATCCTTTATTTGGATATATTACACTAGCAGAAAAGATGTGGAATAATGGTCAAGAATTTTCTCAAGGATGGAATTTTGGCCCTACTCAAAATGAAGAAAAACCTGTAAAATGGATTATAGAATATATTAAAAAACACATAGATAAAAAAATGAATTTAGAAATAGATACATCGATACAACCACATGAAGAAAAATATCTTAGACTAGATTGTTCTAAAGCTGTTAGTGAATTAGGATGGGAATCTAAAATGAATTTAGAAAAAACTTTGTTATGGACATTAAATTGGTATACAGAATTTATGAAAGGTAATAACATGAAAGAATTTACTGAAAAACAAATTGATGAATTCATGGCAGTGTAAAACAAATGGATAATTACAAATGTAGATTTTGTAATTGTGATATAAAATCAGTATTTATAGATCTTGGCATATCACCATTGTCAAATTCATTTTTAAAATATGAAAATTTAAAAGATTTAGAAAAAAAATTTCCTCTCAAAGTATTTGTTTGTGAAAATTGCTTTTTAGTACAATTACCTGAATTTGAGACACCTCAAAATATTTTTAAAGAATATGCATATTTTTCATCATATTCAAAAAGCTGGCTAAATCACGCAGAAAATTATGCAAATATGATTTTGAAAAAAAATAATCTAAGAAAAGATGATCTTGTAGTTGAATTGGCAAGTAATGATGGATATTTATTACAATTTTTCAAAAATAAAGGGATTTCGGTTACAGGAATAGAGCCTGCAGCAAATGTTGCCAAAGTTGCTGAAGAAAAGGGAATTAAAACAATAGTGGATTTTTTTGGTGAAAAGCTAGCAACAAAACTTTCCAATAAAGGAACAAAAGCTGATCTAATAATAGGAAATAATGTATTGGCTCATGTTCCAGACATTAATGATTTTGTAAAAGGAATTTCTATTTTATTAAAAGCTAAAGGTACAGTAAATATGGAATTTCCACATTTACTTCAATTAATAAAAAATAGTCAATTTGATACAATTTACCATGAACATTTTTCATATCTATCATTTGGTACTGTAAAAAAAATATTTGAGTTTCATAATCTAATAGTTTTTGATGTTGAAGAAATTCCAACTCACGGAGGATCTTTAAGAATTTATGCAAAACACAAAACAAATGAAAATTTTGAAATAAAAAATTCTGTAAATAGTCTTTTAGAGAAAGAAAAAGATTTTGGATTAATGAATTTATCAGTTTATTTAGAATTTTCAAAAAAAGTTGAATTGATTAAAAAAGGGTTAATAGAATTTTTTAAAAATACAAAACAAAATAGAAAAAAAATTGTATGTTATGGAGCTGCAGCAAAAGGAAATACACTCTTAAATTTTTGCGGAATAGGAAAAGAGAATGTAGAATATGTTGTTGATAAGAATACACACAAACAAGGATTGTATCTACCAGGTTCACATTTAGCGATAAAAAAACCTGAAGAGATTAAGAATACTAAACCTGATTTTGTATTGATATTACCCTGGAATATTAAAGAGGAGATCATGGAAGAAAATTCATTTATTCGTAATTGGGGAGGAAAATTTGTTATACCAATTCCAGAGGTAGTAATAGTATGATTTTTTCTGAAACTAAACTTTCTGGCGCATATATTATTGATATTGAAAAAATAGAAGATGAAAGAGGATTTTTTGCAAGAACCTGGGATAAAAATGAATTTTCTAAATTGGGACTCGAGTCAGAATTTGTTCAATCAAGTATTTCCGTAAATAAGAAAAAAGGTACAATACGTGGAATGCACTATCAGATAAAACCATATGAAGAAAGTAAGGTTGTGAGATGTATTAAAGGGAGAATTTTTGATGTTATAATTGACCTTAGAACAGATTCAAAAACTTTCAAAAAATGGTTTTCAGTTGAATTAAGTGGAGACAATTACAAAATGCTATACATTCCCAAAGGATTTGCTCATGGGTTTCAAACTTTAGAAGACAATACAGAAATTTATTATGAAATCTCAGAACAACATTCAACAATATTGTCTAAAGGAGTAAAATATGATGATGAAACTTTTGATATTAAATGGCCATTAGAAATCAGTATAATTTCAGAAAAAGATAAGAGTTTTGAAAAATATCATGAATAGAATTGAAAAAGAAATAAAAAAAATAAAGGACGGTTATGAAGATGAGGTATTTCACTTTAAATTTAAGAAAAATTTAATTCAATTAACTCCTGTAAAAATTTCTCAAGATAATATTAAATTGATTACAAAATGGAGAGAAAGATATTGGGATGCATTTTTAACAAAATTTGAAGTAACAGAAAGTAATACAAAATTATGGTTAGAGAATATTTGTAAAGATACAGACAGGATATTATTTTCTATTTATGTAAATAATAAAAATATTGGGCATATAGGGATTTACAAATATAATAAAAAATATCAAAGTGTAAATATTGATAGTGTTTTAAAAGGAATACAAATTCCTGAAAAAGATTTAATGAAAAAAGTTTTAGACATTTTATTTATGTGGATTTTTGAAAAAATGAATTTAAAACTAGTTCAGCTTGAAGTATTTTCTGATAATTTCAAAGCAATTAATTTGTATGAAAGAGCAGGAATGATAACTAAAAATTCAGTTCCAATTAAGAAAATTAAAACAAAAGATGGTTGGGTTTGGAGGAAAACTAAACTCACTAAAAATAAGATAGGAGAAAGATATCTAAATTTGATGGAGATTACTAAAAAGGATTATTTTGAAATAATACAGAAAAATAGATGAAACTAGTAAATTTATACTTGCACATATCCAAATAATATTGTAGCATTATGATTGAAGGCGAATATATTGATGATATGGGTGCAGATAAAGAACTTAATGAGTTATCAACAAAGTTCATCACAAATTCTGCAAAATACAAATATTCTTATCATTTCACTTGGCTTGGAAGACCAATAATACAATTTCCTCAAGATATAATTGCCATACAAGAAATAATTTGGGAAATTAAACCAGATTTGATTATAGAAACAGGAATAGCTCATGGAGGGTCATTGATTTTGTCAGCATCCATTCTTGAATTAATTGGGAATGGTGAAGTTTTAGGCATAGATATTGACATTAGATCTCATAACAAAAAATCAATAGAAAATCATTTTTTATCAAAACGAATTCAAATGATTGAAGGTTCATCTGTTGACAAAGAAACAGTATCAAAAGTAGAAGAAATTGCAAAAGAAAAGAAAAGAATTTTGGTAATTTTGGATTCTAATCATACACATGAACATGTTCTAAAAGAATTAGAATTATACTCCAAATTTGTCAAAAAAGACAGCTATCTGATTGTTTTAGATACTATAATCGAAGATATGGCAGATGATAGTTTCCCTGATCGTCCATGGAATAAAAAGAACAACCCAAAAACAGCAGTTTGGGAATTCTTAAAAAACAATGATCGTTTTAAAATAGATAAAAAAATACAAAATAAATTATTAATCACTGTTGCTCCAGACGGATACCTAAAATGCATTAAAGATTAAGATACATTATGGAAAAAATCCCTGTTTTTATCCCAAACATAGGAGAAGATACCAAACTCCACGTAAATGATGCTTTAGACATAGGATGGCTTGGAATGGGTTCTACAACAATGGAGTTTGAAGAAAGAATTTCAAAATTTCTTGAATTGAAAAATCGTTATGTTGTAACCACAAATACTGGTACTTCAGCATTACATATTGCACTAAAACTTGCAGACATAGGTCCAGGAGATGAAGTAATTACTCCATCATTTAATTATGTTGCAGATCATCAAGCAATTAAAATGACAGGTGCCAAAGTTGTCATGTGTGACATTTCTGATGAAAATCTAGGCATAGATTGTAAAAAAGCTGAAGAACTAATTACAGAAAAAACTAAAGCAATTATTCCATTACATTTTGCAGGAATTCCATGCAATCAAAAAGAAGTTTTTGAATTAGCTAAAAAATACAAATTAAGAATAATTGAAGATGCGATGCATGCATTTGGAACATCCATAGATAACAAAAAAATTGGAAGTTATGGGGATATCACATGTTTTAGTTTTGATCCCGTAAAAATCATCACATCAATAGATGGAGGATGTGTGATTGTAAATACAAAAGAAGAAGTTGAAAAATTACATCGTTTACGATTACTCGGAGTTGATAAAGACACAACAGAGCGTTACAAAAATAAACGTGCCTGGGATTATGATGTACTTGGTGAGGGATATCGTTATCATTTAACAAACATCATGGCAAGTATTGGAAATTCTCAAATTAAAAAAATAGACGAATTTATTGTCTCTAGACAAAAGGTATGTCAAAAATACAATAAAGCTTTTCAAAATATTTCTGAAATTAAAATACCAAAAACAAATTTTTCTAATGTTTCACCATTTATCTACAGTTTAAGAATTTTAAATGGTAAAAGAGAAGACCTGATCAAACATCTACAGAGTCTCGATATTGATGTAGGAATACATTTTATTCCAGTACATAAGCATAAATTTTTTCAAAATTCTAAAAGAGGAGATATGGCCATTACTGAAAAAGTGGTTAAACAAGTTTTAACTTTACCATTACATTCCAATATGAAAGATGAATTTGTTAATAGGATAATTAATGGGGTTACTAGTTTTTTTAACAATTTAAAAAAAGATTAAAAATGTATGCAATATGGTTACTTTTTAACAAAACAGATACAAAATATTTGAAAAAAATTATCAAAGAATTTAGTAATGAATTTGATTCACCAATTTTTGTTCCACATATTACAGTATATGCATTATTAAATTTAGATATTAAATTAATTAAAAAAATAGTAAAAAGATCAATTCAAGATATAGAACCATTCATTATAGAAAAATCAAGAATTAAAGAATCAGATGAGATATGGAAAACACTTTTTGTTGAAATTAAGATGAATCGAGAACTAAATGCAATTAATAATAATCTCAAATTTGAATTAATAAAATCATCAAAATACAAATTTTCACCTCACATCAGTTTATTATATAAAAAAACTAAAAAGAAAAATAGAATTTTGAGTGTAAAAAATTTGAAAATTAAAACTAAATTTCAAATTGATAAAATTGGAATTTTAAAATTTTCAAATAATGTAAACGAATGGAAAATAATTAAAACAATCAAATTTTAATTTATTTGACAATGATTTTTCTTACTAAAAATAATAAAACTCAAAATCATAATTTTTTAAAAGAAATAAGATTAATTACATACAAAAATATGCAAAAATAATGTCAAGAAAGATCACTATTGGTCTGCCTGTATATAATGGAGATAATTTTTTAAAAAATAGAATAGAAAATATTTTATCACAAACCTATGAAGATTTTGAATTAATCATATCTAATAATGCATCTACAGACAATACAGATGAGATTTGTAAACAATTTGTAAACAAAGATAACAGAATAAAATATTTTATACAAGAAAAAAATAAAGGAGGTTTATGTAACTTTCAGTTTGTATTAGATGCATCAAATACTCCTTATTTTGTTTGGGCGGGTGTAGATGATATTTGGGATCAGAATTTTTTAAAAGAAAATATAGATTTCTTAGAAAAAAATCAAAATTTTATTGGATCAATAAGTCAAGTAGAAAAATTTGGAGAATCAAATCAAAGAGAATTATCTTCAAATAGAAAAATAAAAAATATAATTAAACAATTCAGATGGAGTAAATACGGTGCTGTAGAAGCCACTGGAAATTATAAAAGAAAAGCTAGAATATATCTACAAAACAATTCTGCACAAGCAATATATGGAATTTTTAAAACAACTGATTTAAAAAAATCTATGATCAATAAATCATTTTTAGCAATGGATTTAGCCATCATTTTAAATGTTTTAAAATATGGTGACTATCACGTCATTCCAAAAAAACTTATCAAATTTAACATGGGAGGATTTTCTTCAAATGGAATAAACGCATCTACAAAAAAATTAAATCATAGTTTAATTGGGAGAATTTTTCCATATTATCCTTTTACAAAATGGTGTTTTAATAATATTGGAAAAACAATATTTTTTAATAATATTTTTTATTTTATTAAATTAAATATAACTGGAGAACTTGCAATAATTTATGATCATTTACTTGTAAAAAAATAATTATTTTAAAATATTTTTTAAACCAATCTCAAAAGTAATTTTTGGAGTAAACCCTAGCATTTTATTAGATTTAGCATTATCAGCCCAAATACATTTTTCATCCAATTTTTCATTTTTCAATTTATAGAAAATTGGAGTTTTTGATATAGATTCAATGGACTTTACAATTTTTTTAGGAGTAATTTTATTTTGAGAAGAAATATTAAAAATTTGAAATTTCTTAGGTTGTTTTTTAATTACTTGCATTATTCCATTTACAGCATCATCTACAAATAGAAAATCACGTTGCTGATTTCCATTATGAGAAAAATATACAGGATTTTTGCTGGTTGAGTTAATCAGATTTGCTATCAAACCTGATTTTTTGTTTTTTCCATATAAATTTGAAAATCGCAATATAGTTACATCCAATCCATAAAGTTTGGAATATTTCTCATAGAGTTGTTCAGTTAGAAATTTTCCTATACCATAAGAAGTGGACGGGTTTGGAATATCAGTTTCTTTAGAAGGATATTTACAATTATTTCCATATACATTGATGGAGGATGCAAAAATAATTTTGATGTTTTTTTTAATTTTTGCAATTTCTATTAGATTTAATCCACCTTTGATGTTTATATCAAAAAAATTAGATAAATTTTTGCTGTATTGCCCTACAAGATTTACAATGACATCATTATCTTTCACAATTTTTAATAAAGATTTTTTATCCAAAATATCACCTAAAAATTCATTTTTTTGAAGATTTTTTTGTTTTTTATGAACCATATATTTTACATTTAATTTTTCATCAGATAATTTTTGGCGTAGTGATTTTCCTAAAAATCCAGTAGAACCTAGTATAAGTATACGATTCATGTCAGTAGGTTAATTTTTTTTGTATAGGAATTTTATCAAGATCAACAGTTTCCAATATTCTTATAATTTTTTTTGATGAATTTCCATTACCATAAATATTTTTTTGTTTATTAATTTGTTGAAGAAAATTTTTGTTTTTAATTATTTTAATCATAGCTTTTTTAATTTCATTTTTATCATATGAAACATCAATTACACTTATTGTTTTTGGTCGTCCAGATTGTCTTGTTCCAATATTTATTGAGGGGATTTTTAGAAATGGTGCTTCCATCTTTCCACTACTGGAATTTCCGATAAGAGCAGTTGCATTTTTTAATAAATTGATGTATTTTTCAAAAGAAATTGTTTCAAATTGCTTAATTTTTGATTTTTTTAATAATTTTGAGATTTTTTTAGAACCAGCATCGGCATTACCATGAATTATTATTGCTTGAATGTTTAATTCTTTAATCGCATCTAATGTTTGATGTATGTGTTTTTCAATTTGGTTGAGTTCAGAAGTTACAGAATGTTGCATTACAATTACAAATGGTTTTTTTAAATCTAAATCAAATTCTTTTTCCAATTGTTTGATTGGAATATCATTAATTTTTTTAATGCCGTCTAATGATGGGTTTCCAACTGTATAGATATGCTTTTTATCTTCTCCCATTTTTATCAATCTTTCAGTTGCAAATGAATTTGTAGTGAAATGAAAGTGAGCAAATTTTGAGATGGCATGCCTAATTGGCTCATCAATTGTTCCAGTAACCTCACCTGCTTCAAGATGAACAACTGGAATGTTCATGTGTGCGCCAACTATCGCAACAGCAAGATTTGCACCTATATCAAATCCTGAAATGATAATGTCTGGTTTTAACTTGTTTACGATTTTAGAAAGGTAGATGATTGCATTTCCTAGTGAAGTTGCCATATCAGCACCAGAATCATTCCTATTTTTTGAATACATGTTAAATTTGGCAGTTATTTTATACCCATCTTTTTGAATATCTTTGATTGTATTACCATGCTCTTTTAGAAGATGGCTTCCAGTAACAATCAATTGGTAATCTAGTTTTTTTGATGTTTTAATTTCATTAATCACAGGTCTAAATTTTGAATAATCTGCCCTACGTTCTGTGACAATTAAGATTTTCCGTTTCATAATATTTCACCAATTGAAAGTTGTTTATTAGAAGGAATGTTTGTTTTTGCTTTTTTACCAATAATTTTATAGTAATCTTTTGCAGGTATTTGTCCTGTACTAGGCCGTTTTGTTGTTAGATTTTCTTCAGAAAAAAATTCGCCTTTGGAGATTTTTCTGCTAGTAACTACACATTCTCTTGCAAATTTTAAAACAGGACGTTCTTTAGGCAGAATTTTTTTAGTATTACCCAATGCAAGTTTAACTGCTTTACATCCCTTAACTAATTCAATTAATTCATTAGGCTCTAAAGAGATCTTTTGATCAGGACCAGGCATTTTTTTATTTAATGTAATATGCTTTTCAACTATACAAGCTCCTTTTGCAACTGCACCTAAAGCAGTATAAATTCCCAAAGAATGATCAGATATTCCCACAGGGACGTTGAATGTTTTTTCAAGTTTTTCAATCACACCCAAATTAATGTCTCTATAATCAGCAGGGTATTCAGATGTTGTTTGTAATAATGCAAGAGGTATTTTTTTTCTTTTAAAAATTTTCACTGCCTGTTTGATTTCAGACATTTCAGACATTCCTGTTGAAAGAATTACAGGTTTACGTTTTTTTGCAATATGTTCTAAAAAAGGCACGTTTGTTAGTTCGCCGGAGCCTATTTTATAACCAGGAATTCCAAGTTTTTCTAATTGATCAACAGCTGAAATTGAGAAGGGGGTAGATAAAAATAAGATTTTTATTTTTTTGCAATATTGATGAATTTTAAATTCATCATCTTTTGATAATTCACAATTTTTTATTATGCTCCACAGTGATTTTTTTGAGATTTTTCCAGGTTTCATAGTGGTTTTGATCATTTCTTTTTCAGTGATATGCGTTTGAAATTTAATACAATTTACACCTGACTTTTTTGCCACATCTACCAGTTTTTTTGCTATTGTTAATGATCCATTATGATTAATTCCAGCTTCTGCAATCACAAAAACTGGTTGAGCAGGACCTATTTTCTGTCTCCCAATAACAATTTCCTTCAATTTTTTTAAATCCTGCAATCCTATCTATTAGTTTAATTATATTAATTAAAAAATTATAATGATAAATATGAAACCAATTTGTTTTATTGGTGCCAGAGGGGGCTCAAAAGGTGTTTTAAGAAAAAATATCAGAAATTTAGGAGATAAACCTCTAATTGCTCATTCGATAGAATCAGCACTAAAATCTAATATTTTTAGTCATGTGATTGTATCTACAGAAGATAATCAAATTGCAAAAATTGCAAAAAAATATGGTGCTGAAGTTCCATTTATTCGTCCAAAAAAACTAGCTACAAGTTCTGCAAGTATGGCAGATGTAATGCATCATGGAATTACAGAGTTAGATTCCTTGGGGTATAATTTTGATATTTTTGTAAATAGGGATTGTACTGTTCCATTTATTCAAATTTCAGATATTAAAAAAGCAATACAACTACTTAGAAAAACAAAATGTGATCAAGTTGTTGGAGTGTATAAACAACATTTGAATCCATACTTCAACATGATGGAATTAGATTCTAGGGGTTTTTTAAAAATGTCAAAAACAAATGGCAAAAGACCTGTAGGAAGACAATCTGCACCAATTGTATATCAGTTAAATGGGTTATGGGTTTATGATAAAGAGAAATTTTTGAGATACAGAAAACCGTTATTGCCGAAAACCTTACCGTATGAAATATCTCCAGAAACTGGATTTATGATAGATACTGAATTTGAGTTTAAAATTGCAGAATTAATTCTTAAAAACAAGCTATTGAAAATATAATTACCAAGCAGTCCATCCACCATCAATTACAAGATTTGTTCCAGTCATGTATGATGATGCATCAGAAACTAAGAATAGTAATGCTCCATTATATTCATTTTTGTTTGCCATTCTACCAAGAATAGTTTTTTCAGAATATTTTTTTATAAAAGAATTTTTCATGTATGACTTGTCTAAAACACCACCAAGTGTAAGAGTATTTACTCTGACATTTTTTCCATTCCAATATGCTGCAAGATAACGTGTTAGATTTACTATTGCACCTTTTGTTGCAGCGTATGAAGGCTGAGAATTTAGACCACTCTCACCATAAATTCTTTGATCTGCACCCACCATTCCATAAATTGATGAAATATTTACAATAACTCCTCCTTTTTGTTTTGCCATAATACTACCTAATTCTTGTGAACAAACAAAGACGCCTGTAAGATTTACTCCGATTACTTTATTCCAAACTTCAAGAGGAAAAGTTTCAAATTTTTTCATTTTTTGAGTTTGATTTATGGATGGATTAAAAAATGCATTGTTTATTAAAATATCAAGTTGTCCAAACTTGGCGAGTATTTGTTTTTTTAACGTTTTAACAGAGTTTTGATTTGAAATGTCTAAATTACATGAAATAATTTTACTATCAAATTTTTTCTTTAAAGATAATTCTAGTTTTTTATTTTCCTTAGAATCAATATCAACAAGAATGACATTGGCTCCAGCCTGACACAATGTATGTGCAAATTCATTACCCAATCTACCAGCACTACCAGTAAGTACAGCAGTTTTATTTTTCAAGTCAAAATTTTTAAAAATATTATCAGTCATACTTTAGTTAACCTACCAGTTTTTGAAGATTTTTTGATTGATAAAGCTATTCTAAGAGTCTCAATTCCCTCGTAAAGAGGGTTTATGGTTTGTTTTCTTTGTTTGATGCAATTTAGAAAGTGTTTAATTTCATCAACATACATATCGTTTCTATCATAATTTTTTACTGCAAGTTTTATTGTCCAATGGTTTTTTCCTGAATTATACAATTTTACCTGATTAGATTTAGAATCCCACATTATTGTTCCTTTTGTACCAATAATCTTACATTTTCTGATGTCAGGGCGTTGAAAATAATCTAGATGCAGTTCTGCTAAAAGATTTTTTGGGAATTTTATTATGGATAATGAAAGATCCTCTACATCAATTTTTAAAGTACTAAATTTCCCACTTTGAGACATTATTGAATAGGGCATTCCAAAAAACCAATACAAATAATCAATTTCATGAATACATGTAAGAATAACACCGCCGCCTAGATCTTTGCGTGCTGCATAACTTTTTGAATAACTTTCATTTGGGTGCCAATCAGGTAGATAAGAGCTACTTTCAACTTGTACTGAAAGTATTTTTCCAATAGTTTTTTTATCAATCAATTGTTTAATTTTTTTAATACAAGGATGAAATCTTAAGTTACATCCAATCATAGTGAGTAGTTTTTTTGATTTTACAGTTTTAGATAATTCTCCAATATTTTTAAGATTGTTGGATAATGGTTTTTCTATAAAGAGATTAATTCCCTCTTTAGCGAGTTTAAGAGCCACCTCAATATGCTCACTAGAATTATTTGCAATTATAGCTGCAGATGGTTTTTCTAAAATACAATCCTTTAGAATGTTATGTACGGAGCATTTTTTTAATATAGCATCAGAAGACTTTTGTTTTGTTAATACAATAACTTCCATTTTAGGAATAGATAGTAAATTCTTGATGTGACGTTTCCCAATCGAGCCGTAACCAATGACTAGAATTTTCAAATATTTATAGGAAAATCTTGTCAGATATTAGTCTTGCAAGAGAAAATATAGATTAAGAATATCCAAATATTTTTTCAGCCACCTGATTAAATGTTGAAGCTTCTCTTAATGAAACCAAATTTGATGAATTTTTTCCATTTTTAGTCAACATAGCAAGTATTTGTTCAGAAATACCTTCTTTGATTTTTGGGTATTTTTTGTCAAATTTTACAGGAATCCATGTTGTAGAATTTCTTGGGCATCGATATAGTTGTTCTAAAGGAACAAGTCTGTATGCATTTTTTTTTGTTGTTACTTCTATACCCCATCTACCAGATGAAGACCAGTCTGCATTATATGAAAACAGTATTCCTTTTTTTGAAACACCACTACCCACAAAAATAGAACCTGATTTGTGCCAAGATAAATTTCCAGAATGGATACAATTTATTTTTTTAGGCATTCCTATCAATCTAAAAGCCATAGAGATCACATGTAATGAATTTGCAATTCCCCAACGAGAATATACTGATGGATGATATTTTTTAAAATCTATTTTGTCAACCCATTCTGTAAATGTGAAATTACATGAGTTTATCCCACCATCTTTTTTAACAAGTTGAAATAATTTTTGAAGATTAGGATAAAATAATCTATTATATGCTACAAATATTTTTTGAGATTTTTTGAGTCTATCTAAATTTTGTAATTGAGATGCATATAGAGAACCAGGTTTTTCAATCAAAATATTTTTTTGCCC
>JACKQG010004496.1_pt1 | contig 16130 bp, 10 predicted proteins | sample 8237621 | NCBI WGS metagenome assembly JACKQG01 (sample SAMN15677084, study PRJNA649215) | marine metagenome | biome: marine; feature: Black Sea; material: saline water; isolation source: suspended particulate matter (SPM) from the Black Sea western gyre | collected 2013-06-09/2013-06-10 | depth... | reverse complement strand
TGATGAGTTAAATGAGTTCGGCGCGGACGCTCTCGCGAACGACACTGAAGAGCTAAGGTCCATATTGCTCGATTAAGAACCAAGGAGAGAACAGGCGCTCTCCACTCCTTCAATGCCGAAGGCAAGCCGCTCGGGAATTTCGCTTACGATTTCGCCGAGAGAACGAGCCTTGAAGTTCTTCGCAGTTGAGCCACGCTGATTCGACCTGTTGTCGAATGCCGTCCCTTTAACGAATCAGGACCAATTTGCGGGTATGGCTTCCGTTTTGGGTCTCCAGTTCTGCGAAGTAGATTCCCGAACTGGCCTTTCGGCCCATATGATCCCGTCCATTCCAGCCCCACTCATGGAATCCCGCGTCCATCGAACCTTCGAACAACAGTTTGATTCTGCGTCCCGCAACATCCACGATGCTCAGGCGGGCAGGTCCTTCAGATCTGAGCGTGAATGGCAAGATGATCGAGGGGTTGAATGGATTGGGGTAGGGCGGCAGCAACTCTGTTTTTACGACGGCCGGATCCACTTCCACACGTTCTTCCTCGAGAACCTGCCAGGCTTCATCAGTTTCCCGGGCGAAAAGACGGTAGAGGATGCTTCCTCCATTCAGCAACTCTTCCGATCGGTCACTTGCCATGTAGGAACCCGCAGAGCTCTCGGAGAAATCGAGGATCCACGAGCTGGAACCTTCCTCGGCCTCCAATTTGAATTCGATTCCCTCGCTGACTTCAGCTTCCCAGCTCAAATCAACACGTCCCGGCCCTGACTCGATCTCGAAGCCGCTGATCACTACGGGCTGACTGCCTCCCCAACAGTCGCAGTACCATTCATATTCCGTGCAGTTGAAGGTGTATTGGAATCCCGCGACGTAGTGGATGTTCCAGTCGCCATCAACGATGACGGGCTGCGGGTAATCATGCGCACCGGCGACTTCGAAGATATAGTCATTGCCGATCCAGTTCGTGTCGAAGAGAAGGAATTCCAGGGTGCCGAGAAGAATCCATCCTTGGGCTTGGGGCTCCGGGAAGGCAAGGGAGACGCCGCTCCAAGGATCGCCAATGACCAGGTCGGTGGCCCATGCTGCGGTGACCGTTCCATAAGGGTAGCCGAGATTCTCAGGGAGATTATCGATCCTGAATTCGGCGGCGGTCAGGAAGTCATACTCGGCCAAATAGGCGAGCACATGAAGAGTGACCGGTACGTATGGTTCGATATCTCCATAGCACATGACGCCGTAGGGGTCGGCGAAGCAACCAATCAGGTTTTCACCAAAATCGAATCCGTATCCCCTTCCTTCAAGTGCGACGGACGGACATTCTTCGATTCCCGTAAGGACCTCTCCGTAGTAGTTGTTGAAATCCGGAGGGGAGAATCGAATGCGTCCCGTGACGGTTTCACCAGGACCCAATTCAAAAGGGCCCTCCCCCTGGAGAAGAGAGAAACCCTCACCGTTGATGCTTATGTTTCCTTCCAAGTATCCGAAGCCGCTGTTCTCGATATGAAAATACCGGATGCGCTCTTCGAATATGGCCACATTTCCGAAGTCGATGAAATCAGTGCTGAGATCACAATGAGGCATGCTTGATTCAGCGCAGGGACAACCCTCCGGATGGGTGCAATTGACCGTGAAATCGAGTCCGATCATCGGGAAGTGAATCTCACCTGAATCGATGACGTAAGGCCATGGCTCCCCCTCGGCGGCGGTCACCTCCATGAGGTGGTCCTCGCCGACCCAATCGGGGTCGACTGTTTCGATGATCAGATGAGCGAGCACAATCTCACCCTCGAGAACAGGTTCGTCGTAGGAGACTTGAACACCGGTCATGGGATCGCCCGTGACCTGGTCGGCGAACCACTCGAAATGCCAGTTGCCTTCTCCGCTTGATTCCGGAAGGTTCTGGAGCGCGAAGCTGAAGCCTAGAACGCCTACGTTTTGAAAGGCTGGCACCTTTGCGATCAGGAACAGTGTGTCCGTTTCCCCTGGGATCAGGTTCAGATCGCAGATGCTTCCTTCCAAGTCTGCGAAAAGTCCTATGAGGTCTGGAAACACCACGTTCTCTCGAGCACGCCCATACAGGGGCACCGCTTCCATGCAATCCTCGCTGCCCAGGGTGACCAGACCATTGTACTCACCATGTTCCAAAGCATCGAATCGCAGATTGACCACACGAGTCTCGCCGCGCTCGAGTTCATACAAGCCGCCGCCTGAGATGATCGAAAATGCGGGGTCAGCATCCAGACCTACATATCCGGAGAGAATCATGCCTCCCGTGTTGCGTATGCGAAGTTCCATGTTGGCCGGTTCGCCCAGAAAAGTGTCCCCAAAATCTATTTCCATAGGGTCGACTTCGCATAGAGCTGGACTGTCGGCAATGCCGCTACAAAGTACGCTCGGGTATTCCGAAACGCCTGTGAGCACCTGGCAGCCATAATAGCCGCTTGCTGGAGGAGCGAATATGAGTTCTGCGTTGAGCGACTCTCCCGCCGCGAGAGCGAAAGGTTCCGTACCGTTCTGGAAAAAGTACGCTTCGCCGGATTCGATAAGTTGACCTTCGACCAGTCCGCCTCCGCCCGCGTTGGCAATGCTAATGATTTCCGAAGCTGAATCACCCACTTCCACGACGCCGTAGTCGATTATCAAGGGCCAGACAGTGGGAACGGGGACCGAGTAGTCGCCGCATTCGCAGGGATCCGATGCGCAGTTGAAATGAAATGCCGTACCTGAGAGGTCGTGGTATTGACCGGAACTGTTCTCGACGCCCAACAATCCTCCCTCAAGCGTGCTGGTGACGGTCAGAGGCGGATCCTGAGGGATCCAATCCGCTTCCAGGGCCGCGAAAGTGAGGACCAGTATTTCGATAAAGGGCCCGAAAACCGGTTCCTGGAATTGCACCTTGAGTCCAGACCATAAATCACCACTGACGGGCGAGACGCCTTCTGGCCAATCGATGTAAATGAGTCCTCCAAGATCCCAGTCACTCGGAGGCAGATTTGCGATGCGGAAATCGGCGGAAACCAGGCCCTCGTCGCCAAGTTCCGAGACGATCGCGATCACTCGCATTTCAGTTTGACCGTAGATTTCAAGATCGCTGCTGCAGGCTGCGGCATTGGGGAATTTGAACAAGCCCATATGATCGGTGGCCACATGCGAACTCGGATCGAAAACACCTGTTCCGCTCACGATGATCAGCGAGCAATCGATATCACCCAAATTGATGATGCAATCTAGGGGGCCCTCGACCATGGGATGGAAGATTGCCTGAAATGAGTGGTATTCGCCGGGTGCCAGCACGACAAACTCATCTGCGTCGAAGAGCGTGAGGTGCTCGGAATCCTCTTGGATATCCAGGAGAATATTGCGACCACTGTCCGCCGGATTTGTAATGGTGAAGTCGGTGGCCTGGTGATCTCCAATGGCTACCTGGCCAAGCTCTACATGCGCTTCAGGGAAGATGGGACAGAAAATCAAGCCCTCGCCGCTGCAGAATAAGTCGGGACATTCGTCGCAACCCGTTTCGATTAGCCCGTAGAAGAGTCCTTCCGTTGGGGGAGTGAAGCGAACGGTGACGGCATGGCTTTCACCGGGAGGGATCGAGTAGTCTTCAGCTCCTTCGATAATTTGGAATTCATCCGCGAGGCTCTCTAGAAATCCCGAAAGCGTGATATCGCTGTTGTTCTGAATGCTGAAAGTCTTGTCCATGAATGCTTCGGGCTGAAGTGGATCCCATATCAACTCGAAGGGGACCAGGTCACAACCGGGAATCGCACACTGGCAAGCCATGGGAAATGTGCAGTTGAGCGTGCAGTACTTTCCCGGGATCAGATGCAGATCAAATAAATGGTCCACCAGTCCGAGAACTCCGGACCCCGGAGGATCAACGATATTCAGAAGTCTGTTCTGCCCGAGCCAGTTCTCTTCGAAAGGTGTGAATTCAATGTACCCCAGCTCAAAAATCTCACCCATTTGCGGATTCGAAAATGCCAGAGCGATGCCGGAGACCGGATCGCCCAGCACGAGGTCGGTGTTCCAGAAGGCCTCCCAGATGCCTCCATGTTCATATCCGCTTGGAGGCAATCCGCTGATGGCAAACTCCGCTGCTGTGATGCCGAATTCCCCAAGATTTGGGATAATTGCGAACACGCGGACAGTTCCAGTTTCGCCTGGGGGCAGATCCAGGGAGCATAGCTCCGCGTTGGTGTCGGCGAAGACGCCGATGTAGTCGACGCTGGCATTGGCGATGGGAACGAAGAGAATGATAGCAATAGCGGAGAGCAAGGTTTGAATGCGCATAGGCAGCCTCCCTGAATAGAGGCTTGATTCTACCTCAAATAGTATTTTGATTCAACAGGCAAGTGGGTCTAGAACGCTGTTTTAAACTCAGATTTCAGCAAGCCGTACAAATAGTGATCCCGGGCATTACCTTCGGGATCTATCAAGAACGCCTTCACACGACCTTCGCGGCGCATACCCAGTTTCTCGGCCACGCGGCGACTGCCCTTGTTTTTTACGTCGCAATTGAGCCAGACGCGGTGGCTGTCCAACTCTTCGAAGGCGTAGAGAATGATTTGCCGCGCCGCTTCCGTGCAGAGGCCTTCGCCTTGACGCTGGCTGGAAAGCCAATAGCCGATTTCAAAACCCAGGGTGATGGCCTTCATGTGCATCAGTCCCATCATGCCCAGGAATTCTTCTGTCTGCGCGTCGAAGATGCCCAGGTGCAGTTCCCTTCCCTTTTCACGACCTTCCCGAGTTAATCGTACAAAGGCGCGGGCCATCTCAAGGTCGTAATCCTTGCTGGCCCAGAAGAGAAATGGTTTTAGCGAATCGACGCTACCCTGCACAACTTGGGTGAGCGCGCTGGCATCGGCCATGCGCAAGGAGCGCAAGATTAAACGGGAAGATTCAATCATTACTGGGCGCATGATGATCTTTGATGATTCCCAGTGAAAGACCCGTGATGGTCCAAAGCAGAAGAATGACTTCGGCATCGCCGAAATACCACTCGAACATTCCCGCAATCATAAAGCTGGCCCAAACGCTGATGCCCGCCAAAATCCATGGTTCAGCTTGGGGCGGCCCACGTCCCCCGATAGCTTTCAGAGCGCGCCATCTCTTCCATTGAAGCATGGGAATCGATAGTAGGAACATGAAGCCCAAGGCCAGACCGGGTACACCCCATAGCACGGCGAACATGACGAGGTTGCTGTGCAGGTGGCCGTATACGATCACCTTGGCGCGATCTTCTTCAGGCGTGTAGCGCTCGTAAAACGCGCGAAGATCGCGATCGCCAATTCCGATTACGGGATGATCCTGCAGAATTCGCCAACCGGTCTTCCACATGTAAACGCGCTGCCAGTTGCTGCGATACTCTTTGCCTGGCCTGAAGGCCGAGGTGAAGCGTTCGCGATATTGTGAAGGCGCGAATACGAGTGCGAGGAACAAAACCATGGGTAGAAGCGCCGCCAGCTTCGGCCTGCGCAGTAAAAAAAGTACGAAGACGCCGCCGAGGAATCCCATCCAACATGAGCGACACTGGATGAGAATGAGCACCCAAAAGCTGAGAACGAAGGCCAGGGCCGTCAGGGCCGTGCGCCAGTCGCGCTTCGGGCGCATGAGGAATGATAGAAGTGTGAGGGAGCCCATCATCATAATGGCCCCGGCGGTCATTGGATTCGTGGTGAGGGGTAGCTTCCTCATGCGTTGAAAGTTTTCGGCGATCTCAAGCATGCCGAAACTTTGCAGGGCTCCGTAAACAGCCACGCCCGCCAATCCGATGGCCAGGGCCGGCATGGCGAAGCGGCGAAGGAGCATCTCGCCTGCAGCTTCCGAAAAGAGCCAAATTGCGGGAATCAACCACCATCGCTTCAAGTGATGCAGGCTTTCCATCGGATCGGTGGCCGCGGGCAGGGTGACGAGGATCCATCCAAGCCATAGAAACAGTGGTACTTCCAGGCCCGTGAGACTGAGTTGCTTGCCCATGAGGAACTGGACGATGCGAAAAAGAATTGCCAGGGCCATGGCGCTTTGACTGATGGCAATGGAAAAGGGCGCGGCGAATATCACGAGAATGAGCAAGCCGCTCATGATTTCACTCGTAATCTTGCCGCGCCCTTCCGGGTTCATCGGACTTTAGTCCAGCGACTCGACGACCAGGGTCGCCGCCTCTCCGCCGCCGATGCAAAGACTCGCCAGGCCGCGCTTCTTGCCCTCCTGCTTCATGATGTGCAGCAGAGTTACCAGGATGCGCGCACCGCTTGCGCCGATGGGATGGCCGATGGCAACCGAGCCGCCGCGCAGGTTCACCTTGGACGCGTCCAAGTTCAGCAATTTGTTGTTGGCCAGGGAGACCACGGCGAAGGCTTCGTTGATTTCGAAGGCGTCGATGTCGTCCACGCCGAGACCGGCCTTGTCCAAGGCCTTTTTCACCGACTTTGCCGGTGCGGTTGTGAACCACTCGGGCTCCTGGGCCGCGCTGGCCTGGGAAACGATCTTTGCCAGAGGCTTGAGCCCACGTTTTGCGGCTTCATCCGCGCTCATAAGTACAACCGCCGCCGCGCCATCGTTGATGCTACTCGCGTTGGCCGCCGTCACGCTTCCCTCTTTGTCGAAGGCGGGACGCAGCGCTGGAATTTTATCGAAGCGCACGCGTCCGGGTTCTTCGTCTTTGTCGACGATAATCGGGTCGCCCTTGCGCTGGGGAATGGCCACCGGCACGATCTCCTCATCAAAGAGTCCGCCTTCGATGGACTTCTGCGCGCGCTGATAGCTTTCGATGGCGAAGGCGTCCTGGGCCTCGCGATCGAATCCTTTTTCACGAGCGCAAAGCTCGGCAGCCATGCCCATGTGATAGTTGTGGTAGGGATCCCAGAGCCCGTCCATGACCATGCCGTCTTTCATTATCCAATCGCCCATCTTGGCACCCTCGCGGCTACCGAGAAGGTAGTGGGGGGCCGAGCTCATGTTTTCCATGCCGCCGGCCACCACGATGTCCGCGTCGCCCAAGGCAATGGCCTGCGCGGCGAGCATCACCGACTTGAGTCCGGAACCGCAAACCTTGTTGATGGTCATGCACTCCACTCCCACGGGGAGTCCGGCACCCAGGGCCGCCTGTCTGGCGGGAGCCTGGCCGAGTCCGGCGGGCAAAACGCATCCCATGATGCATTCGCTCACGTCCGCTCCGTCAACACCCGCACGCTCGACGGCGGCCTTGATGGCGGCGGCGCCGAGTTGGGGAGCGGGCACATCCGAGAAACTGCCGAGAAAGGATCCTACGGGAGTCCGCGCAGCGGACACGATAACGACTTCACGTATTGAGGCCATGAGAGCACTCCTTATAGGGAAAACCGGATCGTGGGATGGAAGGGCAAGCCGGGCCATCCTAGCCAATGAAAAGCGTCGGCGCAAGGTCGCGCTTGATTCCCGGGCAAGATGCCACTAGCTTTGCGGCTTCCTGTGGAAGCGGAGATAAAGTGGATTCCCCGAACCCGCAATACGAACCCAGTATCATCGTGCCCGGAGCTCGGGCCGGATCGGCCAAGGAGGCCTGGAAGCTCGCCTATCCGACGGTGATCGGCATGCTGTCCACCACACTCATGTGGACCGTGGACACCATGATGCTCGGGCGCGTGGGCAAAGTGGAGCTGGCGGCCGCAGGCTTCGGCGGCGTTTTGGTCTGGACCCTCTACACCTTTTTCGTGGGAGTGGTGCAAAGCGTTAGCACCTTCGTTTCCCAGGCCAAGGGTGGCGGTCGCCTGCGCGAGTGCAGCCACTTCGCATGGCAGGGGCTCTACCTTTCTTTCTTCTCGGCAATTCTGCTGTCTTTCTTCCTATGGAAAATGGATTGGATCCTCTCCATCGCCGGCCCCGATGCCGACGTGCTCGCCGAGTGCCTTCGCTACGCGCGCGCAAGAATGTCCAGTGCGATCTTCCTGCTGGCGACCTTCGTCTTCCACTCCTTTTTCCGCGGCATCGGCGACATGAAAACACCCATGGTGATTTCCATCGTCTCCAATGTGGTGAACGTCCTTTTGGATTCGGTCCTAATCTTCGGCCTCGGTCCCTTCCCTGAACTCACCACCTTAGGTGCGGGTATGGCCACGGCCATCGCGGATTTCTCGGCGGCTTTCCTCGGTCTCGCATTTTTCCTGCGCCCCGCGGTGAATCGAATCTATCACACAAGGCGGGAGCATCCCTTCCAACCCAAATCACTACTGCGCCTGGTGAAGGTGGGCGCACCCATCGGCGGGCAGTTCTTCTTGGATATGGGCAGTTTCACCGTATTCATGAGCATCATGGGAAGGCTCAGTACCGAAGCGCTTGCGGCTAGCCAGATAGGAATTCAGCTGCTCAGTTTCTCATTCATGCCCGCCAACGGAATCGCGAAGGCCGGCACGACTATGGTCGGGCAATATCTGGGTGCGGGAAAAACCAAGCTTGCCGAAGCCTGCGGCTGGATGGTGTTGCGCATGAACGTGACCTACAGCCTTTTCGTAGCCCTGGTCTTCCTGCTTGCGCGAAAACACTTATTCTTGATCTTCAACAATGATCCCACCGTCGTGCAATACGGCGTGCAGATTGTCCCCCTGCTGGCGCTGTTCCAGATCGGAGACGCCATGCAAATGGCCTACTCCAGCGCACTACAGGGTGCTGGTGACACGCGCTTCCCAATGCTCACGCTTGCACTCAGCGCTTGGTTGGTCTTCGTGCCCCTTGCCTTATTTTTTGCCTACACCTTGGGGTGGGGTGTGGTTGGCGGATGGCTCGGCGGAGTCTTCCACTTCACGGTGGTGGCGATCATCCTGACTATGAGGTTTCGCCGCGGCAAGTGGAAGAAGATGGCGATCTAGATCTATCGGGGATCTAGGATCAGAAGTTTGCGGGTAACTCGCATTGACCCGCTTCTGAGTTCGGCCATGTAGATTCCCGATGATAGATTTCTACTTGTCGCCCACTGCAAGTGATTCACGCCGGGAGATAGGCGGATTTTTTCCACAAGCCTTCCACTTAGTTCGAAAATGGATAGAACAGTGGAATTCGAAGCCCCTGCATTCCAAGTGAAGCGTGTGCTCCGTCCAAGAGGATTGGGGTATACGTTCAGGAAACTTGCTTTCGCAATTCCATCGGGTAGGGATGTCGCCCCACCATCCAGTATTGAGAAAGCCGCGTCGGAGCGATCGATACTTGTGTCGCCGCCCCCTGTGCTACGGATTTCCAGGAAGCAATCTTCTGAAACTTCAGCCAGCACCAGCCAATCGTATCGACCGTTGTCGGCAAGCGCTGTGGCGATGGGAAGGTAGGGGCCAACAGAGCCGGTGGTGGACAAGTAAATGTCGACACTCGCTTGGCCCTGGCCTGAGGGCATCGCCGTGGCCCAGCGCAACTCACGGATAGAACCTTGCTTGAATGATTCGCCGCCATTGGGTTTCAACACTTGCGTGCTTAGAGCAATGGGTTCTTCCCACGGGGAGTAAACTCGAAGCTGATTTCGGTAGAATGGAAATCCGCTCATGGAGGCAAGCACGGCGATGTCTTCTCGGCCGTCATGGTCCACGTCACCGTCAACGCGCAGGGCATTGCCGTCACCCGGGGATGGCATGGTCCAGCTTGCGTCGAGATTCCAGGCGCTCGCGCCATTGTTGATGTAGCAGCTGCCGGTCGGTTCCGCATAGGCGACCACGTCCAAGTACCCGTCGCCATTGAGATCGCCGAATTGTACCTGCTCGGCGTTGTAGCTGGGCAGGCCAGTGGAAAACTCCTCCCATGTTTCAGTGGTCTGCGACAAACGCCATGCCTTCACTCCCGCACCTCCATGATCGATGAGCAAGTCGTCGCGCCCATCGTGGTCGAAGTCGCCAACATCCACCGAATAGATGCCGGAAGTGATGCCTGTCTGGTTGAGTGAAAACCCGAAGTTTCCATCGCCCAGATAGACGCTGCCCGTGCTTCGCGTGCCGACGAAGTCGAGATAGCCATCGGCGTTGAAGTCGCCGGTTTCTAGGGTGTAGTTCACGCTGCCGCCGGCGAAGCTCCCGGCGTGTTCCCAGTTACCATCGCCCAGATTGCGATAGATCTGAATGCCGTTGCTTCCACCGAATGATTGAGAAACCACGTCTAGCAGGCCGTCGCCATTGAAGTCGGCTAGGTCGGTGGCGAACATGCCCCATTCTTCGCCCGCCGAGGGCATGCCCGTATCCCAAGGCGTCCACATGGCGCCGCTGCCGTTACCGAGCCCCACACCCATCAGCTTGCTGCCCAGCCCGGTGGATGCCCAATCGTGGTGAATGCCGAAGGCCAAATCCATGTGGCCGTCCAGATTCAAGTCACCTAGACCTAGGCCTCCGTAGCCAAAGTTCCCGAACTGCTGGGCGGTCCAGTTTCCAAGCCCGTCGCCTAGGTAGCAGATGACACCGTGCTCGGTGGAGTTCACGTTGGGATTACCGTGATCGCCGACTGATAGTAAGTCAAGATGTCCGTCGGCGTTAACGTCGCCGAGTTCCAATTCGGTATGTCCTTCTTCCCAGTCGATGGAGCTGAGGCCGGTGGAGCGCTGAACAAGGGTGACAGCGCTGGCGGAGGCTACGAAGAAGAGGGCTGCGAAGATGAATGTGTTTTTCATCGGGTGATTATAGCAAGGATGTAAATCTGGCTCTTCCTGTTTTCGTGTGCATAACGAGCCATGGTTCACCGTTATCGCCTTATCCCGGCGTCCACCCGGGTGGACTTTTTGTTTGATTTCGAAGGTAGGATACGCCCCGCTCGTGAAGTTTAACGCGTTGATATTATAGCAGATATGCGCGCCATGCGAGTTGCCAGATTACTTCCTTCTTCCCCGCTCTCCTCTCCTCCCGGAGGCTTCAAAGCTGGAGGGGGACTGGAAGCGGACCACCAAACTCCTCCGACCGCACCGGTGCCAAGCCAGGGGCTGCCTGTCCACCAGCTTCTCGGAAGTCCATCACCTCTCGCCACGCATCCTGGGCGGCGACAACCCCCAGGAGAACCTGATCACGCTTTGCATGAACTGTCATCTGCATCTGCATGAGCGAGAGTGGTCGCTTTCTGGAAAGGAAAAGTTCGATCCGGGCTTGGGTGATATCGCCTCATGAATCAATCGGGTAGTGGTGGCGGATTTGCGGCCCATACAAAATCCTGAACCTTACAATTTCCAAACAAATGCCCGACCCCAGAATCGGGAGAGGGCATTTTCGAAAGATTGCTTGGAGCCCTTAATCCGTGTAGGCTTCCAGTCCCTGGCGAAGGATGTCCATGGACGCGCGTAGATCATCCACGTTCAGAACGTAGGCGATACGCACTTCGTCCAAGCCCTTGCCGGGTGTTGCGTAGAAACCGTTGGCGGGGGCGACCATAACGGTCTTGCCGTCCACGCGGAAATCGGTGAGCAACCAAATGGCGAAAGCCTCGGCGTCTTTCACGGGAAGTTTGCAAACCGCGTAGAATGCGCCCGCGGGTTTGTGCGCGGTGACGCCGGGTATCTTCTGCAATTCTTCATGCAGAACGTTGCGACGCTTGCCGTACTCTTCGAGCACCTTCTCCAAATAGGATGGCGGCGCGCTGAAGGCGGCCGCGGCGGCAATCTGATCTACGGTGGGGGGGCAGAGACGTGCCTGTCCGTAGCAGATGGCCGATTCGATCACGTCCTTGTTTCGTGTGGCAAGGTAGCCCACGCGCGCCCCGCAGGCGCTGAAGCGTTTGCTTACGCTGTCCAAAACGATGACGCGATCGTCCAGTCCTTCCAGGTGAAAGGCGCTTGTGAATTCCGCGCCCTCATAGACGAACTCGCGGTAGACTTCATCAGCTAATAGGTAGAGCCCGTGTGCCGCGGCGATGTCGCCGAGCAACTGCATTTCCTCGCGAGTGTAAACCACGCCCGTTGGATTGCCGGGATTGCTGTACATGATTCCCCGCGTGCGCTCGCTGATGGCCGCCTCAATGGTTTCGCGACTAGGCAGGCGGAAGCCATTTTCAACGCTGGTGGGCAGAGGCACGATCTTCACGGAAGCCGCTTCGGCGAAGCCCAGGTAGTTGGTGTAGAAGGGTTCGGGCACGAGAATTTCATCGCCCGGATCGCAGATGGCCAACATGGCGAAATTGATGGCCTCGCTGCCGCCGGTGGTGGCGAGGATCTCGTCGGCGGAGATCTCCACATTGAATTGCTTCCAATAGTTTGCCACGGCCTGTCGATACTCCTGAATACCCGCACTGGGGCCATAGGCTAGAACCGGGCCCGTGAAACTCCGGTAGGCATTCAGCATCTCGACCGGAGTTTCAATATCCGGCTGCCCGATATTCAGGTGATACACGTGCGCACCGCTCGCGCGGGCCGCATCGGCGAAGGGAACCAGGCGGCGAATGGGGCTGGCCGGCGCGTTCTCGCCTCGGCGGGACAGTTTCACTTCAGTCTTCATCATGGGGATCCTCCGTGGAATATTATCAGAGTAAGCTTAGCGGCCTGAATTTTCCAGAGGCCTGACGCCGGAACTGTCCCGCTGGCAGGATTCGGCAGAAATACGCCAACATGGCATTGCAGCCTTGTGACAGCATGTCGCGAATTCATGGGCTGAATTCTGAGAATAACCTCGCTAGTCTCACTAACTCCTTGTCCCAGTTCAAGTTCAAGTCCAAGTTCAATTCTGGCATCCGGCTTGCGGTAGGCATACCAAACACGAAAACATCGGCAAGTGCCGAGATCCCCAAAAGGAGAAAGCCATGAACATGATCAAAGTGAACAACCATCCCATGAGTCTTCGTCATCAGCGTCGTCACGGACACCCCTTCGCCGACATCGATCGCCTCTTTGGTGAGTTCTGCGGCGAGGACGGCAACTGCGCCTGGACCCCTCGGGCCGATATCGTTGAGACCGACAGTGCGCATGAGATTATTGTCGAGCTTCCCGGCTTGGAGAAGAATGATATCAGTCTCAAAGTAGAAGACCGGCTCCTGATGATTAGCGGCGAGATGGCCAAGGCCGAGGACGCCGAGGGTCACCGGGTGCGGCGACAGGAGCGTTTCAGTGGTAGCTTCAAGCGCAACTTCCGACTGCCGGCCGGAATCGAGACCGAGAAGATCGGCGCGGAGTTCAAGAACGGCCTGCTCACCGTGACGCTTCCCAAGAGCAAAACCGCCGTCGGGCGCGAAATCGAAGTGAAGTAAGTCCGTATCAGCAACATGTTTCCCCCTCCTAATGTCAAAGCCCTCTCCTTCGGGGGGGGCTTGCTTTTGGGATATCCTTCGAGTAAATTGGACGACCCGTTTGAGGGGGCCCTTAGCTCAGCTGGTAGAGCGCTGCGTTCGCAATGCAGAGGTCAGGAGTTCGACTCTCCTAGGGTCCACCATCATGGGCGGTTAGCTCAGGTGGGAGAGCGCATGCTTCACACGCATGAGGTCACTGGTTCGATCCCAGTATCGCCCACCCCACAAAGCCCTCCCGGACAATGAGTTCCGGGAGGGTTCTTCTTTTCAGGTTGGGTCGGAGAGCCGGTCACTGCCCATTTACTGCCCACTTGATGCCAGAGCGGCCTCGATGATGTCCGCGTGAAGATCGTCACGGTCCGGGATCCAGTGCCGATAGACGCTCAGTGTGGTCTGGTATGAACTGTGTCCGAGCTGCCGCTGGACGAACTCCACAGGGGCTCCGCAGGAGAGCATGTGGGAGGCATACGTGTGGCGGAGACTGTGAAAGGTGAAGCCCTTCGGCAGGCCTTCTGCCTTGACCAGGGAATTCCAGAAGCGGTCCCTGAAGTTGCTGGGATCGAGAGGAAGCCCTTTGCTGTTGGCAAAGACAAGGGCGGTGGGGGCGGGGTTTCCGGTCAGCATCCTGTGTTCACGGAGTACCTGGGCCCCTGTCGCACTGAGCTTGATCCTGCGCAGAGACTGATCGGTCTTTGTATTCCCGAAGCTGCCGGCGTCCTGGAACCGCGCCCGCTGGCTCTTGTGGGAATTCGTGCCGTGGATGCTCAGGTGCATGCCCGGCAGGTCCACATCTCGCCAGCGAAGCGCCAGAATCTCGCCCAGCCTCATCCCCGTGTACAACCCGAGCTGAACGATGGCCGCCTGCTGCTCGTCGAGGGCCTTGGCATTGGCCATGAGAGCTTCGACCTGCACTGGGGTCAGGGGTGTGATCTCCTTCCGCTTCTGGGGGAGCCTGTCAACGAACTCCACGGGATTCGTGGAGCGCAGGCCGTGCCGTACAGCGTGCTTCATGATTGCGCCCAGGCTTGTAAGGACGAGATTCACGGTCCGATGGCTCAGGTGGGGGCTGTGCTCCATCAGGGCAGCCTTGAAGCCCTCCACGGCCCGCAGATCGATGTTGGCGACACGGTATCGGCCTAGGCCGAAATCAGCATGGCAGAGGTAGCGGTGGACCGAATTTCTGTGAATGTCCAAGGTATTGGGAGCCCAACTGGCCGACTTAGCCTCTAGCCAGCCCTGGGCAAAAGTAGCGAAGGTGATCTTACGACCGTCGGCGTTGAATCGTCCCTGCCCAATCTCCTCGAGTCGCTTGGCAAGGAGATCTTCGGCTTCCCGCTTGATACGGCAGAACTCGCGATGGCGCTTGCCCTGGGCGTCGCAGTAGTCAGCCACCCAGCGTTTCCCGATTTTCCTCACACAGGCCATGGAATCCTCCTACTTGCTTTGGCGGGCCTTCAGGACCGATGTCAGAGCGGCCTTATGCTTCTTCTCTCGCATCTTCAGGAAGTCGGCCACTGCCTCGTTGAACAGGTCGATTACGCTCTTGTCTTCCAGGACAGCGATGATCTTTAGCTTTTCGATAGCCTCAGGTGGGCGAAGGTAGATGGTCATTCGGCGCGCTGGGCCCTTATTCGGACGTGCTGACATCGATGGCCTCCTATTTGATGACATCACTAAGTTAATAGCATAAGTGATGCACCCTGTCAAGGTCGGTGGTGTGCCCTGGGGAAGGGATTGTCTTGTGATGAAACGCGATCGAGTTTCAACGAAAAACACCCCCCTACCCCCTCGATGAAGGGGGGTGGGGTCTGTCTATCTGGCCCTCGTAGATTCTACAGCTAGTTTTCGAATTCCCCAGCGGCTGGATACCGAGGTGTGCTTGAGAGTCGCGAACTTGGCTCGACCTCCACAGTCAGTGACGCATCCGGAGGGGATCGGCGCTCCAAGGTCGCTGTCGAGCAAGATAGCTGCGCCAGATTGGACTGTACGCATTGATCGATGCCTGGCGGAAGCACTACATTCAAGTCCGGCTACACAGCACTTAGGGCTAACGGCTGCCCGTATCGGAAGCGGCAGCAGGACGTCCCCTCGCGGTCGCATTCCAAATCGGTCACTCGTCTGAGAACAGCGAGTTACTGAAGTGAAGTATATCGGATGATACTTCCTTAAGTGTCACTGAATGAGTTCAATATCCGTTGGATAATTAAGTCCGGTTGCAAAAGTGTCGTAAGAACCAGTTTGAATGTTGACTTTATATATCATATCGGCAAAGTTTACAGTTACAAATGCATAGTTGTTGAAGACAACGATACCTGTTAAATTCTCTTCGGGTAGAGTGACAAGAGGTTCTGCATCTCCACCCTCTTGAAACACCAAAATTACTTCGTCGAAAGTTGCTATGTAATAAGAGCCATTGCTGTATTCAATGGCGCCAATCCACCCTGGCCAGCCTGATAAGTCTTTAAATAATGATAGTTCGTATGTTTGCAGGTCTATAGATAACACATGATTATGGCCATCTTCAGAAATGATTAAGCGGTTTCCCACAACAACGCCATCAAGATTTTGTGCTTCCGAATCAGGTTCTTCTAGTATCTTAACTGTTTGAATTATTTCAGAATCCCGGATAAATACAACCTCATCTGCCATATTTCTGAGCAAGGCGAATCGCCCATCCCCAATTACAACAAAATTAATACAAGTCAATCCTCCAGGTACTATGGTCGTGCCTGTTTGGACTCCCTCTTTGTTAAAAGCTTTAATTACTCCATCATCCCAAATGTAAGTCGTACCGTTTCTAACTTCTACACCATAATAAGGCGGTGTATCTTGTTCATAATACATGCAGTTAGCGCCAATTTGGGATATACATACTACCCCATCTTGGGTTGCCACACGCAAGTTCTCAGCACTTGATTCCCAATTGCCCACT
>JACKQG010004494.1_pt1 | contig 16138 bp, 13 predicted proteins | sample 8237621 | NCBI WGS metagenome assembly JACKQG01 (sample SAMN15677084, study PRJNA649215) | marine metagenome | biome: marine; feature: Black Sea; material: saline water; isolation source: suspended particulate matter (SPM) from the Black Sea western gyre | collected 2013-06-09/2013-06-10 | depth... | reverse complement strand
GAGCGAAGCAATCTCCTGAATATTAAGCACTTATTAATGGGATTGCTTCGTCGCTCCGCTCCTCGCAATGACATTAAAATGAGTGTTTTCCTTCAAGCACAATTTGACAATTTGCTATGGAGAAGTTATTTTTGCTTTTCTCCTAAACTGTAGAAACAATTATTAAATACACCAATTACATTTCCCTTAAATTCCCAACCATCAAAAGGTGTGTTACGAGACTTTGAACATAACTCGTCCTTGTTCACTTTCCATTTGGCTTCGGGATCAATTATCGTTAAATTGGCAATGCCTCTTTCTTTTATTTGCGGCGCAGGGATACCAATAATACGATACGGATTAATAGACAATTTTTCAACCGCTTGATTCCAATTTAATATACCTGGCTTTATCAGCTGCTTTATTATTAATCCAATAGCTGTTTCCAAACCGATGATGCCAAACGGAGCCGCAGCAAATTCAACCTGTTTTTCTTCAATCGAGTGAGGCGCATGATCAGTAGCAATGGCATCGATGGTGCCGTCCTTTAATCCAGCAACAATAGCCTCGATATGTTTCTGGCTTCGTAAAGGTGGATTCATTTTAAAATTGGCGTCAAAAGAGCGGATGGTTTCATCAGTCAGGGTAAAATGGTGAGGCGCTGCCTCTGCAGTTACCTGAATATTTTTCTCTTTTGCCCGGCGGACTAACTCGACTGCTCCGGCTGAGGAAATATGCGCAATGTGAATTTTGCTTTTTGTGTATTCAGCCAATTGGATATTCCTTGCCACGACCACATCTTCGGCAATCGAAGGTATGCCGGGCATTCCCAGGTTTGTTGAAACAAATCCTTCGTGCATTGCTCCACCTGCTGCCAGACCGGCATCTTCACAATGCTCAATTATTGGCACATCAAACATGCGCGCATATTCCATTGCCCGGCGAAGCACCAGGCTATTGGCGACTGACTTGCCATCGTCGGAAAAGGCGACCACACCGGCATCGATCAATTCTGCCATTTCAACTAACTCTTCGCCTTTTTGCTTGCGCGTAATTGCGGCTACCGGGTAAATGGAAATTAGGTGATTAGAGATTTCGTCTCGAATGAATTCGACAATTTCCCTGTTATCAGTTACCGGTTGTGTGTTGGGCATTGTACAAACCGCTGTAAATCCACCTGTCATAGCTGCCCGGGCGCCGCTCAGAATGGTCTCCTCATCTTCTCTTCCCGGTTCACGAAAATGGACATGCATATCCAAAAATCCGGGCAATAGTAGTTTGTTTGAAAGGTCGAATATTTTTCCATCAAATTCTGATGAAGATACAATTTCCGGTTTCATTTCCTTTATTTTACCATCTATGATCAACAAATCGAAAGTACTTTTGTAATCGTTCTGCCCGTCAATAATAGAGGCATTTTTGAGCAATACTTTTTTAGCAGGCTTAAAATTTGACATTTCTTTTGTGTTTTTTATTGTTTGGCTTTTTCTTAATGGTTTTTTCATTATTGTTAGTGACCTTTGGATTTAATGGAAAAATTTTAAAAGCTATTTTGAACCACGAATTACACGAATTGACACGAATTAAGGCACACAAATTTTTTAATTAGTGAAATTCGTGTAATTCGTGGTTTAGTTTTGATCATTTCGTTTCACCACTCAAAAGATAAAGAATAGCCATCCTGATCGCCACACCATTGGTTACCTGGTCTAAAATGACAGAGTATTCAGGGTCATCAGCCAGATCGCTGTCCAGTTCTATTCCCCGGTTAATTGGTCCCGGGTGCATCAACGTGATCTTTTTATTTGCTTTTTCCAATCGCTCTCTCGTTATTCCAAAATAGTTGTGGTATTCGCGTAGGGTTGGAAAAAAGTTTTGAGACTGTCTTTCTAATTGAATTCGTAACACCATTAAAACATCTGCCCAGGCAATTGCGTCGTCCACATTGTAAAAAGTCTTTAAATTCCACTTTTCAGCCTCATAAGGAATTAATGGCGCAGGCGCACACAAAGCAACTTCAGCGCCCATTGTTGTGAGTCCGTAAATATTGGATCGTGCCACCCGGGAATGGATAATATCTCCGACAATTGCTACTCGCAGTCCCTTAAATTCATTGTGGATTCCTTGAATGGTTTTCATGTCCAGCAGCGCTTGTGTTGGATGCTCATGACAGCCATCGCCGGCATTGATTACCGATCCTTTGATCCAGTGTCGGAGAAAATGTGGCGCGCCTGAAGCTGGATGCCTGATCACTACCATATCGACCTTCATAGCTTCAATGTTTTGAGCCGTGTCTCTTAAGGTTTCACCTTTTTTTACGGATGATGCAGTAGTGGAAAAATTTAGTGTATCGGCAGATAATCGTTTTTCGGCAAGTTCAAAAGAAAACCGGGTGCGGGTTGAAGCTTCAAAAAATAAATTGACTATTGTTTTGCCGCGCAGGGTGGGTACTTTAGGAATGGGGCGATCAAGGACTTCTTTAAAGGATTCTGCCGTGTCTAAAATTAATTTTATCTCTTCGGCAGGAACTCCTTCAAGACCTAACAGATGCTTACGGTTTTCTTGCATGTTTTTGTTTTTTCCCTTTATATTCGGGATTATTGGTTATTGGTGAGTAGTGAATGGTTAGTGGTGAGTTGTTAGTGGTGAGTTGTTAGTGGTGAGTTGTTAGTAGTGAGTTGTGAGTGGTGAGTAGTAATTTGATAACGAATGATAGTTATCATAATAACAACTATTACCACTCACCACTCCACCACTCACCACTCTACCACTCACCACTATACCAATCACCATTCACCAAGAGGCGCCTCAACCAACAGGACACAGTCCTCATCATCCACTTCTTTTAATTTGACCTGAATTTCTTCGCCAATCGAGGTGGGGATGTTTTTTCCCACATAATCGGGTTTGATCGGTAATTCACGATGCCCCCTGTCAACCAGTACTGCCAATTGAATTTGTGCCGGTCTGCCAAATGACATCAATGCATCTAAAGCCGCTCTTATGGTTCGCCCGGTATAGAGTACATCATCGATCAAGACGATATTTTTTTCATCGATATTGAACGGAATGTCTGTCTGCTGAAGAACCGGCTGTTTCAATCTTTGTCGAAAGTCATCACGATACATGGTAATATCCAGAATCCCGAGGGGGATTTTTTTACTTTCAATCCTCTCTATTTCTTTGACAATTCGTTCAGCTACAAAGGCGCCCCTGGTGCGAATGCCAACGGCAGCGATAATTTCAGTCCCGTGATTACGTTCAACTATTTCATGAGAAAGACGCGTGATGGTTCTTTTCAGACCTGTTTCGTCGATTATCTTGGCTTTAACTTTTCTTTCCATTTATCCCCTGTTGCCAGAAATAAAAATAGCCTTTCCCGGATAGAGGAAGGCTATTCAAATGAATTATCCCTTTCCCATCTCTCCGGATTGGATTTAAAGGGTGATTTTTCTTTTTTGAATAATACTAATAATTTTAAAAATTGTCAAGATAAAAATTATTCCAAAATTATCATTTTTTTGTTCGTTTTAAAATTTTTGGTTTTCATTGTATAATAGTAAACACCTTTACTGACAGGCAAGCCTGTATTCGTCTTGCCATCCCATTGAACAGTATGAATTCCACTGCTCAATTTTTGGGAGACCAGGCTTTTAACTTCCCGCCCCAAAACATTATAAATTTTAATAGACACCAGTTCGGATTCAGGTATTTGGAAACGAAAGGTTGTTTGAGAAATAGCATTGCTTAATGAAAAGGGATTCGGATAATTTTGGGATAAATTGTAATTTTGTGGTGCGGAAATAGTTACACTTATTTTTTCAGACAAGGTAGATGTGCCATCAAAATCAATTTGTTTTAATTGGTAGAAATAATTGGTAGAAGTTATATTTGAATCAATAAAATTATATTCATGTGATGAAGATGTTGTACCCTGCCCTTGTACAAAACCAATTTTTGTTAATTTATCGTTGGTTTCTCCTCTAAGAATTTCAAATCCATAATTATTTGATTCGGATTCAGTGCGCCACTCCAATTGAATTTTATTATGAGACGGAATAAATGAGCCGCTAAAAGATGATAATTCAACGGGAACCTCTCCTCCAATTGTTATGGCAAAAATTCCGTCAACTCCTTCAACGTCAACGCTTTGAGAAAATGCATCCGATGCATAAATATCATTAAAGGTAAGTGGATAGAATCCGGCTAGTGCTTCCGGTAAAACGCCAAAGCTAACATCTATTATTGACCCGGTATCAGGGGAAATGGTCTCGGCGCCAAAACCAAAAATTAATACAGTCATCACGCCCGGAGATGGTATGTTAGTTTCAATTACCAGGTCCGCGGTTCTGGCAGTTGCAGATATATTGTGCTTCAGCAGGCTTAACTCAATGGGATAGTTTAGGGTTAATTGTATTCCGCGTAAATGTACATCGTTTTTGAGACAGATTGGTACACCATGGTTTTCAGTGCCTATCTCCCCTGATGTGCCGCGTACTTTTAGGGTATCTGTTTGGGAATAAACAATGCTGCTCAAAAGAAAAAACAATATCCCGAAACACACCGTAATTTTCTTTTTCATGATTTCCTCTATGTTATTTTATTATTGTTAATTTTTTTGTTAGACAGAAGTTATCGGAAAACAACCGATAAAGATAGATTCCCGATGGTACTATCTCTCCAACGTTATTTTGTCCATTCCAATTAATATGATAGTGACCAGCTGTTTGCTGTTTATTGACTAATGTTATAATATTTTCGCCCAATAAATTATAAATGGCTAAATTCACTTTTTCGGATTTAGGTAGAAAATAGCTGATCTCTGTTCCACTGTTGAATGGATTCGGATAATTCTGTGAAAGGGAATATTCGCCGGGAATAATATTTCGCTCACTATTAAACTCATTAATACCGGTTAATTGGCATAGTTTACAATCCGTATCAACTAAAATTATATTTTCGATTTGAAAAGGATTTTTTCCATTTATTTGTGAATCGCTTGAGATGGGAAAGTTTATTACCGCACCATTCCCAGGTTTGATCATGGCGCCATTTAGACTATATAAGAGTATCGTAACTTTTCCATCCTGATTTTCCCATGCCATTTCCATTCCGGATGATCGATCCGAAAGTATGGGATCTAAAAGTTTTACTGTTTCGGTATTGTACCGCAGACAGGCCTGTAAGGCGATTAAATTTCTATCACAGGAAATGGGCAGCGGAATTAAATTCTTATTATTCAAAATTTGATTTTGCATTTTTCCGAATGCAGTCGATTTTGATAATGATGCACCTGGTTCTCTACCTAAAATTACATTTATTATTCCAACAACATCAAGAATGTTCACAACGCCATCAGAATTAAAATCAGCAGATTCCAGTTCAGATGCGGTTGGATCGGGTGGGCGTCCTAGGATTATGTCGATTGTACGAATCAGGTCAAATAGATTTACAACACCATCCATTATGACATCGCCTTTTAATATGCCACAGCGAAATTTACCATTAATGACATCGCTTATTAATATTTCTCCAAATTCATCTAAGATGATTTCATCACTCAGGTTGATGTCAGCGCTATCTCCCTGAACAGCGCCCGTGCTTACCTGGTAAACTAATTCGCCAATGGTACCGGTGCCCTGGGCTATAGTCGCAGCCTTATCGCTGGAGATAACAACTCTCAAAAATCCTTCTATATCTTCCTCATACGAAACTGTAAAATTTATAGTACGGTTAGAAGTACTAAATTGAAGGGGGGTAAGTAAATAGGGCTCAATTTTCATTTTAAATTGGACGCCTGAAACTGTTCTTATATTGTGCAAATCAATTTTCATTCGTCCGGTGCCTCCCGGAAGCGCCTTGGTATCTCTAACTGATAAAATAGCTCTGCCTTTGGGACCCAAAAATTTTGCTATATTTTCTGCGTACAATTCCCAGTTGGTTGTGTTATTGCTGTTTAAATATATAACAGCCCTGGAATTTGCAGCTTGCAACAGGTTCCCATATTCAAAAGCGACAGCGATTGCATCACCTTTCGCGTCTATGCCGGCGCCAACAATTACTGTCCCATTTCCGGTATTTTCAAAACTTCCGTTTCTTCCGGATCCATGTTGTGTATAATGAACTTCATGTGGAGAATAACTGGTAACATGATACGGATTGGTGTAATAAGCTTCTTGTGACGGGTTTATTGTCTCAGATTGTTTTACACCACCAGCCCCAAGCTCGTTGAAGAAGTCGTCCCGCCAATCAGCTACATCGGCTCGATACCATCTATACGAGTCACCCATAAAAAATATTTTACCGCCAGACTTAATAAAATTTATCAAATTTGCCCTGCCTGTAGGTTCAGGAATGTTTTTTGTATCGACAAACCAAACCTGGTCATAAACACTTAAATTTGCCAATGTAAGCGAGGTTATATCAGGCGCTAAAGTTACAACATGACCAGCTGCAGATAATATTGGGCCGCATAAGGAACGGTCTTCACCTAATATATAGATATTATAATTAGGTGTTGCATCATCGGTCGTCGATGCAAAAGATGCCTGAAAAAAGAATAATACAAAAAGTAACAAAAAAGTTACTAATGTGAGAGTTAAGAGGTTAAGCTGTGTCTTCATTGTTGACACCTCCAAATTTATTAAGATAAGTTAATAATCGTTTTTAGAAAGACACAAAAATTGTACCACTTTTAATTATTAACATTTTAATATACAACTAATTTATAAGTTTGGCAACAAATTTTATAAAAAAAATCAAGATGAAATCAATTTATCTGCTTATCTCTTTAATAATCAATATCAAATTGATATAGAAACATATTGGTGTTTCACAAACTTTAGATAATTAAAAACGTTGGAACGAATTTAAACATAACAAATATTACACATACTATTGCAATTTTGTAACAGAAGGGTTTTATTTTGAAACACAGTTGAAATGTCATTTAATTACAATTGGATTCAAAATTTACTTGACAAAGTCGAAAAAGATATTACATTAGTAAAATAAGATAATAATTCATTTCTCGCTCATTAAACATGGAGTTTGTTTATGTTAAATTACATTTGGTTTGCTTTGATAATTATTGCTCTTATTGTTGGAGCGATTAACGGTAAAATTGAAGATGTCACAAAAGCGGCATTTGAATATGCCGGCATTGCCGTGGAAATTGCCATTGGTTTAATCGGGATAATGGCGCTTTGGCTTGGCATTATGAACATTGCCCAGGAGGCGGGGATGGTAAAGGTTTTAGCCCGTGCAATTAAACCGATAAGTAAAAGACTATTTCCTGAAATTCCTCCCGAACACCCGGCGATGGGCGCCATGATCCTGAATATTGCGGCGAATTGGCTTGGCTTATCCAATGCAGCCACTCCATTAGGTTTAAAAGCAATGGAAGAGCTTCAAAAATTAAACGAAGAAAAAGATACGGCATCCAATGCGATGGCAACTTTTTTAGCGCTTAATACAGCCAGCATCACATTAATTCCGGCAACCATAATCGCAGTTCGTACAACGCTGGGATCTGCTGATCCTGCTGAAATTATTGGCACAACAATTTTTGCATCGGGCTGTGCTTGTATCGTAGCCGTAACAGCAACAAAATTGCTGCAACGGTTGCCTATTTTTCGAATAGAAAAAACCGTTACAGAATCTGCAGACAAAGAAAGCATAAACGATTCAAAAAAAGGGGAGGGTAAGTAAATGTTTGGAAAAATTATTTCTTTTATTTCTGTATGGGCAATTCCTTTTTTGTTGTTTATTGTACCATTATTGGCAATTAAGAATAAAGTAAAAGTTTATGAATCTTTCATTGATGGCGCAAAAGGTGGGTTTGATGTTGCTGTAAAAATCATTCCTTATTTAGTGGCAATATTAGTGGCGATTGGCATGTTTCGCGCCTCAGGTGCAATGGATATTTTTGTGAAATTGATCTCACCGGTAACTGATTTTATCGGCATGCCGGCAGAAACGCTGCCCGCAGCTTTAATGCGTCCATTATCCGGAAGTGGTACATTGGGATTGGCAACTGAATTAATGAAAGAACACGGACCCGATTCATTTGCAGGCAGGTTGGTTTCAACATTTTTTGGCAGCACAGAAACGACTTTTTATGTGATCGCTGTTTATTTTGGCGCTGTCGGAATTAAGAAAACAAGACATGCTATTCCGGCAGGATTAATTGGGGACCTGGCAGGACTTCTGGCAGCGCTGTTTATTTGTAAAATTGTTTTTGTGTCTTGATACTTGTTGCTGGATTCTGGATGCTCGTTTCTGGTTTCTGGATGCTGGTTACTTGTTACTGGATGCTTGATGTTGGATGCCTGTTTCTTGATGCTTGTGGCTGGATGCTTGTCTCTAGTAGAGCGATTCCTAATTAACATTCTTATTTTTCCGTCATTGCGAGGAGCGAAGCGACGAAGCAATCTCATTGATTTTCCAATAGTTAGAGATTGCTTCGCTGCCGCTCGCAATGACAGCTTATTGCCACGTTATTTAGGAATCGAACTACTAGTGATGTTAGATGCTAGTTGATTGAACCGGCTTGTTTCCGGATGTTTGATGTTTAATCCTTAATAAAACTGTATAAAAAAAGATATGATCTAAACGGAAACCAGTATCCAGCATCAAGTAACGAGAATCCAGCGACCAGCAACCGGAAACCAGTATCCAGCACCTGGAATCAAGAATCAAATTGTTTGAGCCGCTTTTTTTGCTTCTTTAATCTTTTTGAAATTTCGGGAGTAAGCTTCAAAGATTTTAAAAACTTAATTTGATTTTTCGCTTCTTTAATGTTGTCGGTTTCCAGGTAACATTTTACCAGGTTGAGTCGGCAGATATATTCATTATAGTGATTATTGAAGTTGGACTGTGTAATGGATTTAATAATTTTCTTGAAATAATAAGTGGCAGCCGGATAGTTTTTTTGAGCATAGGCGCTTTTTGCAGCGCCCCATAGAAAAAAACGACTTTCGGGAAATTTTTCCAATCCTTTTCGAGCATATTCAAATGCTTCATTCGGTTTATCGGCATCGATTAAAATCCATATTAACTCATTCAATGCTGCATAACGAGTGAACCTGCCTTTTTGAGTTGCTAGCTTAATTTTTTGAATTCCATTTTCACGTTGATCAGAAATAATGGGAAGCCAATTAATCAATCGAGTAATTCGACTGCGCCAATAGTTATATGAGCCGATTCCAAAAAGAGCATCATAAAAGTCAGGGTGGGCTTTTGCAATTTTTTTTAACAACGTAATGCCTGAATAGCCGTGGCGAATTGCCGGCAGGTATTTTCCTCTTCGTCCTTCAACAAAGGCTAAGTAGCTTAGCGCGCTCCCTTTATAAAATCGCGCCCAAATATTTGTATCGGACGATTTAAGGATTTTGTCGTTCGCTTTTTTTATGGTTAAATTTATGTAGCGGAAAAAATCTGCGTCCCATCGCTCCGTTTCAAAATCCATCATTTTTGACTGAATAGTCGCCGCCATAAAGAAATAACCTTCAGGTTGCTCCGGATCGCTCTCAATAATTTTTTGAAATATCCTTTCGGCATTTTCATAATCATGTTGAATTGACATTTCAATCGCTTTTTGAATGAGACTATCATTTGGTGTTGTGATTGATTGTTGCGCAAAAAGTATATTGTAATTACAAAAAATAATAGCTAATGCCAGTTTCTTTCGAGAAAACATTGATGGGTAATCCTTTGTTAAATATAAAAAAAATTGTAACTATTCAGCTTGGCTGTAAATGTCATTCTGAGGGAGCTTGCGACCGAAGAATCTCTCAAATATTCACACCTTTGTCTAAAATATACGAGATTCTTCACTTCCCAACATCACCATTCCCCTCCCTCGTTCAGAATGACATTAATACAAATAATAGCTGAACAGTTACAAATAACCTATTAACCAAACAGAAGGAGGAACACCATGTACAAAAAAATCTTAATCCTGTTAGTGTTAGTTGCTCTATTAATTACTTGTCAGAAACCACCCCAAGAAGACATTATCATCGGTCAATGGGGACCGCAAACAGGACCGGCTGCTCTTTGGGGCGCTATTGCACGCGGCACTGACTGCTATTTCAAGATGATCAACGACGAGGGGGGGATCAACGGCAGAAAAATTAAGTACATCATGCGGGATGATGGATATCAACCGCCGCGTACCAAAGCTGCTGTTAAAGAAATGCTGGAAAATGAAAGCGCTTTTGCATTTGTCGGCGGAGTTGGTACGGCTACCGGAATGGCTGTCAAAGATTATCTGAACGAAAATAAAGTGCCATGGATTAGCCCCGCTTCCGGCTCGACGCATTGGGGATATCCACCGACAAAATATTTATTCGGTGTCTATCCTCTTTATTGCGACGAAGCAGCAGTCCTGGTCGATTACGCTGTTAACGGGCTGGGCAAAAAGAAAATCGCATTCTTTTACCAGAATGATGATTACGGCAAAGGCGGTCTCTATGGCGCTGAATTAGCCATGGAAAAACACGGATTAAAGTTAGTTGAAACTGTCTCTGCGGAAATCATGGACACAGACCTCAGCACCCACGCTTTGAAGTTGAAAAAATCCGGCGCTGAAGTCGTCATCATGTGGGTATTGCCAAAACATGCGGCTATCATGTTAGGTACTTCTGCCAAGTTGAGTTTTAAACCGCAATGGATGGTCTCCAGTACTTTGAGCGACATGCCGCTGATGCTGGAAATTTCAAAAGGATTGTGGAAGGGTGTTATTTTTGGTAATTTTGCTGAGCTGCCGGATTCAGATAATCCGCTGATGAAAAAGTACAAGACGGCTCATGAAAAATATGCACCGAGCGAACGTTGGGGAGTGTTTTTCTATGGTGGATTTCTATTTGCTGAACCATTGGTTGAAGGTCTGAAACAATGCGGCAAAGACCTGACTGCTGACAACCTCGTTAAAGCAATGGAATCCCTTAAGGATTTTCAAGGAATTGGTCCCAAAGTTACCTACAGTCCTGATACCCGTCAGGGGAGCAGATCTGTGTTCTTGAGTAAATGTACCGAAGATGGTACTGCAAAAAGGCTCACCGATTGGGTTACTTCGGATATCGATGTCGAACAGGTGCTTAAAAAAACCAGAGGGGAATAGAACGAGCCAATCTTTCCGCAAAATAGTTGATAACTCCCATCGAAAAAGGAAGATGTTTTTTCAATGGGAGCTACTTATCCCTAAAGAAAAAATTCCCAAAAGCTATACAATAAATAAGCATTGATAACTAAACGTAAACTTACTATGAAAAAAATACATCCATTTTTATTAAAATTTTTTCGTACTGTTGGATTGTTCATTCTGGTTTTATTGGTAATATTTCTTTTTTTAAAAGGATGTTATTACCGCTATGATAGTACAGATTTTAAAAAGCCGCCTCATGGGTACCCGAATTTTACAATGATGAAGATTGCTTATGTTCTCGGATTTATAAAAATTGTAAACCTCCAACCCGAAGTACCTGATTCAATTGAAGAATTTAAAAATATTGAATATAAAAATGTCGGAGAAGTTTCTTTAAAATTGGATATTTACAAATTGAAGAAACAAAAAAATCCCGCACCTGTCCTAATATTTATTCATGGTGGCGCATGGCGCACCGGGAAAAGATCAGACTATTTGCCTTATTTAATTGATTTTGCAAAACAGGGCTATGTAACAGCGACTGTTTCTTACCGATTAGTCAAAAAAGCCAAATTCCCGGCTGCAGTTAAAGATGTTAAATGTGCGGTAAAATGGATTCGGGAACATGCAGATGAGTATTTAATTGATCCCGATAAAATCGCTGTTATTGGTGGCTCTGCCGGCGGACATCTTTCCATGATGATTGGCTATTCATCCGATGAAACTGAATTTGATGGTGAATGTGCTTGTGATTCTGTAAGCAGCCGTGTACAAGCTGTTGTGAATTTGTACGGTCCTTCTGATTTAACTACCGAATATGCACTTTCAAGACGTGAGGTAACTGATTTCATTGAACCATCTTATGATGAAGCTCCAGAAATGTACCGGAAAGCGTCCCCCATTTTTTTTATCACACCTGATGATCCGCCAACATTAATTTTTCAGGGGACAATTGATGAACTTGTTCCTGTCCGGCAAGCTGATATGTTAAAGAAAAAATTGGATGAAGTAGGTGTGCCGGGTGAATATCATCGGCTAAAAGGATGGCCGCACACAATGGATATCGCTGAACCTGTTCATAGATATTGCAAATACCATATGAATGCTTTTTTTGAGAAGTATATTCCGATTGTAAATAGCTACTAAAATATCAATGATTCCATATTAAAAACCACTAACCACTAATTTCACTAATTACACTAATTTCAATAAAATCAGTTAGAGAAAATTTTCAAAAATAGTGGTAAAAGCTTTTTCGTTGTTGTTCTCTTTTCGTTGCAAAATTTGGGTATTAAGAATTAAACTGTGATTTGTAAATAGGAGAAATTAAATGATACTTCAAAAGATGGTTTTAATTTTAACAACGGTTTTGTTTATTTGCTTGGCTTTTGGAAAAAACGATTCAGTAAAAACATGGGGCGAAAGATTAGGCTTCCCAAAAGATAAAAAAGTATTAATTCTTCATGCTGATGATTTAGGCATGTGCCCTGAAGCAAATGAAGCAGGGGAGCAAATGTTTTCAAAGAATGAAATCCAATCCGGATCAATAATGATGCCCTGTCCTGCTGCGGATGAATTTATCGAGTGGTATAAAAATAATCCCAAAAAAGATATTGGAATTCATTTAACTTTAACAAGTGAGTGGAAAGAATATCGCTGGGGACCGGTTGCCAATCATGCCGAAGTTCCCGGTCTAATTGACCCTGACGGTTATTTTTGGCATGAGGTGCCAGGAGTAGTTCAACATGCAACTGCTGATGAAGTTGAAAAAGAAATACGCGCCCAAATCGATAAAGGGATTTCAGCAGGCGTGGAACCGGGACATATCGATACGCACATGGGCACGCTCTACGGCAGCGTTGAGTTTGCAAAGGTATATATGAAAGTTGCTATGGAATATAATATCCCGGCAATGGTCATCGAGTTTTCCGGAGAAGTTTTAAAGCGTTTCCGGGCACAGGGTTATCCCATTACTGATGAAATGGTGACCTTTGCTTCCGATTATTCTCTTCCTAAGCTTGATGATTTTCGCGCTGCACCGGAAGGCAAATCTTATGAAGAGAAAAAACAAGCGTTTTTTGAATTGGTAAAATCCCTAAAACCCGGCATAACAGAGATCATTTTTCATCCTTCAGTGGAAAGTGATAATCTGAAAAGCATCACCAATTCCTGGCAGCAGCGTGTTTGGGAATCACAGATGTTTGGCGATCCGGAAGTGATTCAGTTTTTTAAAGATGAAGGTGTGATGTTTACCAATTGGAAGGATATGATGGAGAGGTTTAAGAAGACTAACTAAATTAAACCGCTAATCCGCCAAAAAGACGGCGGATCTTCGGCCGATTTTCACAATAGATTGATTCGCCGATGGAGAACTTTCAGTTTCGCTAATTACGCGAAATATTAATTGGTGTAATTCGTGTCATTAGTGGTTCATTTTTTGGGGAGGATGTGGTAATAATTTATAAAAAAATCCATAAAGTTAAAAAAGGTAAAATCCATGAATCGATTGAAAATATTTAGATCAAGCTTATTTGTTTTCCTGATTCTTTTCGTTTTTATTGGTTGTTCCCTAGATAAAATTGTATTCCAGCCAATAAATGGCTTTTCCGAAAAGGCGAACGATCAATTAAAGCAGTTTTTAATTGATACCCAAAATGAACCTGGCAGAAAAATCGCTGTTTTTGATGGCGATGGTACAGTGCTCGGGCAAACGCCACATTACCTGGCTGACGAGTGTATGTACCAATATGCAAAAGAACACCTGGAGTTTAATCCGCAGATTATAGAAGAATTGAAAGCTCAATCAAATGTATCTTTGCCGTATGTGCAAAACAGGATACATTTCATTGCGGGTAAATCCCTACAGTTTTATCGGGATTTGGGAGAAAGTTGTTTTAAAAAATATTATTCCAATAAAATTTTTGAACCCATGCGTGAACTGACAAACCTGCTCAAAAAGAATAATTTTGAAATCTGGATCGTTACGGCTTCTCCTGAAGGTATGTACCAACAATTTTTGAGTAAAGAATTTAAAATTTCGATTACCCATATTGTTGGCGTTAAATCAGTTATTCGTAATGGGATAATTACTGATGATATTGTAATACCTGTTCCCCAGGATCACGGTAAGAAAGAAGCAATTGAAACATTTGTGCAGGATGTTCCATTACTTGTTGCCGGAAATAGTCGCGGTGATAAGGAAATGATCGAGTTCAGCTGCGGCTTAAAAATGATTGTGAATCCGGATGAACATATCGCACATGATCAGACTGAAAGTATTGCTGATTATGCAAAAAAGAATGATTGGTTAGTTGTACGAATTAAAGATGTCCCTCAATCGGGTTTCCCGGCTGTTTCTTCAAGAGAGTTTGGGATCAGGTTGAATAAGACCAGAGATGTAAAATAAGTGGCAGTTGCAGCGGCAGTAGCAGTTTTAGTTGTTGAAACTGCAACTGCCACTGCTACTTGTCGATTATATCGGATGGTTTTGTTTCTAAACTTTTCGAGAATAACAAAGAATTGACTAATACCACAACAGGAGCCCTGAATGATAATTACCAAACTCAAACAATTTTTTGCACCAGCGCCTCACATCGAGCCAGTACCTGAAAACGAAGTGCGTCATCTCTACAAAAAATATCGCTGGAGCACTCTTGAATCGACTTTTCTCGGTTATGCCATGTTTTATCTGGTTCGCAACAATATGTCCACTGTGGCGAAAGATATTGAAGGAGCGCTTCATTATGATCATAGCATGATTGGGAGTATTCTTGCTGTTACTGCGATTATGTACGGATTGGGAAAATTCCTGATGGGCTCATTATCCGATAGAAGTAATCCCAGAAAATTTATGGCGGTGGGACTCCTGCTAACTGCATTGTTTAACTTTGCTTTTGGAAGTGTCGCAAACTACAATGTCCATTTTGCTCTTTGGGCAATGAATGGTTTTATCCAGGGGATGGGATGGCCTCCATGCGGCAGGTCAATCGGTCATTGGTACAGTTTAAAGGAAAGGGGTTCAGTTTTTGCGATCTGGAATGTGGCGCATAATATTGGAGGTGGATTGGCTGGAATTTTAGCAGCATTTGCTGCTTCAAATTATGGCTGGCAGGCTGCGTTTTATTTTCCCGGAACTATTGCTGTGATTGGTTCGATTTATCTTTTTTGGAGATTGCGCGATACGCCTCAATCAGTGGGATTGCCAAGAATTGAAGAATACAAAAAAGATGATTCAGGAGAAAAAAGTGAAACCGACTCCCATGAAAAAGAACTTTCCACTAGAGAATTATTTGTTGAAAATATCTTCAAAAACAAATATCTTTGGGTTGTTGCTTTTGCAAATTTTTTTGTATATATTGTCCGCTACAGTATGCTGGATTGGGGACCAACTTACCTTCGGGAAATAAAAGACGCAACTTTGGCAGGTGGTGGTATTGCTATTCTCATAATTGAATTTGGAGGTATTCCCTCAACTTTGCTCATGGGCTGGTTGTCAGATAAAGTTGGCGGACGGCGCGGAATGGTGAGCCTGCTTTGTATGATACCTATTTTTGCTGCTTTTACTGGAATTTATTTGAATCCGGCTGGTAATTTGTGGTTGGATATGTTATTCCTGGCGATAATAGGATTTTTTGTTTATCCGCCGGTTATGCTGTTGGGTGTTTACGGACTTGATTTAACGTCAAAGAAGGCAGTTGGTACAGCAGCCGGATTCATTGGGCTTTTTGGATATTTGGGAAGAGCAGTTCAGGCTAAAGGATTTGGCTGGATGGTCCATCATTATGGTGATTTATACGGTTTGGAAGTTGGCTGGAACATGGTCATTTTTTCAATATTGGGATGTACTGTTCTCGCAATTCTAATTTTGGGATTTACGTGGAATTTAAGACCAAAGGCTTAATTTCTATTTTTCACATTTAATTTTTTTTGTATTTTAATAGTTGGTAATAATAGAATTGAAAAATTCCAAGCTCCAAAAACCAAATTCCAAATAAATAACAAATTCCAATA
>JACKQG010004493.1_pt1 | contig 16138 bp, 13 predicted proteins | sample 8237621 | NCBI WGS metagenome assembly JACKQG01 (sample SAMN15677084, study PRJNA649215) | marine metagenome | biome: marine; feature: Black Sea; material: saline water; isolation source: suspended particulate matter (SPM) from the Black Sea western gyre | collected 2013-06-09/2013-06-10 | depth... | reverse complement strand
GCTCCGCATTCCAACATCAACTGCCCGACAATTGCCTCGGGATGAATAGGTCAGGTTAGGCGTACCCCAAACTCTGCTTCAGGGCTTACCGCCAAATGGCTGAGTGCAGCCAATTCTTCCCACGCCGACCCAAGATGGGTGGACACGAGCCGAGACACTTTATTGGCGCGTACCAGCTTTGAAGCGCCAACGAGTTCAAAAAGATTGGCTGCATTTTGGTTCGAGGCTTTCGCCGCTCCGGTTAGTATGGTGGCGGAATAATTGCGGAGAATATCATCGAATCGTTTTCTAATATTTGGCAACGGCCCGTTTTTCTCCTTTTTGGAAATCCTTGCCAATATTTTTGAATCCATCTCACGGGCAACGTTTTCCGCATCCCGCAACGTTTTAAACTCTGGCCTGTTTTCTGGATATTCAACCACGGACGGGACACTAATAGTCACCCCGGTATTTTCAAGCGCTACTTCTAATTGAGTACCCCAAAGTTAGACTAGGCCAGTTGATCGCTTGGTGGTGAGTCGACCGAGCGGGCCATGAGCCAGAGGAGGTCGGAGAGGCGGTTGAGGTACACGACCGCCTGCGAGTCGGGCATCGGTTCGGTTTTCGTCACGGCAACTACGCTTCGCTCGGCGCGGCGGCAGACGGTTCGCGCAAAATCCAAGTGCGCCGACGGCACCGACCCGCCGGGCAGCGCCCAGCCTTTGAAACTCAACCCGCTGTTTTCCAGTTCGCCGATCCAGTCGTCCAGTTTGGCCGTGTCGGTGCCGGTCAGTTTGTCAAACTTGGCCTTGGCATAATTGTCGGCGTCCTCCGGCAAGGTGGCCAGTTCCCCCATCAGGGCGATCAGCGCCTGCTGGATGGCGGTCACTTTTTGTTCGAATTCCGAGTGTTGCAAATGCGCCTTGGCCAAGCCGAGGGCGGCGTTGAGTTCGTCCACGTCGCCGCAGGCGGCGATCCGGGGGTCGTCCTTGCCGGTGCGCCGCGAAAACAGCAGGCCGGTGTCTCCGTCGTCGCCGGTTTTGGTTGTGATGCTCATCGCTTGGCCAAGGCAGTCTCGCCGCTTGGCCAAGCGGGGTAAATGCGAAAGTGCGTTTTCCGCCTTGCCAGCGGCGGTGTCGTGCCAACAGCATGGGTGCCGTGCACGCCAATGGCGAACCGTTTACGCCGATGCTTTCCGATGCCGATCTGCGGTTGATCGGCGAGGGGAATGAGTTGCGACTGTACGACAAGTTGGGGGCGCAGCTTCGCGTGATCGACGGCGTTCACGGCACGGCGTTTGCTGTCTGGGCGCCGAATGCCAAGCGAGTGAGCGTGGTCGGCGACTTTAACGACTGGGACGGTCGCCGGAACGAGATGCGGCGCTTGGGTGATTCCGGTGTGTGGGAACGGTTCGTGCCGGGGGTCGGGCAGGGTGCGCATTACAAATTTCAACTGCTGAACGCGCTTGGCCAAGCGGTTGAAAAGACCGACCCGATGGGGCGGTTCTTCGAGAAGGCGCCGAAATGCGCGGCGATCGTTTGGGACACCGGCAGCCATTCGTGGAACGACCAGGCTTGGCTGGAACAACGCGCGACACGAAACGCCCTCGAGTTGCCAATGAGCATCTACGAGGTGCACCTCGGGTCGTGGCGAAAGCACAGCGACGCCGAGTCGTATTCGTACCGCGAGCTTGCCGGCGAACTGGTCGGCTACGTGCGGGAGATGGGATTCACGCACGTCGAGTTTATGCCGGTGGCCGAGCATGCCTATTATCCGTCGTGGGGTTATCTGGTCACCGGGTTTTATGCGCCGACGAGCCGGTACGGCACGCCGGACGAGTTTGCCGCATTGGTCGACGCGATGCACGCAGCCGGCATCGGCGTGATCCTTGACTGGGTGCCGGCTCACTTCCCCAAGGATGATTTCGCTCTGGCACAATTCGACGGCACGCCGCTCTATGAGCACCCCGACCCCCGCCGGGGCGAGCATCCGGATTGGGGCACGAAAATCTTCAATTACGGCCGGGCGGAAGTCCGTAACTTCCTGGCATCCAATGCGTTATACTGGTTCGACCGCTTTCATGTTGACGGCTTGCGGGTGGATGCCGTGGCGTCGATGCTGTACCTTGACTATTCCCGGAAGAAAGGCGAATGGCTGCCCAACGAGCATGGCGGCCGGGAAAATCTCGAGGCGATTGCCTTCCTGCAACACGTCAACCACCACGTGCTGGCCCGGCATCCCGGTGTCGTGACTCTCGCCGAGGAATCGACCGACTGGCCCAAGGTTTCCCGGCCGCCGGGCGACGGCGGGCTGGGGTTTTCATTCAAGTGGAACATGGGCTGGATGCATGACAACCTCGACTTCCTGCGAGAGGAACCAGCGAACCGAGTGCGGCATTTTGACAAGGCTGTCTTCGCGATGCTGTACCACTACAATGAGAATTTTGTGTTGCCGCTCTCACATGATGAAGTGGTACACTTGAAACGCTCGCTGCTAAGCAAGATGCCGGGCGACGACCGGGAGCGCCTGGCCAATCTCCGGCTGCTGCTTGGCTATCAATGGACGTTCCCCGGAAAGCAGTTGCTCTTCATGGGCGGGGAGCTTGGCCAGGCGGACGAGTGGAGTGAGGACCGTCAGCTCGACTGGCCGGTGGCGGACGAGGCGTCGCCAGGACATCGAATGCAGTTGTGGGTGCGTGACCTGAACCGGTTGTATCGCGCCGAGCCGGCGTTGTGGGAGGCCGACTTCGACGAGGCCGGTTTCCAGTGGGTGAACTGCAACGACCGAGCCGACTCCGTGCTGTCGTTTTTGCGCCGGGACAAGTCCGCAGCGGGGATGCTGCTGGTCGTCATCAACTTCGGGCCGGTTCCGCAGAGCGGCTATCGGGTCGGCGTCCCGGTCCCGGGCCGGTGGGAGGAACGACTCAATAGTGACGCCGCCGCCTATGGTGGGGGCAGTCCCGGCAATGACGGCGGCCTCGAGTCGGAGAGGCAGCATGAGGACGGCTTTGGCCATTCGCTGCTCATCCAGTTGCCGCCCTTGGCCCTGATTGTTTTCCGCCCGGCCAATTTGCCGTTGCAGTGACGCAGGGCTTGCGACAGGGTTTGGGCCGTGACCCGATGGAAGGCAGCATTGGCCGGCTTGGCCAAGCGCGGCATGAGCCTCATTTTTCCCGAGGTGTGCCAGTTGTGCCGTGATGAAGCGGCCAAGCCGGAAGACGGCTTTGTCTGTGATGGCTGCCGGGCCAAGTTTAAGCCGATCCAGCCGCCGTTTTGCCAGCGGTGCGGCCAGCCGTTTGCGGGGGAGTTCAGCGGCGACTTCGAATGCGCCAACTGTTTGGAAATGGAGCTGCAATTTGAGTTTGCCCGGGCAGCGATGAAGGCCAACGTGGAGATGCTCGACGTGATTCACCGCTTCAAGTACGGGCAGGCGCTCTGGCTCGAGCCGCTGTTCGACCGGTTGCTGCGGGAGCAGGCGGTCGAACAAATCCGCGACTGGCGCGGCGATTGCCTTGTGCCGGTGCCGCTTCATCCGGTACGGTTCCGCGAGCGCGGCTTCAACCAGGCCGCGCAGTTGTGCCGCAACCTGGGCCGGGCGACCGGCCTGGAGATTGAGACCCGGGCGGTGAAACGAACCCGAGTGACCCAGACCCAAACACGACTTTCGCGGAGCGAGCGCTTGGCCAATATGCGTGGAGCCTTCGCGCCCCATCAACGGAGATTGAACGGCAGGCGTGTTGTGCTTGTCGATGATGTCCTGACGACCGGAGCCACCACGAGCGATTGCGCGCGTGCCTGCAAAAAGGCGGGCGCAGCGGAGGTCGGCGTGTGGACGCTTGCGCGAGGGCTGGGTTCGCCGAGCCACTGAACGATATGTCCGATTTATCAGATTTTTCCAAGACCAGCCCGCAGCTTGAGACGGTGGATGTCGAGTCCATCCCGACCGGGCTTGAGCCCGGGAGCGGCTCCGCAAAAATGAAGATCGGTGCTGACGCGCCCCGCAAGAAAAACATCCCCAAGGGCTTGTGGACGAAGTGCGGCAAATGCGCGGAGCTGATCTACGACAAGGATCTCGAGGAGAACCTGAAGACCTGCAGGTCGTGTGGCTACCATTTCCCGATCGCGGCGCGGGTGCGGCTGGCGTCGCTCGTGGAGGAAAAGTCGTTCAAGGAGATGGACGCCGGGATGAGCAGCGTGGACATCCTCAAGTTTACCGGTGTGGCGTCGTACCCGTCCAAGCTCGAGCGGTACCAACAAAGCACCGGAGAGAACGACGCCGTCATCACCGGCCTGTGCCGGATGGGGTCGCACCGGGTCGCCCTGGGCATTATGGATTTTTCGTTTCTCGGCGGCTCGATGGGCTCGGTTGTCGGCGAGAAACTCACGCGCCTGATCGAGGCTGGAACGCAGAAAAAACTGCCGGTCATCATCGTATCCACCAGCGGCGGCGCCCGAATGTACGAGGGGATGTTCAGCCTCATGCAGATGGCCAAGACCTGCGGCGCGCTGGCGTACCATTCCGAGGCGCGCCTGCCGTACATCAGCGTGCTGACGCACCCGACCACCGCCGGCGTGATGGCGAGCTACGCCAGCGTCGGCGACCTGGTGATTGCCGAGCCGGGGGCGATGATCGGTTTCGCAGGCCCGCGTGTCATCAAGGACACTACGCAGGCGGAGCTGCCGCCCGGCTTCCAGACGGCGGAGTTCCTGCTCGATCGCGGAATGATCGACGCCATCGTGACGCGCAACCAGATGCGCGAGTCGCTGATCAATTACCTCGACTACCTCACCGCCGGCATGGCCAAGCCCAAGGCCAAGCGAGCCCCGCGCAAAAAAGCCTCCTAAGCGGTCGCTTGGCTGTCGTTGGCGGCGTGCCGGGCCAGTTCCGCTTCGCGGGCATCCTGCAGTTGGCCAACGAGCGGATGCGTGCCAAGCGCCGTGCCGTTCACTTGGCCAACCGCACAGATTCCCATTGCCGCCGAGGTTAGCACCATCGCCTCGACCTGCTGCAGGCGCTCCGGTGCGGCCGACGCCTCCCGCACCGCTTGGCCAAGTGTGGAGGCCAGACTGAACACCAGTCGCCGCGTCACGCCGGGCAGGACGCCATCCGAAATTGGCGGTGTGTGAAGCACCCCATTCTCAACCCAGAACAGATTCGCTGACGACGCCTCGGTGACGTTGCCGTCGGAGTTGAGGATTAACCCGTCGTCCATTTTTTGTGCTGTCGCCTCGCGCTTGGCCAGGATGGAAACGAGTTTGTTGGCCGACTTCACCCCGGCCAGCGGATCGCCGATGGCGACTCGCGCCGTGGTCGTTTGGAGCGACAACGGCTGGCTCGGTGCGGTTGGCAGCGGATGCTGCGTGAGGAGCAGCGTCGGTTGCTCCTCGCCGGTGACACCGTAACCACGCTCGCCCACGCCGCGCGAAAGCGTGATCCGCAAGAGGCTCTCCGGTGCGTCGTTGCGGCAGGTCAACTCATGAACTTGGCCAAGCAGCGACTCTGTGGATTGGGGCAGGGCTATGCCAAGGGACCCTGAGCCGTCCGCAAAACGCATCATGTGCCAACCCCAAAGGAACGGCCGTCCGGCATGAATCCGGATCGTCTCAAACAATCCGTCGCCGTAAAGAAACCCGCGGTCGCTCGCCGACACTTGAGCTTCGTCCATGGGAAGAAACCGGCCATTCAGTGAGACTGTCGGAAAGGGGGCGGGCATGATGGGCGGTTCAGAGACCGGGTGGGCAATTTGAACGGGAAGAAATGGGGTGACCGACGGGACTCGAACCCGCAACAACCAGAATCACAATCTGGGGCTCTACCATTGAACTACGGCCACCACCCAGGCCGGGCAACGTACCGCATCCCGCTCGGGCCGGTCAAGCGTCTCGCTGTTTTCGCCTCTGCAGAGGGCTAAACTGGGGGTTGCATCCTTGTTATGCGTGGCCTACTTTTTCGCCGACTAGGAGTGTTTTGCGTTTCAGCCAACGGTGTGCCGTGCCGGGTTGGGTTTTCGGTTTTGCTGTGCCTTGCGGGTTCGCTTGGCCAAGCGCTTGAGCCGGAGCCGGTCGTCGTTTTTCCCCCGGAAATCAACCTCTTGGCCAAGGGCCGACAGCAGGTCGTGGTGCAACAGCGCTTGGCCAACGGGCTGTCTGCGGACTGGTCGCGCGAGGCGGTGTATGCCAGCAGCGACCCGTCCGTGGCGGTGGTGGAGCAGGGGGTGGTGCGCGCGCAGGGCGAGGGCTTGGCCAAGCTGCGTGTCGAGGCCGCCGGGCAGGTGGTCAACGTCGATCTGTTTGTCGGGGCGAAGCGAGGTGATCACCGATTGAGTTTTCTGGGCGACGTGCTGCCGGTGCTGGGGCGGGCCGGGTGCGCGGGGGGGAGTTGTCACGCCAAGCCGAAGGGGCAGAACGGGTTTTCACTCTCGGTGTTTTCATTCGACCCGGCGGCTGACTACCGGGAGGTCGTGAAGGATGAGCGCGGGCGGCGGGTGTTCCCGGCGTTCCCGGCGGAGAGCCTGCTGCTCCAGAAACCGACGCTCGCCGTCGAGCACGAGGGCGGCAAGCGGCTCGAGGTGGGGTCGCCGTTTTACCGGATCATCCATGACTGGATCACGCAAGGGATGCCGTATCGGCTGCCGGGCGAGTCCGAAATTGAGGGCATCTCCGTTTTCCCGGGCGGGCAGCGGTATGCCAAGTCGGCAGAACAACAGTTGGTGGTGACCGCCCGTTTTGCCGACGGGACGAACCGGGACGTCACGCATCTGGCCGACTATTCGTCGAACGACAAGGAGGTTGCCGGGGTCAATCACGACGGGTTGGTGCGGGTGGGCACGCTCAGCGGCGAGGGGGTGATCGTCGTGCGTTACATGGGCGAGGTGGCGCAGGCGCGGATCACGGTGCCGACGGACCGGCGGTACAACGACGCGGTGTACGCCGGGCTGCCGCGCAACAACTTCATCGACGACCTGGCGTATGCGCGTTTTCAGAAACTCGGTTTGTTGCCGAGCGACCTTTGCAGCGACCCGGAGTTCATGCGGCGCGCCTTCATCGACACGATCGGCCTGCTGCCGGAGCCGACGGAGGTGCGGCGGTTTCTTGCCGATGCGTCGCCGGACAAACGCGCCCAGCTGATCGACCGGTTGCTGGACGATCCGGCATATGCCGACACGTGGGCCAATCGCTGGGGCGACCTGTTCCGCCCGAACATCGCGCGCGTCGGCCTCAAGAGCGCCTACACGATTGACAACTGGATTCGCGAATGTTTCGCCGCCAACAAGCCATACGACCAGATGGTGCGCGAAATCGTCACCGCCAAGGGCAGCACGCACCGGGTTGGCCCGGCGGTGATCTACCGCACGCGCCGCGAGCCGGAGACGTTGACGACGCTGTTCAGCCAGTCTTTCCTTGGCGTGCGGCTGGAGTGCGCGCGCTGCCATCACCACCCGAACGAGCAATGGAGCCAGCGCGATTTTTACCAGTTCGCCGCCTTCTTCGCCGAGACCAAGCGCAAGGGCACCGGCATCTCGCCGCCAATCTCGGCCGGCACCCAGTACATTTATCACGCGCCGGGTGGCACGGTGCGGCATCCGGTCAGCAACGAGGCGATGCAGCCCACACCGCTGGCCGCCAAGCCGCTGGACACGCCGGCGGGTATCGACCCGAGGGAGACGCTGGCCGACTGGATGCTCGAGCCGGGCAACCCGTTTTTTGCCCGGGCGATGGCCAACCGCGTCTGGGGGCAGTTTTTCGGGCGTGGCATCGTGCATCCGGTGGATGATTTCAGGACGACGAACCCGCCGACGAACCCAGCGCTGCTTGACGCGGTGGCGGCCGACTTCGCCGCGAACGGTTTTGACCTCAAGCGCCTCATGCGGCGGATCATGAATTCGCGCCTCTATCAGCTCAGCTCGATCCCCAACAGGACCAACGCGCAGGACACGCGCAGTTTTTCGCGCTTCTATCGGCGCCGGCTTTCGGCGGAAAACCTGCACGATATCGTCGTGCAGGTCACCGGCGTGGGGAGTCGATATAATAACCTGCGCAGTGACGCCCGGGCGGCGGAGTTGTGGACGACCATCATGGACTCGCCGATGCTCGAGTCGTTCGGCCTGCCCAACGCCAGCCGGAACTGTCCCGTGGAGCGCGACGACCGGCCGAGCATGGTGCAGGCGCTGCACCTGATGAATTCCGAGACACTGCAGGCCAAGCTGGCCGACAAGAGCGGCCGCGCCGCAACGCTTGGCCAGGCGGAACGGTCGCCCGGGGAGGTTGTTGATGAACTGTATCTCTCGGTTTACTCCCGTTGGCCAAGCGCGGACGAGAGGGCCGTGGCCGCCGCGGCGTTTGCCACAGAGGGAGCCAAGCGACAGGAGGTGGTGGAGGATCTCCTATGGGCCTTGCTTAACTCGGCCGAGTTTGTCTTTAATCACTGAAACGAAATGAATGCGCTGAACAGAAACTGTGCGGGGATCGCGCGCCGGGATTTTATCCAGCTCGGCACCGGCGGCGTGCTGGGGCTCGGCATGGGCGACTTGGTGCGGCTGCGGGCCGACGCGGCCCGGTTGGCCGGGAAGGCCAGCCCGGATCGGATGAACTGCATCCTCGTCTGGCTCGACGGTGGGCCGACGCATTACGAGACGTTCGACCCGAAGCCGGACGCGCCGTCCGGGGTGCGCGGGGAGTTCAAGCCGATCCCGACCACCGTGCCGGGCGTGTCGTTCTGCGAGACGATGCCAAAGCTCGCCAAGACCCTCGATAGGATGGCCATCATCCGGTCGATCTGCCACAAGGATCCCAACCACGGCGGCGGCAACCATTACATGATGACGGGCGCGCCGACGCCGGTGCCGGTGAATTGCGGTTCGTCGGTCTCGTTTCACCCGTCGTTCGGTTCGACGGTGTCGCACCTGCGGGGCATCCGCGACGGGCTGCCGGCGTACGCCACGCTGCCGCGCAAGTCGCGCTCGGCGGGGCCGCATTTTCTCGGCGGCCAGCACGCGCCGTTTGTCATTGATGGCGACCCGAACCGGACGGGATATCGTGTGCGCGACGTCGTGCTGCCCAAGAGCATCAGCGAGGGCAGGGCCAACACCCGGCTCAAGCTGCGCCGCTCGCTCGATCGCATGCTGCGGATTGCCGATGCCGCCGCCGCAGACCCGGCCGTGGAGTTCGACAGCTTTTACCAGCAGGGCATTGACCTGATTTCATCGACCAAGGCTCAGGCGGCGTTCGACGTGGAGAAGGAACCGGCCGAGGTGCGTGACCGCTACGGCCGGAACGACTTCGGCCAACGCTTGCTGCTGGCCCGCCGCCTGGCCGGGGTCGGCGTCTCGTTCGTCACCGTGTACAATGGCGGCTGGGATCATCACACCAACATCTTCAAGGAGCCGTTCAGGAAAAAAGTCGAGCGCGTCGACACCGGCATGGCGGCGCTGATCAACGACCTGCACGACCGCGGCCAGCTCGACAGCACGCTGGTGCTGCTGCTGGGCGAATTTGGCCGCACGCCGAAGATCAACAAGGACGGAGGGCGCGACCATTGGCCGCACGCGATGTCGGTGCTCGTCGCCGGGGCCGGCGTGCCGCCGGGACAGGTCATCGGCGCGACCGACGTGAAGGGCTACTACGCTTCGGAAAACATTCATTCGCCGGAGGATTTCGCCTGCTCGCTTTACACCAAGATGGGCATCGACCCGCACACGATTCTTCACACCAATACCGGCCGCCCGTTGCCGATCGTCAACGGCGGCGCACCGATCAAGGAGCTGTTCGGGTGAGGCAGGCTCGTTTCGTTTCAACGCTGGCTGCGGTTTTCTGTTTTTTTTCCGCTTGGCCAAGCGGCTTGGCCAAGCCACCTGCGGTCACCAGTATCTTTCCCGCCGGTGGCCAACGCGGTTCAAGTTTTGAACTGACCGCAGCCGACGCCCCTGACCCTTGGCCAAGCGGGGCGTGGACGAGCCATCCCGGCATCCGGCTTGAGCCGCTCAACGACAAAAAGGGCGTCTACAAGGCCAGCGTGGCGGCCGACGCGCCGGTCGGGCCGCACTTGGTTCGATTTCACAACGCGGACGGTGCCTCGCAGCCACGGATATTTTTCGTCGGCCTGGCCGGGGAGACGGCCGAGGCGGAGCCGAACGACAAGCTCGACGCCGCGCAATTGCTCGAGAACACGCCGGTCGTCGTCAACGGCCGGCTCGACAAAACCGGCGATGTCGACGCGTTCTCCTTCCGGGCGAAAAAGGGTGACTGGATCGTGGCGCAGTGCCACGCCTACTCGCTCGACTCGCCGGTCGATGCGTTCCTGCATCTGCACGACGAGAACGGCAGCAAGGTGGCCTTCGCACCGGACACTCAAAATCTCGATCCACTCCTGACCTGGCAGGTCAGGGAGACCGGCATGCACACGCTGACGTTTGCCGGGTTGGTGTTTCCATTCAACGCTTCCGCCCGCTTTCACGGCAGCCCGCACACGGTGTACCGGATGACGATCAGCACCGGGCCGTTCGCGCGCAACACCTATCCGCTTGGCGTCGAGCGAGGCACAAAAACACCGGTGCATCTGGTTGGGTGGGGGTTTGAAAAACAACAAGCCGTCCAAGCCGCGGTGGTGAACGCTGCATCTTCCGGCGACGCCGCTTGGGTCGGGGCCAACGGCCTGGCCGCGCCGGTGCCGGTGGTGCTCGGCCGCCTGCCGGGCCACCGCGAAACGGAGCCGAACAACTCGATCGACTCCGCGCTCACCCTCGCTTGGCCAAGCGCGGTTCACGGACGCATTGGCGAGGCCGACGACGAGGATCGTTTCGGCGTTGCGGTGGCCAAGGGCGACCGGCTGCGGCTGCGCCTGCGGGCCTCCGAGTTCAACTCCGCGCTCGACCCCGTGCTGTGCATCGAGGACGCCAAAGGCAAACAACTCGCCCGTGACGACGACTCCGGTGACCGGCAGGACGCTAAGCTGGACTGGACCGCGCCGGCGGACGGGACGTATCACCTGGCCGTCAGTGACCTGATCCGCTCCGGTGGCAACGCGCATTTTTACAGGTTGGAAATCGACCGGGTCACTCCAAGCCTCAACGCCACCTTCACGCCGGACCGGCTCGTGGTGGAGGCCGGCAATAGCGCCGAGGCGACCGTGACGATCAGCTTTGCCGACGGCTACAAGGGCAACCCTGCCGTTGTGGTGCGAGGCCTGCCTGACGGCGTGAGCGCACAGATTCCCGCGACTGAAAAAGGCGGGGCGGTGAAGATCATGCTTGCGGCGGCCGAGTCGGCCAAGCCGGCGAATGTTCCGTTGACCCTGCTCGTCGTCGAGCCGGGAACGCCGGCCAGCCTGACGGCCACGACGCCCATTGGGATGGATCGGGCCGGTGGCGGGCGGTTGATCAACTCCGTCGACCACCTTTGGCTGACCGTCAGGGCCAAGGCGGAGCCAACGAAGAAGGCGAAAAAGTAGCTTGGCCAAGCGCGGAATACTTTTTCGTTGATTGCCGCGAATTATCCACTACGATGCGCGCACCGGGTTCGGGATGTAGCGTAGCCTGGTTAGCGCGCCTGACTGGGGGTCAGGAGGTCGCGAGTTCGAATCTCGCCATCCCGACCATTTTCTTTTCCCCGCAAACGACACTTCCTTTTGTCCGTGAACGCCGACCGCATTGAGCATTTTCGTGAACGCCTCGAGGTCTTGGCCAAGGAGATAAACGCTGATCTCGCCGCGAACAAGGATGACACCGGCATCGTCGAATTGGACACTTCCATCGGCCGGCTTTCCCGAATGGATGCCATGCAAAACCAGCAGATGGCCCTCGAGTTGAAGCGGCGACGGGAGAACCAGTTGTTGCGAATCGAGAACGCATACAAGCGGATGGAGGAGGGGCGGTATGGGATTTGCGGGAAATGCAGGAAGCCGATCGACGAGGCGCGACTCGAGGTTTTCCCGGACGTCGTGACCTGTGTCTCCTGTTCGTAAGGCGAGGTTGACGGCCAAACATTTCATTTCGGCGTTGACGCCGGTCTGGCAGGCGGGAAGAGTCGCCGCGTGAACAAGCTCTCTTCGATCCTGTTGGTTTCCCTCATCTCTGCCGGTTCGCTCGCCGCGGAGGACAAGGCGTACAAATCCATATTCGACGGCAAGACGCTCAATGGCTGGACCCAGCGCAACGGCACTGCGACCTATCGCGTTGAGAACGGCGTCATTATCGGCAAAACAAAGGAAGGCAGCCCGAACTCGTTCCTCTGTTCCGACAGGGAGTACGGCAACTTCGACCTCAAGTTCGACGTGAAGGTGGATGCGGGGCTGAACTCCGGGGTGCAGATTCGTTCCCAGACCCGGGGCGGCTTCACGGGTCGCGTGAACGGGCCGCAGGTGGAGATCGAGTCGAGCGGCGAAAATGGCGCGGAGGCCGGTTACCTATACGGCGAGGCGGCCGGCGGATGGATGACCCCCAAGGCCAAGCTCATCCCGCACAAGCATTTCAAGGATGGTAAATGGAACCGCTACAGGGTCTTGGCCAAGGGCGCGAACATTAAGGTGTGGATCAACGGCAACCTGATCTCCGACCTGACCCACGAGGAGAAATTCAAAAGCCACCCCACCGGCTTCATCGGCCTGCAGGTGCACGGCATCGGCAAACAACAAGGCCCCTTCCAAGTCTGCTGGCGCAATCTGAAGCTCAAGGTACTGGAGTAACCCAAGTTTGCAGGCGGGCATCTGTTGGCCAAGCCCCGGCAAACGACCCCGATGAGCGCGGATGTACTATCCGTGAAAATCAGTGATATCCATGTCCGGAACTTGCCCCGCCCGCTGGCGTCCGTCACACTTGTCGTATGATCCGCTTGTTCCTGTTCCTCGTTGGTACGGTGTCTGTCGCAGGCGCTGAGCCGGTCCTGCATTCGTTTACCCGATTCCCGCTATCTGCCGAGTACTTCTCAGAGGGCGCGGGGTTTGGCGATGTGAACGGCGACGGCTTGCCGAACATTGGCTCCGCCGGAATAAACGGCACGCACGTGCTGAGGCACCACGCGCACAAAGTGACCGCTGCCGAGTTCGCCAAGGCGCAGCCCAAGCGCTTCACGCCGCCGCCCTTGGCCAAGGGCGTTTTACCAAAGGGAAAAAATGGCCAAGCGCTGAATCTCGAGCGACCGCGCTTCGCCAACGCCGTGCAGCCACCCGCGCCGCTGGTTTTTGAAAAGCCGCTGCTCGAGGGCGCCACCGCCGAAGACGCGGCCAAGGCGATGACGCTGCCGCCGGGCTTCCGCGCCATCGCCGCAGCCGCCGAGCCGGACGTGATGCAGCCGATCGCCTTCACGCTCGATCATCGAGGCCGGATGTGGGTGGCCGAGGCATACAGTTATCCGCACCGACAGCCCGAGGGCAAGGCGCGCGACCGCATCCTCATTCTCGAGGACACCAACGGCGACCACAAGTTTGACAAACGCAAAGTGTTCATCGACGGGCTGAATCTCGTCAGCGGATTGGAGGTCGGCTTCGGCGGCGTGTGGGTCGGCGCCGCGCCGTATCTGTTGTTCATCCCTGATCACGATGGGGACGACAAGCCGGACGGCAAACCGCAAATCCTGCTCGACGGCTGGGGCTATCAAGACACGCACGAGACGTTGAACAGTTTTATCTGGGGCCCCGACGGCTGGCTGTACGGGTGCCACGGTGTGTTCACCCACAGCAAAGTCGGCAAGCCCGGCACGCCCGACGCCAAGCGCATTCCGTTTAATGCCGGCGTGTGGCGTTACCATCCCACGCGGCACATTTTCGAAGCCTTCGCGCAGGGCACCAGCAATCCGTGGGGCGTGGATTTTAATGAACACGGCCAATGCTTCATTGAGGCGTGCGTCATCCCGCATTTTTTCCACATGATCCAAGGCGGCCGCTATCAGCGGCAGGGCGGACGGCATTTCAACCCGCACACTTACGACGACATCAAGACCATCGCCGACCACCTCCACTACGCCGGCAACATCCGCGATCACGCGCACTGGGGCAAAACCCCCGGCGTCCCCAGCGCCACTGCCGCGGCCGGCGGTGGCCACGCCCACGCCGGCCTGATGATTTACCTCGGCGACAGTTGGCCCGCCCAATATCGCGGCGCTGCGTTTATGAACAACATCCACGGTGCACGCCTCAACATGGATCTCCTGAAGCCAAACGGCAGCGGCTACATTGCCAGCCACGGTCCAGACTTCGTGAAATTCAACGACCGCTGGAGCCAAATCATCAACCTCCGCTACGATCAGGACGGCAGCGTGTACCTCATCGATTGGTATGACAAAAACCAATGCCACCGCCGCGAGCCCGACAACCACGACCGCTCCAACGGCCGCATATACAAGATAATTTACAACAACGAAGAGCGCACCGAAGTCGACCTCGCCAAGCTCACCCCCCCGCCTTGGCCAAGCTCCAAGCCCACCCCAACGAATGGCAGGCCCGCCACGCGCGCCGCGCCCTTCAAGAGCGCTTGGCCAACCAGCCAAGCGGCAAAGAATTCACCCAAGCCCCGCCGCCCTGACCGAATTCGCCCGAATGGCCGCCAAAGATAAATCCCCAATCGTCCGCCTCTACCTGGCCGCCGCTCTGCAACGCACCCCGCTTGCCAAACGCACCGCCGTCCTCACCGCCTTCCTCGCCCACGCCGAAGACGCCGAAGACGCCGATGCCCCCAACCTCCCCCACCTCTACTGGTACGCCACCGAGCCCGTCATCGCCGCCAACAAAACCACCGCCATCCAGTTACTCGCCAAGACCAAAATCCCTAAGGTGCGCCAGTTCATCACCCGCCGTTTGGCATCTGGCAAATAAAGAGAGGGGCGCTGCCCCAGCGCGCCGCGGCAACACCTCCGCCACCCGCAGCAAGCTCTTTGCCACCCCCGGCAATCCTTCCGCCGCTCTCGGCGAGCCCGTTGCCACCGCCGGCAAAGCCCTCGCCAAGCTCAGCAAACCCCTCGCCTCCGGCGGCAAGTGTGTTTCCATCACCGGCGAAACATTCGCCGGATGGGGTTTTAAGTCTGTTGGGTTCGATTCCCAAAACACATCCCACCCTTTTCTCCACTATCCCAATTGGGATCTGTGGGTTCTTTGAATTCTTTTGATTGGGTTCAGAGATGGCTCAGAGAATTAGTCGTGGAGACAACTGTGTAATCTGTGTCGAGATATGTGAGATCTCCCGGAAGACTTGGATCTCACCGTGATTGATGAGTTGCCTGAGACTACCTGATGGGTGAAGGGATAAACTGGAGAGAAATCAACAGGCGACGTTTTAGACAAGTGTTGGATTACATTTCGGACATTCAGCTTTTTTGCTTTTCAAAATTTCGTCGCAATTAGGACACGGATACGCTGTTATACCTTTCATCTTTGTAAGATATAAGCCAATGCTAATGAACAGACCAGCAATAACAAATTTTAATATATTTCCTAATGCACTTGACTCTCGACTTAATTCCGAATTAGCAAGCATAAAACTGCCGCCCAAAATAACCACCGCTCCAGCCACAAGGCAAATTTTCCCAATTGTTAGGGAAACTTTTGATTTACCCTTTAATGACTGTTGGGCAGGCACAGCTTGGGGAGCAACCGGCACAGCTTGGGGAGCAACCGGCACAGCTTGGGGAGCAACCGGCACAACTTGGGGGGGCATTCCTACTCCAGGAACTTCCAAGATTCCAACCCAGTTATTGGTGCTGGAATCCCATATATGAGAGCTGGCATCAAGTAAGCCTTGAGCCAGATACTGATTGATTTGCTCCACAGTGAACGGACCGAGTTGCTGACCTTGATGGGATACGTGGTACATTACAATTCCATCGCAGAGAGAATCCTACCCAACCATCCTGATTCAGACAAGTTCAGAGGATCCTCATCTCAATCCCACTGTTCTCCACAATTCCCACGAGAAACACAGAGAATCACAGAAACGAACAATCCCACCTCTCAATTGCACTGAGACATAGGGATAACATTGAGAGAATTGGGTCTCTCAGGGTTTTCTGAGTGTTCAGTATGATAGCTGTATTTCCCCAGAAAACGGGGGATTCGATGTTCGTTGGGTTCGATTCCCAAAACACATTCTAATCTTTTCCACACTATCCCAATTGGAATCTATGGGTTTGGTGGATTTCTCTGATTGAGTTCAGAGGGTGGTCACATGAGTGTGGGT
>JACKQG010002712.1_pt1 | contig 16138 bp, 16 predicted proteins | sample 8237621 | NCBI WGS metagenome assembly JACKQG01 (sample SAMN15677084, study PRJNA649215) | marine metagenome | biome: marine; feature: Black Sea; material: saline water; isolation source: suspended particulate matter (SPM) from the Black Sea western gyre | collected 2013-06-09/2013-06-10 | depth... | reverse complement strand
AAAGTCATTATGCATAACATCTTTCCTGCCAATTCCATATCCTCCTTCCACAAATTCATCTTCAGATGATCTTGCGTGAACTAATATGACATCTGCTTCCCCTCTTTCTCCCATAGCAATTGCCTCACCTGTACCAACCGCAATAGGCTTTACCTTAAATCCTGTTTCCTCTTCAAATGCTGGCAGCAGCTCATCCAGCAATCCACTATCATAAGTACTGGTAGTTGTAGCTAAAATAACCTCGGTATCAATCTTTTTACTGCACGACAGTAAAAAAACATTAAAAGAAACCAGTATTGATAGAATAACAAATCCTACCAGCAGTAATTTAAAATTATTAATCTTCATTATCACCCCGCCTTCATTATCATTTTTAAAAATTATATTTCCAGATACCACAAAATAATTTTATACTCTCTGCTTAAATTTAAAATTTTAATTAAGCTTTAACTTGCTAGCCATTAAGCTGCATAAAAAAAACCAGCAAGAAGATTGCTGGTTTCTATAAAAACTTATAAAGTTTCCAACATCTCCTTTCCAAATAACGGGAGGCTAATCTGTTTCCAAAACTAACCCTATCGCTCAAAAATCCTTAGTAATTCTAATTCTCATCTTAACGTTCTGCTACCTTAGGATAGTTGAGTCGGAGACAATATTTAATTTTTAAACATTTCCTTTAACAGTGATTTTTGATTATATTATTTTTAAAAAATATTCGCAAATATAAATCAAATTTGTTTTAGATTTTTAATCACTATTGTGCTCTTTAATTATAAATGTAGACCTGTAAATCTTTAGATTCCTATCTCTTTAATATGTTCCTGGCTCTATCCTCAATCCATTCTAAATCTGTATCTTTAGGGGCATAACCTGTTTCAACTGCAGCTTTTGCAACACTTACTGCAACTGCAGGTAGAACGCGCCTGTCAAATGGTTTTGGAATAATGTAATCTTCTCTTATTTCATCAGATATAGTATCAGCAAGAGCTTTAGCTGATGCTAATTTCATCTCCATATTTATTTCCTTTGCATTTGCATCCAGTGCTCCCCTAAATATCCCTGGAAATCCAAGTACATTATTTACCTGGTTGGAGTAGTCCGATCTGCCTGTAGCAATAATTTTTACTCCACACTTCCTGGCAAGCTCTACCTTTATTTCCGGCTCAGGATTTGCAAGAGCAAATATTATTGGCTTTGGCTTCATTTTAGCTATCATAGAGGGAGTAAGTACATCTGCAACTGATACACCTATGAATACATCTGCATCCACAATTGCATCCTTAAGATTCCCTAAAACACCTTCCGGGTTTGTAATAGATGCAATTTCAGTTTTTGGCTTATTAAGATCAGCTCTTCCCGGTCCTATTATTCCTCTGCTATCACAAACTATGATATTTTTTACATTTATATAATTTAGCAGTTTTGTAATAGATGTCCCTGCTGCCCCTGCTCCCATTATAACAATTTTTATATTCTTAATATCCTTGTTATATATAGTTAAAGCATTAAATAAGCCTGCCAGGACTACAATTGCTGTTCCATGCTGGTCATCATGAAAAGTAAGCATATTTGTTTCTTTTTTCAAACGGTCCTCTATTTCAAAGCAGCGAGGTGCTGAAATATCCTCCAGGTTTATTCCAGAAAATGACGGCTCAAGCAGTTTTACAGTTTCTACTATGGTACCGGTATCCTGGCTGTCAATGCAAATTGGAAATGCAGATACCCCGCCAAACTGGCGAAAAAGAACACATTTCCCTTCCATTACAGGAAGTGATGCCCTTGCACCAATATTTCCCAGACCAAGTACTGCAGAGCCATCCGATACAACTGCTATCATATTGCCTCTTGCAGTATAAGTGTTAAGCAGATTTTTATCCCTTGCAATTACTCGGCATGGTTCTGCTACGCCCGGGGAATAAGCAAGAGAAAGATCGTGTTCATTTTCTGTTTTTACTTTACTTATTACATCGATTTTACCCACATTTTTCTTATGCATCTCTAATGCTTCAGAATAAATATCCAAATTCTACCCCCTCTTAATCAAATAAACTTCTATACTGCTACCTTTTTTAATATCTCCCATATCCTCGGGAAATAATGCTATGCCATCTGCTAAAGCCATCGATGTTAAAATACCAGAGCCCTGCATTCCGGTAGTACTGAAGAAATAATCATCACCCTTTTTTTTGATAATAACCCTTGTAAAATTTGCTCTCCCTTTTTTATGATCTATATCACAGGCAGCCTTTGCTGTAATTGTCTTTCTAAATAACCTACTACAGCCCATTATCTTCCTGATAAGCGGTCTTACATACATCTCAAAACATACCATAACAGAAACAGGATTTCCGGGAAGTCCAAAAATAAATTTATCCCTGTAAGTTAAAAAAGCAAGAGGTTTCCCTGGTTTTTGATTTACTCTCCAGAATACAAGATTTGCTCCTACTTTAATTAGAATATCTTTAACATAATCATAATCACCAACTGATACTCCTCCGCTTAAAAGTAAAACATCACATTCTGCTAAAGCCTCCAAAATCTTTTTTTCAAGTTTTTGTTTATCATCTTCAACAATACCATATCTTATATATTCAGCTCCCATTTCTTTAACCTGTGCAGAAAGAGAATAGCTGTTACTGTCTCTTACTTTCCCAGCAGTCAGTTTACCCCTTACATCCACAAGCTCACTTCCAGTAGTTATTATTCCAATTAAAGGAGGAACATAAACAGAAACTCTGCTAATCCCTATAGATGCCATAACACCAATACCAGCAGGATAAATCTCTTTGCCTTTTTTAAGTACTATACTGCCTTCTTTTATATCTTCTGCCTTGTATCTAATATTTTCTCCTGCCCTGCACTCCTTATATACTAATACACAATCTCCCTCTTTTTTTGTATCTTCTTTCATTACCACACAATCACAACCACCAGGAGTAGGTGCACCTGTCATTATAGACATGCAATAGCCTGATTTTAATCCAGCCGACGGAACATACCCTGCAGGAATATCCTCCTCCAGTAACTTCAATTTTTTAGGGCTAATCTTACCAGCCCCAAAAGTGTCCTCTGCTTTAACAGCAAACCCATCCATTGCTGAATTATCATTTACCGGTATATCATCAGAAGAAATTATATCTTCAGCCAATACTAAACCAAGGCTATCAAGCAGGGGGAGTTTCTTTTTTTTGTTTTTTATTTTATAATCTAGTATTTTACCCTGTGCTTCTTTTACCGAAAGCATTTCTCTCCTTTGATTTATCCAGCTTAAAGATTGTAAAATTTACCTAAAATTCCTTTCTACCAATTTCTGACTAATTCTACTTCTTCGGAAAAATCACAATCTTTTATGAATTTTCTAATATTTTTACCACTTATCTCTAAATCCGGGGATATCTCACTGAGAGGTACCAAGACAAAGTTTCTCTCAGAGAGTTTAGGATGAGGAATTGTTAAAAAATTAGAACCTATACAAATACCACCATAATACAATATATCTATATCAATAATCCTTGGGCCATATCTCTTATCATTTCTCTCCCTGCCCATTTCATACTCTATGCTTTTTAAAAACCCTAAAAGCTCAAAAGGGCTAAATTCTTTTTTAGCCTCAGCACGCAGAACAATATTATAAAAAGTATCCTGTTCCTTCGCATACATAGGTTCAGTCTTGTAAATAGAAGACACAGCTGCTACATCAATGTAGGGATGTTTGCCAATTTTACCAACAGCCCTCCTCAGGTTCTTTTCCTTATCTCCAATATTAGACCCTAGAGACAGGTAGACATTGTTCCTGCCCTTTTTAATTTTGTTTTTCTCTTCCTTTCTGTTTAATATGTATTCCACTCCAACCGATCGCAGGTCTTCTTTTATTGGCGGGGAAGTCTTTTCTATCTTAACTATTACTTTTTCTACCAGTGGTGACATATCCATTATTTGATATGCTAAAACTTCTGAGAAAGTTTCCAGAAGGTCAAATCTTCTCTTTGTATTTAAATTTTTTAATTGTCTTATTACATCAGAATAATTAATCGTGCTATCAATATTATCATCATCTGTAAAACTATATTTATTTATAAATATTTCAATATTAAAGCAAAAATTTTGACCATCTCTCTTCTCATGTTCCCTAACACCATGATAGCCAAATAAATTAAAATCTTTTATCAGTATCTTAAACATTTCTTATATTTTTTATACTTTTTGCAATTTTTACTGCCCTTATTGTTTCTTTTATATCATGTACTCTTAAAATATTTGCCCCATTTACAATAGAACAAACTGCCGCAGCAATACTTCCTTCCAGCCTCTCCTCCACTGATAAATCCAGTATCTTCCCAATAAAAGATTTTCTTGAAGCACCTACCAGTACTGGATATCCAAGTATGCCAAACTCTGAGAGATTACCAAGTATTTCCAAACTATGCTCAAGCTTTTTCCCAAATCCAATACCAGGATCAATTATAATCTTATCTTCCTTTATACCTGATTCTATTGCTATATTAATCCTATCACCTAAAAAATCATAAATCTCTTCAATAACGTCTTTGTATTCAGGATTTAGCTGCATATCTTTAGGAGTCCCTTTCATATGCATAATAATTACCGAAACTTTACTTTTAGAAACAACATTTACCATTTCCCTGTCAAAAGTCATTGCACTGATATCATTTACAATATGTGCTCCTGCATCAATTGCTCTTTCTGCCACTTCTGAACGATAAGTATCAATCGAGACTAGAATATCATAATTTTTAACAACATTTTTAACTATTGGAATGGTCCTATCTATCTCTTCGTCAAGAGTTACCGGCTCTGAACCTGGCCTTGTTGATATTCCTCCTATATCAATAATATGTGCACCCTCACTAACAATCTCTTCTATTCTCCTGAAAGCTTTATCCTTTTTATAATAAAAACCTCCGTCATAAAAAGAATCAGGGGTTACATTTAGTATGCCCATTACTGGCACTTCATTTGCCAGGTCAAATTTACGATTCGATATCTTTAAGAAATTTCCTTTCCTAATATTTTCTAATCTTTCAATAAAGGCATTTAACTCAACAGATAAAACTTTTAAACCAAACGGCTGCATTTTTATTTTACCTGCAAGGTTTTTAATTATTTTCTTAGTTCCAAGAATAATAACATCAGTTTTAGCCTCAGCCCCTAAAAGTGAATCCCTTGAAGTAACAACATCTCCGCCCCGTGAAAGCATTTCCTGTTTTAATATATTCGCAGCTTTTGAATCAATACCTCTTACTTTTAAAGCCAGCGGAAGAATCTTACCTGTCATAATTTGCTGGCCCTGTGGAGTTGCACCAATCTTTTTAAATTCTTTTAATCCTTTTTCCCTTGTCTTAATATCTAAAGCTCTTATCCTGTATTTCATCCCTACGACTACTCCTATATTTCATAAATATAATTCATTTTTGCCTATTATCATTTATATTATCAGTTATAACTAACATTAACATTTCCCTTTTTGGCAGTAATAATTTCTATATTTTTATTTATCTATTTATTCCTTTTATTAATGCCATTGCCTCTGCTCTTGATGCTGGATTTCTCCTAAATAATCCTCTTACTGCAGAAGTTACAGTTATAGTATTTGATTTTTTCACACCTCTCATGCTCATACAAAGATGTTCTGCTTCTACTATAACCATAGTCCCTTTAGGATCAAGTTTTTTCATAATGGCATCAGCAACTATAGTAGTCAGTCTTTCCTGAACCTGGGGGCGTCTGGCAGCTATCTCAAACACACGGGTTAGCTTACTTAAACCTATAATCTTTCCACTCTCATTTGGAACATAAGCTATATGGGCTTTGCCTATAAAGGGGATTAAGTGATGTTCGCAAAAAGAATAAAATGGAATATCTTTAACAATAATTATTTCATCATGATTTTCCCCAAACATCGGCTCAAGTACTTCTGCAGGATCTTCCCCAATTCCACTAAATAATTCTTCATACATATCAGCAACTCTAGTGGGAGTACCCAGCAGACCCTCTCTGCCCATATCTTCTCCTATCCCTTTAAGTATTAACTTTACTCCTTCTTTTATCATTTCCTTATCCATTAGATAAATCTCCTAACTTAAATTTATATTTAAAATTAAAAAATTAATTACACTATTTAAAAAATTTCAACTAAAAGTAATGCTCATCAAAATCTGATAAAAGAATTACATTATAATCATTATCTCTTGCATTTTTATATAACCTCTGGTCTGCAGTTACAAGCAGCGCATTTAATTCTTCAGATAATGCAATAAAAACTGAATCATAAAATGACTGGTTTATTGCTCTTGATATTGTAAAAGCTTTTTTAAATAATATTCTATCTAAATTTACAATAAATAAAATATCATATATTTCTTTAATAATTTCATCTATTACATCTTCATGAATTTCTAATTTAGATCTAAATCCATTTAGCAGCTCATAACACATGAGCCCTGGTGATATTATTATAATCTTATTTTCATTCAGTTGTTCGTAAAAATAAATAGCTTTATCAACATTATCTTCATTCTCTTGATGATACCACTTAAAAACAATTGATGTATCAAGTATGTACTTCCTTTTTACCCCTTCTTTGATCATAAATTCTTTCAATTCCATTTATATTCCTAATCTCCTTTTCATTTCTTTTTCTCGCAAGTCCCTCATTTTCCTTACCTCTGCAGTAGTATCCCAATCCTTAATGCCAAGTTTCATTATTTTTTCACTTGTCTTTTTTAACCTTTTAATTGCATCTCGCCTTCTTTCAAGAGCTTTCTCGTCCTCTATAACATCAAAATATACTCTTGCAGCATCTATTATAAATTGTGAACGGTTAACTTTCTTATATTCTTTGTACTTGTCAATTTCTTTTAAGAAACTATCAGGAATTGATATATTTACTTTAGCCATTTTTACCACCTATTATTACAATAACTTTTATAGTTATCTTATTTAAAATACTAAATATATATAACAATTATAATTATCTATCATTATTTTGTAAACATATATTTACACCTTTTTATACATATAAATAGAGATATAATTATGTGGCTGACAACTTTTCAGAAGCTCAAGATGTCTTCTTTTGTATTCTTATTCTATATATCATTTTAGGGCTATCTTTAGTATTTCTAGTACATCTTTATTATTTAATTCTTTAAATTTTCCTATCGGTCCATCTTCAACACATTTTGCAGCCATTTCCTCTAATCTATCCCCACCAATACCAATCTCTTTTAAACTGATAGGAAGGCCTATTTCTCTATAAAAATCTTCTAACTTCTTGATTCCTTCTAAAGCCATTTTTTCTAAATCATCCAAATAAGCTTCTGCATTAAACACTCTTAACGCAAACTGAGCAAATCTTTGAATATTAAATCTATATACATACTTCATCCAGGCTGGAAACACTATAGCCAGCCCTTCCCCGTGAGGAATATCATAAATTGCACTAATTTCATGTTCAATCATATGAGAACCCCAGTCTGGTATTTTCCCTGTAGATAGTAGATTGTTATGGGCAATACTCCCAGACCACATAATTTCAGCCCGGGCATTATAATTTTTTGGATCGAAAAGGATTATTTTAATATTATTAATTACTGTCTTTAGGGTAGCTTCTGCCAACCTATCAGTAAGTTCAGTATTTTTTACCTGAGTAAAATATCTTTCAAGTACATGGGCCATGATATCAGACACTCCGATAGTTGTTTGCTTGTTAGAGAGAGTAAATGATATCTCAGGATTTAATATAGAAAATTTTGGATAAGCTCCTTCACCACCAGGCCTTTTATACCAGCCATCCTCATTGGTTATTACCGAATCGCCACTTACTTCACTACCAGCTGCTGGAATAGTAAGCACCGTTCCTAAAGGAAGCGACTCTTTAACTTTGGCTTTTCCGCTGTAGAAATCCCATACATCCCCCTGGTATGGTACCCCAACAGCAATAGCCTTTGCTGAATCAATAACACTTCCTCCCCCAACTGCCAGTATGAATTTTATATTTTCTTTCCGACAAAGTTTGATTCCATCTCTCACCATACCCAGTCTAGGATTGGGCTTAACTCCACCCAGTTCCACTACTTCAATTCCTTCTTTCTTTAGAGACTTCATTATTCTATCATAAAGACCAAATCTTTTTATACTTCCTCCACCATAGTGAAATAACAGCTTATTCCCATATTTTTTTACCTCTCTTCCAACTTTATCTTCAGCAGCTCTGCCAAAAATTATCTTAGTAGGAAATAAAAACTCAAAATTCTCCATTTTTTGCCTCCATTTTTTTTAACTTTAAATAATATTATCTATCATCACTTCTCCAACCATCACTGTATTAATTCCTTCTACAATGCTTCCCGGAGAAAATTTATATGTAATGTATTTAGATGCTGATATCTTTTTACTGCTAATTAAATTTATAGCAACATGTGAGTGATACCTTTTACATCTATAAAAACTTTTTTAGATTTTTTAATAGAGATTTATTAATTTCTATAAATAGATAACTATAGTTATTTTATGGATAAAGCATTAACTATAAAAAAGCTAGTGAGATTTTATAAGATATTTACACAGCTTGGTAGAAAACAGGCCGGTACCTTGGTTTTGGAATTCTTTTTCCCATTTCCTTTGCAGTTTCTATCCATAAACCCTTAGCAATTTGAACTTCCTTTAAAGCCTCATCTGGTTTTTTACCAAATGCTGAACAGTTAGGCAAATCGGGAATATCAGCAATATAGCAATCATCTCCTTCGCTATAAAATATATTAACATGATAATCTTTCATTTATTTTTCCCCCATTTTAAGGTTATATTTCTCGACAATTGATAAAAATTGCTTTATTTGGTATGGCTTAGCGTCTCCATTAAAATTTTGAATATTAATATTCACCCAAATTTGTAGTATTGTAATTTACATTTTTTTAGATGTTACTCTGGATACTTTTTTTCTGGCAGGCTTATTATTTAAAACATCGTAAGCATTACAAATTTCTTCGTACTCTTTTTTGGTCTCAATTTTACCAGTATTATTACTCATATTATATTTTTTAGATAACCTTTCAAATGCTTTTTTTATTTCATTTTTTGTTGCAGTCTTGCTTAATCCTAATATTTTATATGCCCTCTCCCTGCTTATTTTTCTTGATTTAGGCTTTATAGAATTCGCTTGTATCACTGGCCTTTTTACTTTCCTTGTTTTTTCACTTTTAACCTTAAAGAGTATCTTCATTACTTCTTCTCTACTCAAAGTCTCTTTCTTCATTAACTCGCCAGCAAGATTGCTTAGAGCATTTTTATTTTCTAAAAGTATTTTCCTTGCCTTATCATAGCTATCATCTATGATTCTACGAACCTCTTCGTCTATTATAGAAGCTACCTGTTCACCATAATGGGGTCTGGATATTATTTCCCTGCCTAAAAATACCTCTTCTTCGTCTACCTTGTAAGTAACAGGACCAATTTTTTCACTCATCCCATATTCAGTTACCATTTTTCTAGCTAATTTCGTAGCTCTATCCAGATCATTTTGAGCTCCAGAAGTTATATCACTAAAATTCATTTCCTCACTTACTCTCCCACCAAGTAGTTGAGTTATATTATCCAGCAACTCTTTTTTGGATTTTAGGTATCTATCTTCTTCTGGAAGAGTAATCACATATCCTAATGCTTTACCCCTTGAAATAATTGATATTTTATGAATCGGATCTGTATTTGGCAAAATATGAGAAAGTAAAGCATGTCCTGATTCATGATAAGCAATTATTCTCTTTTCCTCTTCTGATATTATTCTCGTTTTTTTCTCAGGTCCTGCTATAACTCTCTCTATAGCTTCCTCAATTTCAAACATACTAATTTTTTTCTTATTGTGCCTTGCTGCAAGAAGTGAAGCTTCATTAAATAGATTGGCTAAATCTGCTCCTGTAAATCCAGGAGTTTGTTTACCTATTGTTTTTATATTTACATCCTTGTCAAGAGGTTTACCTCTTGAATGTATCTCTAATATCTTTTCTCTACCCAGTAAGTCTGGCCTATCTACAACTATTTGCCTGTCAAACCTCCCCGGCCTTAGTAACGCTGGGTCCAGTATGTCGGGTCTGTTTGTTGCAGCTATTAAAATAACAGTACTGTCTACATCAAAACCATCCATTTCAACTAAAAGTTGGTTTAATGTCTGTTCTCTTTCATCATGGCCTCCACCAAGCCCTGCACCTCTATGCCTTCCAACTGCATCTATTTCATCCATAAACACAATAGAAGGTTGAGTAGCCTTTGCCTGAGCAAAAAGATCTCTCACCCTTGAGGCACCTACACCTACAAACATTTCTACAAATTCAGAACCACTAATACTATAGAAAGGAACACCGGCCTCGCCTGCCACAGCCCTTGCAAGCAGTGTTTTCCCGGTTCCAGGCGGACCAAATAATAGAACACCCTTTGGAATTTTTGCTCCCATTGCTTTAAACTTACCAGGGTTTTCTAAAAATTCTTCAATCTCTTTTAACTCTTCAACTGCCTCATCAACACCTGCAACATCCTTAAAAGTCACCTTCTGTTTGCCTTTATTTGCCAACCTTGCCTTACTCTTCCCAAATTGAAGAATCTTAGATCCCCCACCCTGCAGTTGATTCATCATAAAGAAAATCAATCCAAACATTATAACAAAAGGTAATGCTCCAATTAAAATCTGCAGCCACATAGACTGCTTCTGATTATTTACCTTAAATGGGACATTCTCCTCTAGAAGTAATTGTGTAACATCATAATTATCCAGAAAAGTAACTTTAAACTTATTTCCGCCAATCATTTCGCCTTCTATTAATTTATCTTCTCCCATAACTTCTAAAGGAACAGAAGTGTTTATCTCTCCATCCTTCACTTTACTAACAAACTCAGTCATATTTAATTCTGTTACTTCAGGTGTTAGAAAGAACGGGTTCCTGAAAATTAAAAACACAATTACTATTAGTAATATTAGAAGCCCTATATTTTTAACACTTCTTTTCAAATCTAAGCTACTCCTATTTATTATTTTTTAAATTTTTAATAATAATGCTAAACAGCAACACTTCATATTATATATTATATAATAAAATATTAAAATGAAGAAAAAATGAAGATTAACATATTTTTTGGTATTTTGATAATTACTATCACTTATCTATTGTTCATCCTTAATATATCCTACAAAGGGAAGATTTCTATATCTTTCCCCTGCATCAAGACCATATCCAATAACAAATTTATCAGGAATATCAAAACCTTTGTATTTTATTTTATTTTTCTTCTTCCTCGGGACATCTTTATCCAGAAGTGCACAAACTTCTATACTTCTTGGGTTTCTCGCTTCTAAATTTTTTATCATATAATTAAGTGTGCGGCCAGAATCTATTATATCCTCGATTATCAATACATCTCTACTTTCAATACTGAAATCCAAATCTTTTGTAATTCTAACTATACCTGAACTTACTCTAGAATTTCCATAGCTTGAAATTGCCATAAAATCAAATACCACAGGAATTTCTATCTGCCTGCATATATCCGCAACAAATATAAAAGAGCCCTTTAATACCGCAATCAACACAGGGTTTTTACCTTTGTAATCCTCTGTAATTTTTTTACCTAATTCTTTCACCTTGTCTCTAATTCGCTTTTCATCTATCAATACTTTTATCTTTTTATCATTGTTCATAAAGTTCTTCTCTTCCTTTTTAAATTTGCTTATAACTTATAATTATAATCACTAATAGAACCATATTTACCTGGTTGTTAAACTTTTAGAACCCTATAATACTCCCAGGAATCCTATACCTTTTTTTATATTAACTTAATTTTTAAATAATTTAATATGTAAAACCTTCTTGGTAGATTCATTTATTTTAACTCTTTCATCAATCCTATAATTTCCAATCCAGATTATTTTTTCCCTGTCAATAAAAATCGGTACATGCCGTCTATAGTTTCTACTAACTTTACAATCAATAAAAAAATCATGAAGTTTTTTTTCTTTCTTCATTCCCAGTGGGAAAAACCTATCTCCACTTGCCCATCTCTTAACTTTAACTGGAAACTTTATTTTATCATAATCAATAAAAGCTTCCATACTTTTAATTGAATTAAAGTCAACTCTTGTTTTATAAGCATCCAGAACTTCAGAAAATATCTCTATCCCAAATTCTTCACTTTTTATCCTTTTACCTATTCCAACTTCCAACTGCCTTCCACTTGTAGAACCATCTTCAATCTTTTTCTTTTCACATAAAAGTGCCTTCAATTCTTTAGGTAACTTATCCAGCCTATTTATATTAAATATATAGATATCTCTGTAATCTTTAATCAGTCCTATATTTTTTGATATATTAATTTCTTTTCTTCCTCCACCATCTACACAAATTTTTAAAATATCATTAATATTGCTACTCGAAATATCAATCAAATTTCCTTTTATCTTTTCTATTCCACTCAGGATAACTCTTCTCCTTACAGCATCCGGTATACTACTTATTTTTAAGACTGGGATTCTTATAAAATTTATATAATTTTTGCCTGGTTCTTTATTAAAATATGCTATTTGCATTAACTTATTTTCAGAATAATTAATCATGAAATCATTTTCAGCCCTTAGAATTTCAATTGATTTAATCAGATTTTTGTCAAATTTCTTTAAAAAGTTTTCCTTTATAAAAGGTATCAGGCTGTTTCTAATTTTATTCCTAAAATATATGTTTTCCAGATTTGTTTTATCTACACAGTAACGTATATCATTTTTTTCTAAATAATTAATTATATCTTTCCTGGGAGTGTTAATAAGAGGTCTTATAAATTTATCCCTTACTGGTTGCATGCCAGAAAGTCCCCGACTGCCAGCGCCCCTTATAAGACGCATAAGAAATGTTTCTATATTATCATCTGTGTTATGACCCAATGCAATTTTATCTATATTATTTTTTTTACAAGCTTCAATTAGTAATTCTATCCTTAATTTTCTTGCCCCTTCCTGGAATGTCAGTTTCTTTTGCCTGCACCATTTTTTTACATCTAACTTCTTCTTTATTAACTCAATGCTTAACTTTTTGTATAACCTTTCAACAAACAATGCGTCTTTTGTAGATTGTCCGTTTCTAGTAAGATGATCAAGATGAAATCCCAGAATAGTAAGATCTAAATCCTTTTTTAAATAATAAAAAATATAAGTTAAAAAAACTGAATCCGGCCCGCCCGAAACTGAAATTAAAATCCTATCTCCTTTTTGGACCATATTAAAACTATCTATAGTTTTTATTACATTATCTATAACTTTACTTTTATGAGTATTTTTATAATCTTTCAGTTTCATTATTTAGAATTAATCATTACTTATGCTTAAATTAATCCGAACAATACTTATTGCCCTGCCACTGGATTCATCTATTTCAATTATAACTCCATTAATCCAGTTATCATCTTTTGCTACAATAAATTTTTGAGGTATTAGAGTCACAAATCGCTTCATGATCAAATCTTTTCTTACTCCAATTACTGAATCCCTTGGACCTACCATACCTACATCTGTAATATATGCAGTTCCTTTTGGGAGTATGCGTTCATCAGCTGTTTGAACATGAGTATGAGTACCAATTACCGCACTTACTCTACCATCCAAATACCATCCCATTGCTACTTTTTCAGAAGTAACCTCAGCATGAAAATCTACAATTATAATCTTCACTTCATTTTTTATATCATCCAGAAGCTTATCAATACATCTAAAAGGACAATCAAAATTCTCAATAAAAACCCTTCCACAAATATTTATAATTGCTACTTTCTCTCCACCAGTACTCCTGTTTGATAAGATATACAATCCATTTCCTGGAGTATTGGGCGGATAATTTGCAGGTTTTAATAATCTTGGTTCAGTATCAATATAATTATATATTTCTTTTTTCTTATAAATATGGTTGCCTGAAGTTACAACATCTATCCCCATCTTAAAAAGACTATCACATATTCCAGGGCTTATTCCCAGCCCTCCAGCTGTGTTTTCTCCATTTGCTATCACTACATCAATAAGATTCTTTTCTACTATATTTTTTAACTCCTTACTAGTGCATATCCTTCCTGGCTTGCCAAAAATATCCCCTAAAAATAGTATTTTCACTTTTTACCTTTCTCGTATAATAAGATAATTGATATTTATTAATTATATTTCATAATTTTAATTACAGTATTCCTCCAGTAGCTTCTCTATTCTTTATTTAATAATCCTCCATGGACATGAATAAACATTGAACCTGTTTCCCCTTGCATAACCAACTACTGCTAAATTTAATTTCTCTGCTACGGTAACCGAACTATAAGTAACAGAAGAATTAGTAACTACTACAGGAATAGACATCCTGTATATCTTAAAAATAATACCCAGCGATATTCTCCCTGTTGTAAAGAAAATTTTATCTTCGAGTGAAATATTATTCATCATTGAATAACCAATAATTTTATCTATGCAATTATTCCTTCCTATGTCCTCAATAATTTTTATAACATCACCACTTTTTGAAAATAGAGCCCCGCTATGCAGACCGCCAAATTCCTTCTTATATTTCTGGTAACTTAAAACCTCCTTATTTAATTTTAAAATAATCTTAGGATCAAATTCTATACTGCTTTTTATTTTTTCTAACTTTTCAATAGATATAAAATCACTAATACTATTACAGTCAGGTGAAATAAATTTTACTTTTCTAGCCCTAATTACATCTTCATCTACAGTATTGCAGCTAACTTCAATTCTTCTAGAAAAAGGAAATCTATCGTTGCCAGTATTTTTTCCATTTCTGCTATCCTTTTTTTTATTTTCTATATTATATTTCTCATCATCACAGTAAAAAATAGTATCTATATCTGAATATTTATCCAAATATCCACCAGAAAGCAAATAACCAATAGCAAGCTGAATCTCACTTTCCGGCGAACATGAAACTATAGAAATCAAATTCTTATTTAAAAATATTGACAGTTGTATCTCATCAGGAATTATATCTAATAATTGCTCACATCCTGAAGAAGCCTTTATTTTCTTTATCTTAACTTTCTTGCCTAATCCCAAAATTTTATTTTCCAACTTTCATTTTCATCCTTAACTAAAGAAACAAGTATATCCTTATATATTTTTTCTTCTCCATCATAATAATCAATTAAATCTATTTCCACCAAAGCTATATTGTTTTTAATTTCTACACTATTTATATCTATAGAAACTATATCAGTAACATTATTCATTTCTTTTTTAAAATTATCCAATGTATTATTTTTTTCGTCATCTATATAAATATATTTATATGCACTATTATAATCTTTTTCCATTAGCATATTAAAAAATTCATTAACTACTTCTATTACCTTATCAATCTCTTTATCACTGGAGAATTTGCTTGTAATAAAATCTTTAGTCTGCTGCACCTGCGAGCAAGATGTAAAAGCAAGACAAAGTAAAAATATTGCTAAAAAGATCATTATGTATCCAAAAATTATTCTACACCTGGACGTAAAAACCCCTTTACAAGTCAAATTACACTTTCCTTCCCATATCTATCTCTATCACTAAAATCAAGAAAAATTTCATAACACAACGTAAAAAAACTATTTACTTTCACCCTATTTATCTTTATTTGTATTATACTCTTCTGCCTTTATATATCTCTGCCTTTTAATTACTAACAAATTATACTTAATTACCTTAGAACCAATTAAATACAACTAAATTATAATTGAAAATTTACATTAATTAAAATTCTCTTTAGATTCTTTATAGAAGATATTTTAGTTATGATATCTTATATCTACTTTTTAATTGAAATGTGGGGAAATCTTAGATTGAATTGGTAGCGGGGATAGGATTTGAACCTATGACCTTCGGGTTATGAGCCCGACGAGCTACCAGACTGCTCCACCCCGCAATACTTCTTAATGATTTAAATACTATAGACTATAAAAAATATATTGTATATGCCTTTTTATATCTACTATATATATTTTACGTTCTTATATTATAGTGACACTCCACAGGGCAAGTCCCGTGGCTTCTGTTTAGTTATCTAAACATTCTTTTTCTTGGGCTGAGTGCCTAATGGCTACTCATATC
>JACKQG010004492.1_pt1 | contig 16142 bp, 14 predicted proteins | sample 8237621 | NCBI WGS metagenome assembly JACKQG01 (sample SAMN15677084, study PRJNA649215) | marine metagenome | biome: marine; feature: Black Sea; material: saline water; isolation source: suspended particulate matter (SPM) from the Black Sea western gyre | collected 2013-06-09/2013-06-10 | depth... | reverse complement strand
CTGATTTCAAGTTCTTGCAGAAGTCCCCTGTCCGAGCAATATATTTTTTTGATGGTGCCTCTTTCAAAATCCTCTAGAAATTGCCGCAGAGTCATCTCCGCTTCACCTACAAAAATACTGTCAAAGCAGACTAAATCTTTGATTTCATCTAAGGATGCCGTAGGTCCAGGGCCTCCAATGATGACAGGTGTTTTCGGATTTTGGCTTTTCAATATCTCACCTATCTGGATAGCTCGACCCAAAGTTGCAGCCATCGCGGTTATCGCGTAGAGGTCAGCTGTTTTGTCAATGATGCGTTCACCTTTCAAATAATCATCAATTAGAACGACTTCCCACTCTTCGTGGGAATATTCGGAGAATAAGGCAGCCAGATATGGCATCGTTCGACTGACGATATAACTTTTCTCAACTTTCCTTACCTTTTCGCCCTCCATTTGGGCAGCTTGAATAAGTATGACTTTCTTTTTCATTTGCCTCTTTCCATACTACAAAATTTTCAACAAAAATGCCCGGGCAACTGTAATTGCAGACGGGCTTTTGAATCAAGCGAAATCTATGAATTTATCAGCGTTGGGTTCAATACTAATAATTCACTTTAATGTTGCTCCATGTTGTGGCTAACTTTCCTTCTGAGGATACAGCTTGAACTGAATAGTTCATTGCTTCATTTACCTCTTTTTCTTCCAATGGTCTGTTGTAATATGCTGGTTCGTCGATAATACCGTCGAAATATTGCTGTCCAGCGTCATTAGAGAAACCCACCCATACTATCTTTTGCCAATCAAAATCAGAGTGGTCATAAGCGTGAGTCCCCACTTCTTTCCCATCAACGTATACTGTCTGGCCTTCACCGGTCTCAGTGACTAAAGTAATGTGGTGCCATTTTCCATCAGAAACGTTTGTCGATGTACACCAACCTCCTCCCTGCCAGACTCTAAAGCAGATATTACCGCCTTGTATATAAAAATGACGGTCATGGCCGCCGGCACCTGCAGCTTGGTCAAGAACAGAATACACACCGACACCCGGATTCTTCGTATTAATCCACAACGCCATAGTAAAATCTTTTTCTGGAACATCTGCCACAACTTCAACATAGGAATTTCCGCTAAACTGAATGCCACCTTTGATTTTGCCATCTTTTGTCCATTTTGCGTCGTTATTTAGGGTAGCGACATGCTTATCGGGGCCTATATCCTTAGCTTCATCTCCTTTGCCTTCATCAAAAGTGAAGTAGAAAAATATATCCTTATCCTGAATTTTAGCTAATCCAGTGTTGGCATACGCCACTATTAAACTAACGATTAAAACGCTTACTAAAGTTTTTATCATTTCTCCCCCTCAGGAAAAAGAATCCTGAAGGGATTCTAATTGAATCCCTTCGGGATTGGAAAATTAGACAACAAAATGATTAATAGTTTGCTTTGATACTGCTCCAGGTTGTAGTTAGTTTTCCAACAGGTTCTATTGCAACCATTATACCTTCTAGTTCACCCGCGCTTAACGGAGCACTATAGTAAGCAACTTCGTCGATGAGACCTTTGAAATATTGTTGTCCGGCATCATTGGAAAAGCCTATCCAAACTCTCTTTTGCCAATCAAAATCGGAGTGGTCATAATCGAAAGTTCCGATTTCGTTCCCATCAACATACGCTGTCTGTCCTTTGCCTGACTCTACTGCTAGAGCAATGTGATGCCACTGCCCATCAGAAACTGCTGTAGTCGTACACCAGCCAGCGCCTTGCCAAACTCGGAAGCAGATATTTCCACCTTCAATATAGAAGTGGCGGTCATGTCCGCCATCGCCCGCAGGTCCGTCAAGAACAGAATACACACCAACATCGGGAGAATCGGTTTTAATCCACAATGCCATGGTGAAATTCTGTTCAGGAACATCCATCTCAACCTCAATATAATCGTCCACACCGTCAAGTTCTATGGCGCTGCCATATTTGCCATTCGGAACGACCTTCGCGCCTCCGTTGAGGGTGGCGTTATTGCCCCTTCCGCCTTGGTCTGTAACTGTGTCTCCACTCACAAACCCTTGATTAAAAGAGAAACCAAACACAAAGGGTTTCACATCGGCCATTGAGGCGACTGTTAGAGCCATCATAAGACATACGACTAACAAACCCACAAATAAAATTTTCATCATAGCCTCCTTTAATTTGATGAAATAGATTATATATTAAAATTATCAGTTTGTCAACTAAAAGATTTTACTTCTCATTGGTTTGAATTAGTGCTATAATTTATAAAAAAGTAATTCGAGTGATGAGTGATAAAATTATGAACAAAGAAAACTATCTCTCCATTATTCCTTTAGGGGGCTTGGGCGAATTCGGCATGAACATGATGCTGTTTGAGTATGGGGACGACATCGTGATAATCGACGCGGGGATGATGTTTCCACACCAGGATATGTATGGTGTCGACCTTGTTATACCGGATATCACTTACTTATTGCAACATCAGGAAAAAGTGCGGGCAGTTGTTTTAAGTCACGGACACGAGGACCATATCGGCGGCTTACCTTATTTGCTGCAACAAATCAATGTTCCCATTTATGGAACAAAGCTGACAATGTCTCTGGTTAGCAGCCGACTGCGGGAGTTTAACTTACTATCCAAGACTGAATTACATGAAATTACTCCACAGGATAGGATTCAACTTGGTGTTTTTGAGTTTGAGTTTATCCACGTCAGCCATAGTATTCCCGATACTGTTGGGCTGGCAATTCATACTCCCGTAGGCGTCGTCATTCACAGCGGAGATTTCAAGTTAGACCAGACCCCTGTAGATGGAAAAGTGCTTGATTTTCACAAACTCACAGAATTCGGAGACAAGGGAGTTCTGTTGTTGATGCTGGATAGCACCAATGCTGACCGTCCGGGATATTCTGGTTCTGAGCGCGATATTTTTCCCAACCTTGAACAGATTTTTCAATCTGCCAAACGACGCCTTTTTCTCTCAACTTTCGCATCTAGTATTAATCGCATTCAACAGTTCATTGAGTTAGCTCACAAATACAACCGATACATCGCAGTCAGCGGTCGCTCTATGGTTAGCAATATCCGTGTAGCGCAAGAATTTGGTTATCTATGGGTGCCTGATGATATTATGATTGATGCCAAGGATGTGATGTACTGTCATCCACATGAGTGTATGGTGCTGACGACAGGCAGCCAGGGTGAGCCACTTTCTGCGTTGTCATTGATGGCGGTGGATGACCATGCGTGGATGCGAATTGAAGAGGACGACACAGTTGTTATTTCTGCCCGTATCATCCCCGGGAATGAAAGAAATGTTGACCACATCGTAGACCATCTCTTCCGACGCGGCGCCAATGTCATTTATGAAAAAATAGCAAAAGTCCATGTTTCAGGACATGGTAGTCAGGAGGATTTAAAGTTGATGGTGAATCTCGTCCGTCCCAGGTTTTTCATGCCAATTCACGGCGAATATCGCCATCTGGTAAACAATTCGCGACTGGCTGAGAAAACTGGCATTCCGCCGGAGAACATTATGATTGCTGAAAGTGGTGATAGAATTCAGCTTACACCCGAAAGCTGTGAAAATGTCGGCGGCGTCAAAAGTGCTTGGGTATTCGTTGATGGTAGAGGCATCGGTGAACTGGAAGATATTGTTCTGCACGATAGAAGACAACTGGCAGAGGATGGATTCGTCATTCCCATAGTCGTACTGAATAGTCAAACAGGTGAGCTAATGGCCGACCCAGACATCGTCTCGCGTGGATTTGTCTACATCGACGAATCCGAAGAGTTAATCAATGAGGCAAAGGACCTGACAAAATCTGCGCTTGATAGATTTAACCTTGAAGAGAAAAGTGAATCAGCAATCGTACAAGAAGAAATCAGAACAGTTTTGAAACGATTCTTTAGAAAGAATACTGACCGCCGACCAATTATTATTCCTGTAGTGATGAGGGTTTGAAACGAATGAAGAATGATGATTGAAGACTGACGAATGATTCGATTGGAAGTGGATTTGACCTTCCCAAATTGCTGAACGTTTTAGACATCTTTTAACCGTTAGCAGTAAATCCGTTAGCCAAATTTCGTCAACTTTATTGTACTGCTGAAGTTGACGAAAGCACTGATTTTTCTTACAATAGAAATGAAGAAAATCTTTGTCAAGAAAGGAGTTAGACACCGTGAAAGATACCATAGAAATCCGCTGGCATGCTCGAGGTGGGCAAGGCGCGAAGACCGCAGCGACTTCTCTGGCAGAAGCAGCAGTTGCGGCGGGCAAGTTTAGCCAGGGTTTTCCTGAATACGGTCCTGAACGCATGGGCGCGCCGATTCTGGCGTTTAACCGCATCGGCGATAGACAAATCAGGCTAAATTGTGCTGTGGCCGAACCAGATATTGTCGTCGTCTTCGATTCTACACTGTTGGACACGGAAAATGTTACAGAAGGAGCAAATGAAGATACTATCTTTCTGGTAAATGCTAAAGTCTCTCCAGAACAGATGAAAGGTAAATTAAAACTATCCAACGGCAGTGTCTATACCGTTGATGCTACACAAATTGCTCTGGATGAAATCGGCAGACCGATACCCAATACACCTATGATTGGGGCTTTGCTTAGGATAGTAGAGCTTATGCCACCGGATACTTTTTACGCTGAAATAGAGCATAAATTCTCAGGGAAGTTTAGTCAAAAAATTGTCGAAGGAAACATTAAAGCAGCAAAACGAGCTTATGAGAAAGTGAGGGGTCTATGAAAAAAGAACGAGGTTGGAGAGAACTTTCAATTGGGGTTAAAATTCTCGACGCTGGGAACGCAGCAGAATATATCACCGGAGGATGGCGGACTTTTAAGCCCGTTAGGGACGAAGAAAAATGCCGCCATTGCCTCCTGTGTTGGATATACTGTCCAGACGCCGCTGTTCTTGTCGAAGATGACAAGGTAGTAGGTGTTGATTATAACCATTGCAAAGGTTGCGGTATCTGCGCCTACGAATGCCCACCGAGAATTAGGGCGATTACGATGGTTCAGGAGAGAGATTAAGATAACTGTGGCGCAGGTTTGTGGCGCAGGTTTCTAACCTGCGATTCCCCGCACAACTAAATTCAATCTTTAACTTTAAGGAGGCAATGGCGATATGAACCAAAGAGTTGCTATGACTGGAAACGAAGCTGCTGCGAGCGCGATGAAACAGATTAATCCTGATGTTGTGGCTGCTTATCCGATTACACCTCAAACCGAATTGATGCACGATTTTGCAGAATTCGTAGCGAATGGGGAAGTTGACACTGAATTTGTTCTCGTAGAATCGGAACATAGCGCGATGAGTGCTGTAATAGGCTCATCTGCCAGCGGCGCTAGAGCGATGACCGCGACTTCCTCACAAGGTTTAGCTTTGATGTGGGAGATGCTCTACATTGCAGCTTCTTTTCGGTTGCCCATCGTAATGCCGGTCATCAATAGGGCTTTAAGCGGTCCTGTCAACATTCATTGCGACCATGCGGATACAATGGGCACACGGGACTCAGGATGGATTCAACTCTATTGTGAAAACTCACAAGAAGCCTACGATAATACCATACAAGCGATTTGCATCGCAGAAAACAAAGATGTTTTACTCCCGGTGATGGTTTGCCTTGATGGATTCATCACCAGCCATACCACGCAGGTTTTGGAAATACTCCAAGAGGATGAGGTGAGAAACTTCATTGGTGAGTATGAACCTGATGATTATTTGTTGAACATCAAAAAGCCTATCACCATGGGCCCGTTAGCATTATCGGATTACTATTTTGAACATAAACGCCAACAAGTTGAAGCGATGGAAGTTGCCAAAGATGTTGTCGGAGAAGTCGGTAGGAAATTCGGCGAACTCTCAGGAAGGGAATACGGTTATTTTGAGAAATATCGGCTGGATGATGCGAAAGTTGGAGTTGTAGTGTTAAGTTCAGCGGCAGGCACCACAAAGGAGGTTGTCGACCAATTGCGCGACGAAGGAATTGACGCCGGAATGTTGAAACCGCGATGCTTCCGACCATTTCCACACGAAGAACTTGTCAATAGTCTAAAGCATCTTTCCGTAATTGCTGTTTTAGACCGCAGTAATTCTTTTGGCGGCTTCGGCGGACCTGTATTCAATGAAATTCGTTCCAGCTTCTATTTGCAGAAAGAAATGCCACAGATAGTCAATTATATTTATGGACTTGGCGGCCGGGATTTAAGAGAGAAAGATATCCGCTCGGTGTATGAAGATTTGCTGGAAATAACAGAAACCGGGAAGGTTAAGCAAGTCGTCAATTTCCTGGGGGTTAGAGAATAGAGGAGGAAAAAATGGCTGTCACATTGAAAGAATTAACGAAACATGAAGAACTGCTCTCGCCAGGACATCGAGGATGCGCCGGTTGTTCGGGAGCAAATGTCATTCGACAAGTATTGTTGGCGACAGAACATCCCGTAGTTTGCACTTGTGCGACAGGTTGTCTTGAGGTAGTTACAACTATTTATCCTTACACCGCATGGAGGACGCCTTTTATACATAGCGCATTCGAAAACTCCGCCGCCACCATCAGCGGAATAGAAACGGCATATCGCGCGTTGAAGAAAAAAGGTAAAATCTCAGAAGAAATAAAATTCATCGCCATCGGCGGTGACGGTGGAACTTATGACATCGGACTACAGGCGCTTTCTGGCGCGCTTGAAAGGGGCCATGATTTTCTGTATGTCTGCTACGACAATGGAGCCTACATGAATACAGGGATTCAGCGTTCAGGCTCAACGCCGTGCGGTGCTGCAACATCCACCAGCCCTGCCGGAAGCGTGATACCAGGAAAAGTGCAAAATAGAAAAGACTTAACAGCAATAGCTGCGGCGCATAATATTCCCTACTTAGCTCAAGTCTCCATACATAATTGGCGCGACCTCACTACGAAGGTGCGGAAAGCTCTATCTTATGAGGGACCTGCTTTTATCAACGCTCTCGCGCCGTGTTATCGCGGTTGGCGTTTTCCTTCCGAGGAAAGTATTGAAATAGCAAGATTAGCCGTGGATACATGCTTTTGGCCTTTATTTGAAATCGACCATGGAAAATACACAGTAAACTACAAACCAAGGGAGAAAAAACCGCTGGAAGAATGGTTGAACAAACAAGGACGATTTGCGCATCTGTTCAAAGATGAGAAGCACAAAGGTATTGTGGAAAACCTTCAATCAGAAGTGGATAACAAGTGGGAAGAATTGTTGAGGAAATCTGAGGAAACATAAAATGACACCTTCTCAAAATGGTTCCATCAGCAGACGAGGACTATTGGCTCGTTTTATTCAAGACGAAAAAGAAACATCGGGTCTTATCCTGGAGGCTAATTTCTTAAAATCCCAGCAGCGACGCAAAGAATCAGCTCGGAAATTTGCCCAAGCGGCTCGTCTTGAGATGAAAAACGTTGATGAGCTTTTAGCGCTTGGTTTGTTAGATTTATATTACATTCACCGTTTCAGTGCCGCCAGTTGTTGGACGCAAGCGGGGAGTTTGTATCAAGCGATGTAAATTTGTGAGGAATTGTTGGAAAGCTTTGAACTTAAACCCCCGCTTCGCCAACGTATCGCAGAATATCTTGATATTTTGGAAACTCGCGTTGAGCAATGGATGAATTCTTATGCGCCAGATGCTGCCGCGGACTGAGAGACAAGTCTAGGCTTCCGGTGTCTCCGAGACTTCGGAAGTCTAAAAACTATGGAGAAAGAAAAATGACTCAAATTGCAGCATACTTAAACCAAGAATTTTTAAATACAGGCGATGCCTTCGGAACGGCAAAATCCCTCGGATTCGATGCCGTCGAAATACCTGAGATGTTTTTTTCACCGCCTGAAGATGAGGAAGGTCAGGAGCAATTAGCGCAAACGATAAAGAAGTATGATTTGAAAACTCGTTGGCACACCAGTCCATCGTATAATCAGTATTTCAGTTCCGAGAATTCTGACCTTCGAGCACAGGACATCGAAAGAATGTTATGGGAACTGGATTTGACTCACAAAATGGGCTGGGATGTATTTTTGATACATCCTGGCTCTGCCGAAACCGAAGAAGACAAGCAACGGGCTTATGAGGCACTGCGGGTCATAAATGAGAAAGCCATTGCGCTAAATATTCAACTTGTGCTGGAAAACGCAAGCGGTCCTTTTAACGGTGACCCGCATGAACTTGTGCGGACAATGGAGGAAGTAGGTAATTTAAAGCTCACCTTTGATTGCTCCCATGCCTACCGTTCGCTCTTTTGCAAAGAAGGTAAAGGTACCTTAATCGACCATCTTTCAATCGTGAAGCCCTTCGTCCATTCATTCCAATTCAATGATTATGACGGAAAAACGAATTGTGAGTTGAGAAAGGGAATGTTGCCCTGGCGGGATTTTATGCCGATGGCTTTGGACATTGGCTGTGAGACCTGGGCTATTGAACTTAATACAATTCGCGAAACAGTTGCGTCGCGAGATTTTCTTCAACGTTGGCTGAATACATAGAAGCCGAGTGTTTAACAGACTTCCGAATTTGTTTCATTCGCTTTTGTTTTGAACGCTAACAAGGAATTGCGTTCAAAACGAGTAGAGGAATTGCGAACAAAACTTAGTAAGTCTTCGAGACTTCGGAAGTCTAGAATATACTTTTGGAGTATTATATGCGAATAGAAAAAATTGAAGTCATTACACTGAAGCATCCATGGGGACCGCCTGAAAATGGAGTGAATCGAGACTGGCCAATCGTCTTAGTGCATGCGGATAATGGCTTGGTCGGCATATCGCGTGGAGGTAGCGCTAGCTTAATTGAGCGAGAATTTGCTCCATTGTTGATTGACGCAGACGCGCGTCGGATTACTATGCTCTGGGAACAGATGTACCAGACTGCGTGGCGATACCATGGGCCTGGTCGATCAGCGATGGGGACGATTGGGTCTATTGATATAGCACTCTGGGATTTGTATGGCAAATCTCTCGGAGAACCTGTCTGGCGTCTTCTGGGTGGATACAGAGATAGAGTTCCAGTCTATGCCGACGGTATCGGATATTTTGAACAGTCGCCTGAAGAGATGGCGGATTTAGTCAAAAAACACGCAGAACTTGGATATGATGCCATCAAATTCCACCTGACCACTCCTGACCCCGACATTGCGTTCGAGAAAGTCAGACTTTCGCGTGAGGCGTTAGGCCCTGACAAGAAACTGATGCTGGACGCATTCAGCATGTGGGATGGTCATCTGGCGGTGGAATTAGCTCGGAAGTTTAATCCCTACAATCTTTACTGGCTTGAGGAACCTGTTCGCAAGGACGACGAAATTGGCCACATGCGAATGGTAAGGGAAGTGAGCAATGCACTTTTGGCGGGAGGCGAAAGCGAAGGAACGCTCTATGGTGTTTTGCGACTAATCACCGAAGGTGGCCTACAAGTCGTGCAGACTGATATTCTCGGAGGTGGTGGATATACTGGGTTGCTGAGAATGTCGGCGGTTGCTGAAGCACATCACATTTACATCGCCCCACATGGCGCGCAATACCCCGACATCAATTGCCACTTCCTCGCCGCTGTGCCAAATGGACTTATGATTCCTGCATGCCCGGCGACCGAACCTTACCAAATTTGGTCGAAGATGTACAAACCTGCTTTCGAGGTTAAAAATGGCGAAGTCGAGATGACTGACCGGCCAGGACTTGGGCTTGAATTGGATTGGGATTTTGTCGAAAAATGTTGCGGAACTGGAGAATCATAACGCTAAAACCGTGCTTGGGTTGATAATAGTGCGCTGTTAAATAAGATTTGGAGTGCGTCAGTCTCTGCTGACGCACGTGCAGAAGCAAAGACTGACGCACTCCAAAAGATCTGACGGAGGAGGAAAGAAAATGGAGATAACCTTACTTGACCAGTCTCAACTTAGTAGAACCGGTTCTTGTCGGCTCTTTGATTCAGGCAAGTTGTCATGTGGCATGTTCATGTTTAGTAGCAAATCCCCGACAGAGCCTCATGCTCATCCTAACAGTGAAGTTGTCGAATACGTCATCCAAGGAAAAGGCTGCATCTGGGTCAACACTAAACCCCACATTATGGAGCGGGGAACGGTAATCTACATACCAACTGATGCCTGGCACTCCTACCAGTGCTTGGGAGATGAACCCTTTGTCTTCCTCGGTTCAATAGCCTCGGAACGCACTTTCAGAACTCCATTGAGTCAAGAAGTTGAACAAGGCAGGCCAGGTCTCGACGCAACGGTAGTAACTATCAGTGAGGGTAGAGTCGTCAAGCAAGTCGGAAAGACATCGACAATGCTGATCGAACCTAAAAGAGTCGGTGCCAAGACAATCGGCTTAGGCGTAGCCTGCTACGACATGGAAGGAATAAGTGGAACGCTTCATAGCCATGAAAACCTCGAACAGGTCATATATGTTCAGTCAGGCCACGGCATTTGTGTCGTGGATGGTGATGAAGCCGTGCTTGGTCCTGGCTCCGCGGTGTATATTCCTCCGGGAGCAAAACATCAACTGATAAATTCAGGCAGCGACAGCTTACAGTTCCTATTCATATTCTTTCCGCTTGGAGAGGGGATAAGCTTAGAGTATCCGCCCGAATTGTAACGGCGCTGGGTTGAGGCGCCGGGTTGAGTAGAAACGAAGTGACGTATCGAAACCACCCGAAGGGGTATCGAAACCATTCTGAGGAGGGATATAAATGAAGTATGGTATGATGATTCTGAGTCTTGAAGAGTCTGATCAAAGAGACATTAACAGCCTGACGAAAATCTGCAAGAAGATAAACTTGGATGGAGTTGAGATTTGGCTTCCAAGCTTAACGAGCCTTTCATGGCAGTACATCAAGAGCATCAAAGATGTGTTAGATGAGTCAGACTTAGAAGTGTCTATGCTTACCTTGACGACAGACTTCGTTCATCCGGACGAAGACGTTTGGCGGTGGAATAGAAGCTACCTAAAAATGGCCGCTGAACTTGCCAGGAGATTCGAAACCCGTATCATCCGAGTGACACTTCACCACCACCCGGCGCTGAGTCTACAACAAGCTGTCAGGAACGCAAAGGCGAGGATGAGGGAAGCCCTTCGAATCGCCGAGGATGAAGACGTGGTCTTGGCTCTTGAGAACCATCCAGGCGATATAGAAAACCATAAAGCCGTGCTCAAGGAGATGTTTGCAACCTTCGACACGGAAAGGCTTAAACTGAACTATGACCCAGCTAACGCCTTCATCGTCAACGAAGACCCAGTGTCAACCCTCAGAGAACTCATCGGGAAGGTCGTACATATCCACGCAAAGAACTGCTATGTGACGGAGGAAGGTAAGTTTGTGGCTGAACCGGCTGACATTTGGAAAGGAAACACTGACTACAGAGTCCTGATGAGCATACTGAATGAAGTGGGTTACGATGGCTTTTTCTCGCTTCAGCTTGCTGGACAAACGCCGGAGCAGAGCCTCAAAAGAAGCGTCACGTATTTGAGAGAGCTTGAGAGAAGCCTTTGAACCAACTGAAAATCGGAATCCCGAACTTGTTCGGGTATTTCCCTCAACAAGTTGAAGTGTCCGTCGATTTCTCTAACGGAGGTGGGAGGTGAAAGGAAATTTATGAACTCAACAACCGTTCAAGTCGCTGTCGTGAAGGCGAAGACAGACTATTCAGATGTCGAAGACGCTATTCGGAAAGGAATCCAACTCATTGGCGGGTTGGAGAATATTATCCGCGCCGGACAGCGCGTGTTGCTCAAGCCGAACTTGTTAGAAGTACGTAGTGGAGAACAGGGGGCTACCACTGACAAGCGGGTTGTAGGGACTCTAATCAAAATGGTCAAAGAACTCGGCGCGTTGCCTATCGTAGGCGATGCCGCGGGTATACGTTTCCACGGCGCTACTGAACGAGTGTTGAGGGAGACAGGTATGCGTGAGCATTGTGAAACATTGGGCGCAGAGGTGGTCAGTTTCGATGGAGTGCCACCTGTGGAAACAACTATCCCGGAAGCAAGAGCGTTGAAAAACTGTCATTTCGCCTCTACGGTTTTAGATTGCGACGCGATGATATCTGTTCCTAAAATAAAAACGCATGTCTTAACTCGTTTCACGGGCGCAGTAAAAAATCTGCTCGGCACATTGCCCGGCGGACAAAAGACTATTGCACATTTGATTGGCGCGACGCCTGAGGGATTTGCTCAAGTGCTTGTGGACATATATGCTTTTCTCAAACCGAAACTCGCGGTAATGGACGCCGTCATCGGTATGGGAGGGACATGGCGAGATAGCGACCGCGCCGAAGTGGGATTGATTATCGTCGGCTGGGATGGCGTTGCTGTGGATGCTGTCGCTTCTCATATCGTTGGCTTTGACCCGATTAAAATTCCAACCTTGCGCGTCGCGGCGGAGCGTGGACTTGGAGAAATTGACTTGAGCAAAATTGAGATTCTCGGCGAAGACATTAATAACTTATCGGTGGAACGACTCGCCCCAGGGAAAATACAAACTATATTCGAGGGTTTGCTCTTTAGCCTCCAGAGTGGTTTTGTCCGTAAACAAGCTCCGAAATTACTGGACGCAGAATGCAACGGCTGCAAGCATTGTCAGCAGGTATGTCCTGCTGATGCAGTCATTTTCGAGAATAAAAAACCTTCAGGTCGAGTGCGAAGCGTATCGAGACCTAAGTTTGATTTAGACCGATGTATCCGTTGTTTCTGCTGCCATGAACTGTGTCCACAACGCGCTATCACTATCGATAGGGGGTGGAGAGATATTCTGCTGAGGCCGTTTGTATAGGCTCTACTACGCTGTAAAATTTGTTTTGACTAACGAACGCTTTGCGGTGGATTTGCCAATCCACCGCGAGCATCCAAAGGCCGCTCGTTTTGGATTGGCAAATCCAAAACAATTCATAATTTATCATCACTCGCGCTCAAGCAGGCGTCCGCGCCTGCGGTGGCGCGGACGCCACTGCTGAGCGCTGCAAAAAAGCCCACTACTTTTTCGCGTGGGGAATTTGTGATTTTGAGCGTGGCATCTTGACTCTGGAGGAAAGGACATAGCAAAATAGAACATTCGCGAATCTTTGGGATAAGACGAAAAGCGAGAAGGATGAAAATGGAGTGCAACAATCTAGTGCATTTGGGTGAAAATTATTGACCCCATTGACATCAACAACGTGAGAGCGGGAGGGTGAGGCTCCTGCCGAACCGAAAAAGGGCGGGAGCCTCACCCTCCCGGGGGTTAAGAACTTCTGCTAACGTGTACTAGTCATTGCACTCCAAAATAACCGGCTCTACTTGAGTATGACCATTTTTCTTGTATCTCCGAATCTTCCTGCCTGCAAGGTGTAGAAATAAACACCTGATGACACAGACTGACCTAAGCTATCCCTGCCATCCCAGTAGGCAGCTTTGTGCTTCATAACATAAACGCCTGCGCTTTGATTCCCCAAGAGCAAGGAGCGGACAAGCTGACCGTTGAGATTGTAGATACTTACGGTGACATTAGCATCTTGTGCCAACTGATATGGGAGCCAGGTCTCCGGGTTGAACGGATTCGGATAGTTTTGCAACAAAGCGGATTGTTTCGGCAAGGATAGATGCAATGGCATAACGAGCACATAATCCGAAATGTCATGTGTGGTCAATGTGTGAGTTACAGGCGTTATCACAAACCGATTGTCTTTATCCATTGCGGTGATTTCCAGTTCATCCATTGTGTGCGTGATAAATTCTTCCGAAGATGCGACAAAGGTTGCGACGTAGTTGCCATATCCTGCTAATGTCCCAGCTACATCCTCAACCGTTTGACCCGTCCGCAGATTACGAATCCTCACTGCAACTTCATTTAAGGCTTTGCCGGTCTCTTCTCGTCTAACATTGCCTGTGATGACGAAGATGGATGTACCTTGAGTGTCAGATAACATCATCGGCATCAACGACGGCGAAGCGTTTTCATTATCCTTTTCAGACGCCGTTGTTCCCTCAAACTCCACCTCTTTCTCTGCCTTCATCACGACGATATATCCCTCATTCGGCTTGACAGTGGTATTCGCAGGAGAAGCATCGGGGAAGGTAGGCAAGTAGGAGACAAATTTGCCCTGTGCATAATCATATCGAATTATCATTGTCAAATTGTCCTTCCCAATATTTTGGGCTAAGTCGCTCATTCGCAAGTCTTTGTCGGCTTTTGTGGGAACTGAGATTACATTGATGCCCTTACGCAATGTTAAGATAGCGGTAACGGGTTTTATATCGATAGCTTTAGTTGGCGTCACATCGACTTTAGTTACGTTCGCCTCCACCTCAGCGGCAGTTAGTGTATATCTGCTCTGCCCTACTAATTTCCCTTGGGCGTCTTTGACCGTAACGAGAATTTCATCTCCTGCTTTAGCGACGGGCTTTTGCATATCAAGAAATGTTACCGAATACTGCCCTTTGCCTGCTGTCCCTGTCGTGCTTATCTCAGTGAGGTCTTGGGTGATAATGTTTACCTCAACAGACAAGTCATCTTCCGCCACCTCTTTTGTCTCTCTGTATACTGTGCCAGTAATCGCCAGCGTGTTGGTTTTAACCTCTAACAATGGCTCACAAGGTTCACAAGGCTTACAATCACCTGACATATAAGCGAAGCCACGAACTAATGTATCCGAACCGCCAGAGGGATTCGTAACAACAACATCATGTAAACCCACTGTCCCTGGCGATGTCGTCCCGATAATTTCCGAATGCCCTTTATCACCGACTACTGTTTTGAATAATACATCGCTTCCGCTTGTCTGCTCTACGCTAAGTTGCACACCTGTTCCTTTGTCCACAGTCGTAAAGGTCACGGCAGAATTAGTTTCGTTCACACTCACAATGATTTTGCCGGCGAGTTCTGAACTGCTTGCAATGCTTGTCTCAATAAAAGCTTTTAACACCAGAGTGTTAGCAATAACAGTGCTGTCAGTGGGAAATTTTATCGTCCCGGCGACTTCTGGAGTGAATTTCTCTTTCAGGTTGATACGAAGTATTACATCATCGGGAGTAGCATCGGTAATATCAATTGATTGGCTTGTTGTGGACGCTACTACTTCAGGAAACACTTTAACATCTACCAGTTCACTGCCACCGATGCTTACGGTTGCACCTTCTTGAAATTCATAACCTTTGACAATTACTTTCGTGCCGCCAGAGACCGAACCGTAGTTTGGCGCAATAGACATGATGGTGGGCAACCACAATGGTAAATCGGATTCGACAATTTGAGCATTTCCTCGCAATGTACCATTATTACCATATTTACTCAAGTCATTAGCTGTACCATCGTCGAAATTCCAATAGCCAACTAATTCAGTCTCATCACCTCTAAGTTTTTTGTTCATTGTGGTCTGGATTTCCTTTTGAGTCCGAGCAATGTGCCAGATACGGACTTCATCAATTACTCCGCTGAACCAATTGGTTGGAGATTTATCGCCATCAAAAGTATTTGCCTCGCTTCCTGTTCCTATGAATCCATATCTTGTTACACCAGTACCCAAGGTCGTTCCCGGGGAATACGAATTTACACTTTTATCCAACTCACCATTAACATATATCCGTTTTTCTCCTGTGCTTGGTTCATATACACCAACAACATGGTACCATCGTCCTTCCTGAAGTATTGTGTTCCCTATCATATCATTTGTGACTTTGGAGGACGAAGTGGTAGCCCAACCGACTTTGTTAGTTGATTTTAATTTATCTCCGGATAAACCATAACCGAACCTCCAATATTCGCTTCTGTCTATTGAAGCTATAATATTGTATTGAGAAGACGCACCCACACCTGGTTTTATCCATGCTTCAACAGTAATACCTTTCGAACTCGTGCCGCCAATATCATTCTGGTTAGCATCTAAAGCCACATAATCTCCGCTCCCATCTAAAGAAAGCACCTTATTTACAGCCAAAGCTGAAGGCGTTCCAACGGCGATTGTTAATAACAGTAAACAACCTAAAAGGCTTGTCATTCTAAACATTTTCATTGCCTCCTAATCTCGAGTTTAACAGTTTTTGCTTTTGTCGAACTTAGGATAGCACTATTCCGTGACAAAAGCAAGCCAAAAATAATGCAAACAGAAAATTTTTTAATAAAAGCCCGATTAATTGACTTTGGTAGATTTCATCATAGCCCAAAC